>Ga0137415_10001602_pt1 | contig 22437 bp, 26 predicted proteins | sample CZODoug3_1_1_16f_FD_183082 | JGI IMG/M metagenome (GOLD analysis project Ga0137415, IMG submission 183082) | Vadose zone soil fungal communities from Angelo Coast Range Reserve, California, USA - CZODoug3_1_1_16fungal (Hybrid Assembly) | ecosystem: Environmental > Terrestrial > Soil > Vadose...
CTCTGGTGTTCCATCGGTCACGTATGCCGAGGCGCTTGACCAGGCGCTGTGTTTCGGTTGGATAGATGGGCAAAAGCTGCCGTTTGACGCAAACTCCTGGGTGCAGAAATTTACCCCACGCCGGGCGAAAGGCGGTTGGTCCAAGATAAATGTTGCGCATGTGGATCGGCTTATCCAGGAAGGCCAAATGACGCCTGCCGGTCTCAAGGAGGTAGAAGCGGCCAAAACCGACGGGCGCTGGGCCGCTGCGTACGATTCTTCCGCTAACGCAACGGTGCCTCCGGAGTTCGTCAAGGAACTCGCACGTAACGCTAAGGCCAAGCAGTTCTACGCGACACTCAACAAGGCCAATCTGTATTCGATTACCTACCGGTTGCAAACAGCAAAGCGCCCAGAGACAAAGATCAAGCGCATAAAGCTAATTATCGAGATGCTCGCGCGCGGCGAGAAATTTCACTGACCGCCCAGGCCCATGTTTCGAGGCACTGCAATTCGCCACTTCCGCCCATGACCGCTTCTCCCAAGCCGCTCTCCCTCAGGTGAGCCAGCCGACAGGCCGTTTTGGGTCGTGAGCTGACGCTACCTCACTTTTCAGGGAAGGGGCTCCGGCCATCGCGCGGACGGTTGGGACGCCGATGCGCCGCGAACCGTCCGCGAGATACCCTCGATGACTCACGGAGTGCAGGAATTCACCAGCTTGGCGTAGAGCGTGTTCAGGTCCAATTGCGACGCAAACCCTCGGGGTGGGTTCGATGAGGTCCAACCTGCTGAGCGCAGGTCCGTAAGATAGCGGTTGTTGATGTATTGCTGACTGAAGGTCGCGCCTCCGAAGTAAAACGCGAACAGGTGCGCCGGATCCAGCGCCCACTCACTACGATAGCTTGCGCCGTCGTCGGAGTCGTCCCAGCCCCACGGCGTGTTCGCGGCGTTGGTGGCGCAGGTCTTCAGCCCGGAGCCGCACCCGCCGCTCGAATCGCCCTTGAAGGTGCCGAAGCTGTCGAAAGTCTGTGCCTGGCTGCTCGACAGGCTCGCGTCATGGAGGGCGGCGGACCACATGCCATTCGGCTTCAGAATGTCGACCAGTTGATAGAGCACGTGGCGGTCATTGCCGGATGCCGGTGCTCCGGACTGGCCCTGAGTGGGGAAATAGATGACACCGTCCTGATTCGCACTGCCATCGAAGTCCGAGGCGTAGGGCCAGGCCTTGACTCCGTGACCTTTGGCCTCGGCGACCGTCTTCGGGCGGCTCACCCCACTGTCGTTCTGGAATGAGAGAGTGCCGTCGATGGACTCATGCCCCGAAGTCAGTGGGCTGCCGGCCGGCGTGAACGAATAGAAGTTGGTGTGGAAGACCGTCACCATCCCCTGCAACGTGCCGTAGGTTGAGCCATCCTTGCTCACCGCGATGAGCACGCCTTCGAGATCGTTCTCATGCTCCTGGTCGAAGGGGACGTCGGACCAATCGCGCGGATGATAGAATGCGTACGTGATGAAATAGTGCGAGCAGCTTTCGACGACGGAGTAGTGGACCGTTGCCGGCCACAGTCCATTGCCGCGATTATCCCAATTGTTCGTCGAGACCAAGTCGCTGTCGTAGTCGAAAGCGGTAATGTAATCGGACGGGTAATCGGTGGAGTCGGTGTCCTGATAATGCACTGGTGCATAGTGAAAGGCGAGATCGGCATAGGACACCGCATGCGCGGGATTAAGCCCGGCGGAAAGGCCGAGCACGGATAAACACGCGAGGAGCCTCTTGGTCATAAACCCTCCCTGACGCGCCGGAATCGGCGCGGACTGCGAAGAAGGTACTGCGCTCGCATGTACAAACGGTTAAGCGGATATGAAGGTAACTCGCGGCGCGACTAATGTCTGCTGCGCGCCCGGATCGGGCGGTTGGGCGAGGGGTTCGGTTCGCAGGGGAGATCTGCGAATGGCGACGGCTCCAGCCGGCCCAACTCCGGACATCCAGGTGACATGGGTAACAAGACGGATCGATCAGTCAGCCCGAGACCAATGACGGCTTTGGGAGAGCACCCTTTCCACCTCTCATCGCAGCCTCGGAGCGCTTGGCCTGTTTCGACCCTTGTAAGCTGAGAATCGCCGCTACAGTGACACTCTCGGTGCAGTCCATCTGAGGGAGACATGCTCACCGCTCGACATCTGACACTCGCGCTGGCGTTGATCGTGCTTAGTTCGTATTGCGCCGGTGCAGCGGCACACGAGCTGCGCATCGAACATGCCACCCTCGTATCGCCGGATCGCTCGGCTCCCCTCCGTGATGCCAGCATCCAGGTCATAGACGATCACATCGCCGCGATCGTACACGGCCGTCTGCCCCCAGACCGTTCCAGCCAGGCCGATGTTGTCGATGGCAGGGGTCTTTACGTCATTCCTGGCTTGATCGACAGTCACGTGCACACCTCCGACCTGCCCGGAATAGACAATTCCCATGAGCCGACGCGCGCGCAGATCGCGGAGGCGATTCGCAAGCAGACGCCGCGGAGCTACCTGTTCTTCGGCTACACGACTCTGATCGATCTGATCGGTACGCTCGAAAGCATCACTGCGTGGAACACCTATGAAGCTCATCCGGATCTGTATTTCTGCGGGGGCGTTGAGATTCCGGGTGGCTATCCCCGGATTCAATTCGTCTCCGCGGAGGACCGACGCTCCCTGACCCGATACATGCTCGTACAGCGCGGCGAGGAGGGAAAGGCTCCTGAGGGTATTGACCCCGTTGAGCACACCCCCGAGGCGGTCGTCGCGCGAATGAAGCAAGACGGAGCACTCTGCGTAAAGACCTTCTATGAAAGAGGATTCGGCGAGGTAGACGAGTTGCCCGCGCCGCGCCTCGACACCATACGTGACCTGGTGAAGGCTGCACATGCGGCCCATATGCCCGTGCTGATCCACGCAAACGGTACCGATGCGCAGGAGTTCGCGGTCAAGGCGGGAGCTGACATCATTGCTCACGGCCTGTGGCATTGGAACCGCGAACAGGAGGCCACCGAGCTCACTCCCAGAGCGAAGGCGATTCTGGATAGCGTGCTCAAAGCCAACATGGGCTGGCAGCCCACGATGCAGGTGCTGTATGGCCTGCAGGATCTGTTCGACCCGGGTTATCTCTCGCAACCGGGCATCGCCCGCGTTGTGCCCGCAAGTGCGATCGAGTGGTATCGATCGGCGGAGGGGCAGTGGTTTCATGACGCACTCGCGCCGGCGTTCCTGCCGAAGCCGGTCCAGGAGTCGCACGACCCGCAGGCACAATGGAACGCCGCTCGTGCCTTTATCGCGCCGCCGATCGTGCGCGACAGGAACGCGACACACTACATGGCTACGCAGGGCGCCCGAATCCTCTTCGCCACGGATACGCCGAGTGCGCCCACTTATGCCAATCAGCCAGGGCTGAACGGTAGACGCGAGATGCAGCACATGTTGGACGCTGGGATGACACCGCTGCAGATCTTTCGCGCGGCCACGCAAACCAACGCCGAGCTCCTGGGCCTGGCCCGGGAGGTCGGCAGCATTGAGCGCGGAAAGCGTGCCAACCTGCTGCTGTTGAGAGCCGATCCCACACAGACCATCGAAGCCTATGACGAAATCGTCAAGGTGATCCTTCGCGGAAGGGTGCTCGACCGCGAGGAGCTTGCCGCCGGCCGCTAAAGCCACCGGGATTGACCGGTTCCATGGCTCAGGATTGAGACTTTGCGTGCTGGAAGGGGATCGCGGTTTCAGGCGCGCCGCCTGCGATGGAGAAGTCGGTCAGGGCCACTTTAGGCGGTGCATACACCGAGTCAGGACGCGTCCCTGCGAATCTCGCCGCAGTCAGCGACAGCGTCCGGAGGTATTCCTTCCCGAGCCCGGTGTCGACCGTAATCCGGAACGGGAGCATGATGCCGTCGACTCGCCGATAGTCCGACATCGTGGTCGTAACGGCGAGTGGCTGTCGAGGCTCGACAGTCTTCACCAGCAGACCCTTCGTCCTATCGAACCAGGCTTCGAACGCCTTGCCATTCTTCGGCGTTATGTTGAGCACCTCGCAGTTCGCGTCCCCGCAGCGCTTCTCCCCGCCGCTCGAGATCTGTGCGCCGCCACGATCGGGCTGCCACCATTTTTCGCCGATGCGATAGGAATCGTTGGTGGCCAGCTCGCGTCCATCCCCGCCCTGTTGCAGGGTTACCGTTCCCGACATCTCCCTCAGCCAGCGGTTAGCTCCGTCAAAGCCTTCCTCCGAGCTGGTCGGGCCTAAGGTGTATTCGCTAACGAAGCGCCCGGTCCGCAGATCGCCAACGGAATGTCCCGTGCCGGACAAGCCGTAGCCGGCTGTCGTGAATTGCGTTTCCAGGGTGACCTTGTCATCCCAAGCGCTCCCGCCGGTTGCCGCCTTGTAAGCGTCGAGGATCGCGCCAGGTCCCGTGGCTGCCACTACCGACGTCGTCTGAGTCAGGCTCACAGCGAGCACCGCCCACTTGGCCACATCGCTCTTCCACATACAGCCTCCGATCAAGGTTGGCCCATCAATAAACGCGCGCCACGCTTTGTGATTGCAATGTACTTCGTGCGAGAGCTGAGCAGAAGCCTACGTTCCACACACCGGCCATGCCATCTGACATTTAGCCGTGGTCATGCCCGCTTTGCGCGGCGCCGCGCTCTGCAGTTCTCGATGCTCTCGCGGGTCTGCGACCGTTTCGATGGACCGATGGGGGACGTGATTCGGGAGGTGGAGCGGGCGGAGTAGGCCGCGCTGCGGGCTCGCCGGATGGGTTGATTTACGGGTATCGTTGTATTGGCCGCGCTTCGCGGCCGGCGACCGAGATCAAATTGTAGCCATGACAGTCAGGCCACTCCTTGCGTTGCTGGTGGGTGTACTGACGTGCGTAGCGACGTCGGTCGCCCGCGCTCAGTCCGGAATTGACGAACTCGATGCGTCCTATCAGTTTCTCGTAACCCCTCGATCGACTGGCGGCGCGCTGTATGCACTGACCGACGGCGTGCTGAAGGGCGTCTCATTGCCTTTGAGCTTCTATGACAGCGATCGATATTGGGGCGCCTACGTCTGCATTTTGCCTGGGGTGAACTGTGCAGTCAGGGATTTCTACGATGCACATGACTACTCGCTGAAGCCACGGAACGAAGGGCCAGCGGCTGCGCTGCAAACAGAACGTGTCAACGTGCACAACGGCACGAATATCTATGATGCTGCGACCTGGAAAATTGCCGTGATGTTGGGTGCTACCGTCAACGAGTTCCGAAACCCGGTGACTGCTGACCCCTATGAGTTGGTGGCCGGTCAAAACAGAGTCCTGGCCCCCGTTCACGACCGTCTCACCGGGGTTTCAAGCAAGCGGGCAACTACTTCCGGGAATCAATTCAACTATGGCGGCTTCGAAATAAAGGATGCCAAAAGGGCCTACGCCTTTCGCATGACGGCGTCTCATTGGCTCGTAGATGATCCTTTGCGGGGCACTCGGTATGGATCATGGATCAGCGCCGCGGATCTGCCTGCTGACAATCCGGAATACCAGACTGGTCGGGTCACGTGGAGCGACTGGAAGCCGATCACAGGCGAGAACGCCTGGGCGTTTTTACTGGGGCCGTTGCAGGCGGCCTACCTGCACTACATCGTCGAGAAAAAGGGTCGCTACGTCCCGTTTGAAGATGCAGGTGTACAGAGTGCCCTCGAGATGCTGCCCACATTCGCGGCCATGCAATCGGATGTGGGTGGCGTGTATTACGCCCCCTCGGGCACGGTACAAAGCGATGCTGACAATTTCGTCAACCCACATCTCGTATCCGTCGAAAACAACTTCTCGCTGTACGCTGGCCTGAAGATTCTTCAGGAGACCTTGCGAGCCGAGCTCACGGTTGGCCAACTGGATTCAACAGCAGCGCCCAGAGTTGACGACGCGCTCGCGATCATTCATGCGATGACTTCAGGCGGGAACCTGCCGAATGGGCGTAGAACGCGTGGGATGGAGAGCTTCTTCCGGGATTGCGCTTGGCACGACGGTGAATTCGTTCAAGGGGGCGTCGCAAATGACCCAGCGTCCGCGCGGGACTGGATCCCCGTCTCCGCGCCGAAAGCGGTGGACGTCAATACCTGGGGGATTGCCGCGTTGGGAGCAGACCGGGTCGACCGGTGGTTCGGTTTCGGTTCCGCGTATCGCGTCTGGAAAGGCCTCAAGAGTTGGGGCGGTTATGGAAATAACCACACGCTGTGGGGTGTGGGTTACTCGGACTTGGATGGAAACGGTCAGGACGGTGCCGGACAGTATCGACATGCAGTACTGTCAGCCGAGTGGACAGCAGGAGCGATCACGATGGTGCGCAATATGATCAAGCACTATCACGCTGCACCTGGGGAATCGACCAACCGTGCTCTCGCACGACAATTCGAACAGGCGCTTCGGGAAGATGAGCGTACGATGCTTCAGGGTATTCAGGCTTTGCGGCTGGATCGATATGCAGTGACCGAATTTCCGGGCAAGCCTGAGCACTACTCGGAATTGATCACTGGGCGCACGAGGCCTTATCTGTATGCCAGCCGACGTTACCGGATTCCCTTTGGCTGGTATGCGAATCCTATCCCGAGTACCGCGTCCACCGCGTGGGTCATCCTGATTGCGGACGAGTACGATCCTTTCGGCTATGCAGGAAGTCCGAATTGAGCGCTGGAGTGAAGTCCGAGGCAGTTCGTGTGGCGGATATCGCCAGTAGCTGTGCAAATTAAAGACATCGAAATGAGAACGAATATTCTGAGCGTCCACGCGCACAGGCCCGTGTTCCTACTCTGCTTTATTTTCCTCGCGGTCACAGCACGAGCCGCCGGCCTTAAAGGATTTGTGATTCCGCTGGATTCAAGCGGCTCTCAGATCTCGGCACAGCTGTGGACACCGTGTGCATCGCCGCCAGGGCCGATCACGGTAAGTCGCGGAACAACGCGATTGAATATACACGGGGTGAAGGATTGCGCGCCATCGAGCAGGCAGCTGCCGCTCATAGTGATCTCACATGGCATGTTTGAAGACATGTTCAGTCATCACGATACCGCCGAGTATCTCGCGGACGCTGGTTTCGCTGTCGTTACTTTTAATCACCCGCTAGATTCCGTGTCTTCGACCAAAGACGAAGTAGACAGCATTACATCTTTCCTTGCCCGTCCCATTGATATCAAGCGTGTCATCAGTTTTGTGTTGAGTAATTCACAGGCACCCGTGGATATCGACTCGCGACGTATAGGATTCTTTGGCTTTTCACGTGGCGGTTATACCGGTCTGATTCTGGCAGGCGCAGTTCCTGATTTTCACGCACTGCAATTTCCGTGTCCCGAGGAGCTTCTCATGTGCAAGCAGCTGCGCGATAACGACATACCTGACTATGGTTCTGGATTTGAACCGCGCATCAAGGCCTTTGTAATCGCTGATCCGATCAGCTTCTTCCCGGATAGGTCCAGTTTGCAAAAGGTAACGGCCCCAATTCAATTGTGGAGTTCTGAACGCGGGGGCATGGGTGTCCGACCTGAGGATGTCGCGTCTCTGGAAAGGAATCTGCCCAACATCCCCGAGTTCCACCGGCCTGCCAATTCCGTGCACTTCTCCTTTCTTTTCCCGTGCTCGGATGAAGAGGCGAAGGTGATGTCCTTCCAATGCACTGATGCACCGGGCTTCAGCCGCACAGCTTTTCACAAAATACTCAACGCACAGATACTGAAATTCTTTCGCAAGAATCTGCCAAGCGACAAAGCCAGCCCACCGCTACGCCGGAAATAAAGCGCCTGAGCCTATTTGTTTGTGGTCATGATCCAGCCGTAGGGGCCCACCGCATAGTTGCTGATGAAATTCGACGCGGGCGCGTAATCAGGTCGCAGAAAATGAAGCAGTGCTAGAGCGAACGCGCCGTAGCAAAAGCAAATAATGGCGGCCGTTGCGAAAAACATCGATGTGAAGCGAGGTCCCCTGGAAATGTTCTCATCAGCCATAATTATCTCTCCGGCAGAAATGCTATCCCGTAATCTTGCAACAAACCTGCAGGTGACCCTAGATGTCCGAGAGCAGATTACGGACGATGTCCGAGATGTCAGCTGCGGGCCAATGCTTCACATGTGACGGCAAATTCACCGGATCTGGGCCGACGAAGTAACCCCTGCCAGCATAGCTGAGCATTGGCAGATCCCCGGCCGAATCGCCAATGGCTGCAATCTCGCTGGGGTGGAGGCCAAGTTCAGTCGCGCGCCCGGCTAGCCAAGTCGCCTTGTCCGCGGGCCAAAAGTGCGCTATTTCGTGGTTGGCATACCATTGCGTGCCAACAGCCCAGTCCGCCCCCAACTCAGTCGCCAGCCACTCCACTGCGAACTGCCAGGTAATCGACACCAAAGCCACCTGAACGCCCGCGCGCTTCAGATTCGCCACACCCTCACGTGCCCCAGCGGCCAACACCGCCGCCGTCTGAACATGCCGGAGCAGTGTGGCCCGGTCATGGGGTCGATACCAGCAGACCATCTTCGTGCGCGCCGCGGCTATTTCAACTGTCGAGGTTAGTCCTCGCTCGATGGCCTGCATCTCCTCCTGTTTGCCGATCCCGGCGGCGATGCAGTCGCAGATTGTCGGGCCCCTCAGGAGCGTGCCGTCGACGTCAAAGGCAACCAGTTTGATCTTGGCGGGGGGCGATGCTGAGCGGAACTGTGCCATGGTGCAGTTTGCCCGACTACACGCAATCCATCCAGAACCATGAGGTTGACCGGCGGCTTCGGTCTGCGGCGCAGAAAGCAGTTTCGAGGAAGGGGTACACGCTGTTCCTGCGGTCCCGGTGCGGATCCGCGTAAGGTAATGAGAAACGCACTCGGGTCCGCCATGGCTGTGGTCCGGGGCATCGTGATACGGTTGGACGAGTACCGCTATCCACTATCCCCCAGTTTCGGAGCAGATGATGTCAATCACTGGCGAGCAAGATATTGAAGGCCTGAAACGCGCGGGTGCCGCTGTTGCCGCGGCCCGTGATGCCATGGGTGCTCGTGTCGCCCCAGGCGTGACTACCGCGGAACTCGACGCTGTCGGAAAGGAAATTCTGGACCGCCACGGCGCCCGGTCAGCTCCGCAGCTTGCGTATGGATTCCCGGGAACCACGTGCATCAGCGTGAACGATCAGCTGGCTCATGGCATCCCGTCATCGCAAGTGGTGCTGTGTGCGGGCGACCTGGTCAACATCGATGTTTCAGCAGAGCTCGATGGCTACTGGGCAGATACTGGAGCCAGCTTCCCGGTTGGAGCGGTCTCTGCGCAGGCGAGCGCGTTGTTGGGTGCGACACGGCTCGCGCTTGAAGACGGTCTATCGCAGGCACGGGCGGGTGCGCCGGTGCGCAATATCGGCCGTGCTGTCGAACGTCGAGCGAAGCGGTGCGGTTTCCGGGTCATTCGCAATCTCTGCGGCCACGGCGTTGGACGCTTCATTCATGAAGATCCTCAGGTTCCCAATACGTTTCACCGACACGACCGAACGCTACTGCGAGAAGGGCTCGTAATCACGATCGAGCCGTTTCTGACAACGGGCGCGACGTTGGCGGTCGAGGACATCGATGGATGGACCTTGCGCTCGCTCGACGGAAGTCGAGGCGCACAGTTTGAGCATACTTTGATCATCACTCGCGGCCGGCCGATCGTCGTGACATGACAAAGGCGCGGCACCCAATCGTAGCTGGCGCGGCAGGCAGTTTCGGAGAGGGGACTTGTATCGCCTGGTTGTGATTTCGCATCGCAATGACTATGATTTCACAAACGCCGGCCACATAAATCGCAGCCACGCTGCAGTGCTGTATGGAAAACATCGTCCCTCCTCATCTGTGCTGGCCGACACGGCCGCAGGAGTATGGCCGCTGACGAAACGAACGATCGGCGGTCGCTCGACACCGGCCCAACCTTCTCACTGATCCGCTCATTGATCGCCGACAGGCGAACCCGCGAGGCGTCTGGATGCATCTTTGTTGAGGGTATCCGGAACTTCGTCACGGCCCTCGACCAAGGCTGGTCAGTGCAAACCATCGTGTACAGCGAGCGGTTGCTCATTGCACCGGTGGCGCGCAAATGGGTACGGAGCCTCAAGCGCGGTAACACCCCGTACTGTCGGGTTACACCCGAGCAGTTTCGATCCATTTCGTGTGCGCAGCGCGCTTCTGGGGTCGGAGCAATTCTGCGGCAGAAGATTGTTGGTCTCGAACAGGTGTCGGTCCACGATCGCGCGTGTTGGATGGCGGTTGGTCAAATCCGCACGCCGGGGAATCTGGGTACACTCATTCGCTCGGCTTGCGCTGCCGGTGCCGCTGGCTTTTTTTTTCTGGGCGATGGCGCGGACGCATTCCACCCGCAGGCCGTGCGCGCAAGCATGGGCGCGATATTCGGATTGGCTAGTGCGCATCCCCATGCAGGATAACCTCAACTCTCTCAATGCCGCAGTGGCCGGCAGTCTATTGTTGTACGAGGTCCTGAGGCCGGCGTCGGGATAGATGCTCGCGTCCCGTGCGGTCACGCAGCGCAAGGGGAGATCGCAGAGCAGTCTGGCCGTTAGTGGCCGCTATTCTAAGGTCCAAAGTCCCGCCGACATTCGCACCACTGGATCGGCGCGGCGACCCAGGTACAATGAAATTTCCTACAGCAGCGGGAAGCATGGCATGGGAACTTCGATCGGACGTCGCGGATTGTTGGCCGGAGCAGGGGCCGCGTTATTTGTTGGCGCCCTCGAAAGCTGCAGCATCAACGCCGTGGGCACCAAACGCGGAATGCCGCCCACGCCAACCTTGCAACTGCCGCCGCTTCATGCCAGCCCCGACCGCATCACGGCCATAACCGTCTGCACCCGACCCTTTCGCGCGCAGGGTCCGCGCCTCGACGTCGAGCAGGTCGGACAAAAGACTGTCATTCACAATTACGGTCACGGCGGAAGCGGATGGTCGCTGTCCTGGGGATCGAGCGGCATCGCCGTGCAAAAGGCTGTGGCCACTGGTGAGCGCGATATCGCGGTGATCGGCTGTGGCGCTTTGGGGCTGACCTCCGGCCTGCTGTTACAGCGCGCCGGTGGCCATGTCACCATCTATGCCAAGGAACTGCCCCCCAACGTCCGCTCGTCGCTGGCCACCGGCCTATGGACCCCGGATTCGAGGATTTGTCTCGAGGAGCACGCCACACCTTCCTTCAAGCAATTATGGGAGAGCATGGCCCGTCAGTCCTTCCTGACCTATCAGACCCTGCTCGGTCTGCCGGGCAACCCGGTCGAGTTCATCGACAACTACTTCGTATCCGATGAGCCGGACGCTCAACGTCGGCGCGGTGCGCCGCAAGATGACCGGCCACCTTTCGCACACCTGCAAGGCGAGTTGATCGGCGACCTGATACCACGAAGCGAGAATCTTGGGCCGGGCAGCCATTCACTCGGTGCCCGCAATCTATGGCGCAATCCGATGATGATGTTCAATCTCAGCGCATATGCCCGAATGCTAACGGCAGATTTCCTCTCCAACGGCGGTCAGATCGAGATTGAGGAATTTCACTCGCCGGCCGATTTCGCCCGGTTGCGCCAAAAGACTCTGATCAATGCAACTGGGTACGGCTCGCGCGCACTGTTCAACGATCAATCCATCACGCCGGTGCGAGGCCAATTGGCACGAATGATTCCGCAACCGGAAATAAATTACGGCCTGTTCTATAAGGGCACTTCCTTTGTCCCGCGCCGTGATGGCCTTGTATTTCAAGTGGTCGGCGAAGACGATTACTATGGCTTCGACGACGATACGACCACGCCCAACCGGGCAGAGGCGGAACTCGCCGTTAACACCATTGCCGAGCTTTTCAAGACAACATGACAGGCTTGGGATCTGAAGCCGGCAAGAGAATCAGGGTCCGGACTGCAATTTATTGCAGAGTTCGCGTGAGGTAGCTCGACTCGTCAGAAGGAGGAGTCCGTGAAGGTCAAATGCTTCGAATGTGCTGCGCTGATGGAGGCCGATGACTGTAACGCCGTCGCCCTCGCTTTCGTGGCCCACGGCCAGGCGAGCCATACCTGGTCGTACCCCGAGGAAGCAATCCGGAACTACGCTCGCAACTACGCCGAAGCGACCGAGCGGCTCACCGGGGGCACTGAACGACTGCCCGAGATCGCCGACGTCACGGTGCACTCGATGACTGAGGACCGTGTCGACGACTGGCTTCGGTTTTTCGATCACGACGCGTTCGCAGGCAACCCCGACTGGGCCTCATGCTACTGCCTTGAACCTCACGTACCGACGACGCCGGAGCAGCCTGAGCGCGCGTGGCGCGACACTCGGGCGGCAATGGCCGAGCGACTTCACGTCCGCACGACCTTCGGGTATCTCTGTCAGCTTGAAAGATTCCACTCGGTTTTCCAACGCTCGCGGATGAGCGTCTGATTAAAGATGACGGCACCGAACCGGCTGGCCGGGTGGAGCGTCATCACGCGTTGGTCGTAAAATTCGCCGAAATACTTATCCGTCGCTCGATCCGCAGGCAAACCAGCTCGTGTTTCATCGCGTGCGTCGCTGTTGTGCTGCAGAGGCACTTGGGCGTTCGGCGTCGAGTTGACGCCGAGTCCTCTGGATTTCTTTCGCCAGGGTTCCCTCCTGGGGCAGCGTAGTTCGGTACTCTGCAGCGAGTACTTTATTGGAAAGGCCTTCGAGTGCGTACTTCGCCACTGCGTGATCCCTTTCGGCGCAAAGTATCAAGCCGACCGGCGGGTTCTCACCAGGGAGCGTCCAATGCTCACGTGAGGGCTGGACGTTTAAACCAAATACCGCGCGCTCGCATCTTTATCAGTATCGCCCGAAACAGAAGTACTCATGCGAATGCATCCGTTTCCCTTTTCGAGAGGGGGCTGTGGACCTTTGGTGCTGATAGGGCTCTTGGCGTTTTTTTCATCCGCCGCAGCCGTAACGCGTTCTCAGGATTCCCCAGCTACTCTTAAGTGCACTACTCATCAGAAGTTCTGCTCGGCTGTTGCGCGCTATGCTAAGCAGCTTCGTCTGCCGGGATATGCACTGGCCGTCGCGCACGACGGACGAATTATTTATCTGCAGACAGAGGGTTTCGCCGACATCGAACACGGCACGCCGATTCGCGCCAACTCGATCTTTCCGATCGCCTCGATCACGAAAACGTTCACGGCGGCGCTGATGATGCGATACGCCGAGACTGGACGAATTCGCCTCGACGACTACCTGACCGACTATCCACAACTCGACGATCCGACTATATGGCCCTATAGCAGCTCTGAAATCCGTATCCGCCACGTGCTATCACAGACCTCGGAAGGAGCGACACCAGGGGAGGTCTTCACTTACAACGGTAACCGTTTCAACTACGTCTACGGTGTGCTCGCGAAGCTGCGCAGCGACGAAGCCTACCCGCTCGCGTTTGCGCATGAGCTGCATACGCAAATCCTCGACCCGCTGGGTCTGATCGACACACTGACAGGTTTCCCCGATGCGAAAGATGATGCGCTCACCTCGCGCGTCGTTACGCCGTATCGCTACGACGCGCAACGCGGCACCTTTATTGCAGACGATGACTTACGGAGAGGTCATCGACATGCCTATCCCAACAGCGGCATGCTTTCCACGCTTTCGGATCTCGTGCGCTATGTCAACTCCCTCGATCGAAATGAACTGATGCATGCGGCCAGCGCCGCGGAAATGATGGCGCCTTTCCGGCTCAACCGCGGTGTGTCGTCGGCCTACGGGCTCGGATGGTTCAGCGAAGAATGGAATGGGATGAAATTCAGTTGGGTTTATGGACTGGGGCCATCCTACGCTTCGTTCCTGCTCCATGTCCCGAGCGAAAAGGTCACATTCGTCTTCCTTGCCAACAACGATGCGCCCACCGCCGCGTTGCGGCTCAACTACGGCGATGCCCTGCAGTTTCCGCCCGCCGCATGGGTCTTGCAGCATTTCACCGCAGCCGGCAAAGCGATTCCGGAAATCGACCTTACCGCGGATAGGCACGCCCTCGAGTCCAGCGTCATGCGTCTTTCGTTTGCCGAGCGCAACTCAGCCCTCACCCAACTCACGGGCATCGCCCTCACTAAACGCTATATGGAAAAGACCTTCGGTGAACCGGATGGCCGCGCGCTCGCCCTCGCCACGATGCTCCGTCGTGTCGACCGAGGATATTTCCATTCGCTGCGTCCGGAGTTAATCGCGCTCATATTCGAGCTATCCGATCCGACCTTGCTCGAGGCAATGAACGACTTGGGCGCCGCGTACACCGCGAACGGCGCCGTTGACCCACGCATCAGCAAGGATCTCGGCGACTTTTACGAGGACATAGGAGCCGACATGCAGGCCATAGGCTATCGTGCTGCGCTCGTCGTCGCACCGGGCTACGAGACTAACGACGCCACAATCGCCAGCGCTTTCGCGCTCGGAGATCAATATTTCCGGCGAGGCGATACTGCCACGGGTCGGCACTACTATTGGATCGGTATACGCGACGCCGTCATGGCAGGGCGGGGTTCGAGCTTTGCGAAAGCGAAGCAGCAGCGTATGAACGAGCTGATAAGCGCAAGCGCGGATTCGTCAGTAGAGAAGGGACGGTAGCGCGGCGTACGATGCGGTTGCAAATCAAGTGGGGCGACGGTGCCTACGAACGACTCCAGCCGACCAAGCGAATGCAGCCTCATAAATGTCTTCGCCAGAGACCAGACATTCGAGGCAATCAGGAGCCGCCATAATCGAGCGACTTTCCTCCACAGCTATGCCATTTTTGTTTGAGATCAGGTTGGCAATGGGCGTCTTTTGTCGTCGCGTTGACGGTATCTGAAGGGGGGCTTGGCGACGGGAACTGCAGGGGTATGCGTATGAGGTCTTGGTGGCAACGGGTCTGGGCGGCCCTCGGCAGCGTGGCCATTGTTGGCGCGATGGGCGTCGGGCTTTTGGGATACATATTTTGGCCACACTGTGATCGTGAAGAAAGGATTCTCGCATCTCAGTCGGAGGGCAGATCAGTCGTATCCTGTTTTGCGGCGTGCACGGGATTCGAGACCACATTGACGCAATCCATCCAACTCAGATCAGCGACGAGCGAGCGGAAGACCATTCTTGAATACGAACCCAACGGTGGCATTGTCGGATGCAGAGGAAGGACGTTTCCGATGCAGCAAGAACCCTCGGTTGATTGGAGCAATCCGCAGGTTATTCATATTTCAATCAGTGTCGTCGCGGGTATCTCCGAGAAACATGACGCCGTGAGTGACGTCCACGTAACCTATGACATCGGTACAGTGATCTCACAGGATTGCGGATTCAGAAACTCTTTATGATTCCACACGCCCGGCGTATTACCCGCGAGCTGTTATTCGATTCCAGCGGCTTTGGGGTCGTGAGTGGTCTTATTCCCTGTGTTCGGAGGATCGATCCGCGTCCCGCGCTACGCGCCCCGGATGGATTGTTTGGCGAGGCTGCAAGCCGGCAGATAAGATCTCCCAGTCTTGACCGCGTTGAGCCCGTCGCTCAGGGCCGGGTTGACGCGAGTGTATTCGATCCGTGGCCGGCGCTGCGCGCAGGAGATCCAATCTGTGGGGCGGGGTCAGGTGATAGACCAGACAAACAGTTCAACGAGCCACGGCAGCAGAAAAAGCATAATCATGGCGATGGACAGGGCGACCCCTCGCCACCGGCGGGTAGAGACGAGGTAGTAGGGAACGTACACGGGAAAGGTCGCGAAAATAAACCACCCATAGTCGAAAGAGGGCCGGGGGCGTTGTAACTCGATCGTGTCCACGACGATCCACGTGCTCAACAACATGGCGAGGATGAATTGGTAGAGGCTGAACAGATGCCCATCCGGAGCGCGGGCGGTGGAGAACAGATAACCGGCATAGACGGCAAATACAACCGACGTGCCGAGCGCGCCGACGAGACTAAACCGTTTCATATTCACAGTGATGGCTCTGTCAATGTGTTGCGCTTCTGGGTCCGCCGAAGAGGGCGCGACTGAATAGCATCCCCTGTGGCGGCATGCAAGGGAGTGGGCAGAGTGGTGGCGTGTCTTGGCCGAGGAGATTGTGGGCGGTGTGGCAGGATCCGATCAGCGAATGTGCAGATCCAAATCCGTCTCCGGCGCTCTACGCTCAGGATCGGATCCGTGGGGCGTGCGGGGAGGGCGTCTGACTGGCCCTCGTCGGAGCGTCATTCTGCTGATCGACGACGGCGTCTTCGGTGTCGTCGAGCTCTCCGCGGTGTCCGAAGCCGGTCCGAAGATCTGAGGCGGGCCGATCCGGAGTGGGGTCACAGGTCGGGGAAGACGGGATCTGCGGCCGGCACGGTGCGCGTAGATCGGGCGCCGTGACAAACGGATAATGCATACCATGGACCGAGAACCAGGAGAACGGAGGGTCCGCCGTGACGACACGTAACGCAATATGCTCCTGCGGCCAGCTTCGCCTGACTTGTGCGGGCGAACCTGTGCGCATCTCAATATGCCATTGCCTCGCGTGCCAGCAACGCACCGGAAGCGCGTTCGGGACGCAAGCACGCTTTCATCGTGACGATGTTGCTATTGACGGCAACTCCACAGCGTTCACGCGCGTGGGAGACAGCGGCGGCACGGTCACCTTCCATTTCTGCCCCACGTGCGGCTCGACCGTGTACTGGCAACTTGCGTCGACTCCTGAGGTTATCGCGGTGGCCGTGGGTAATTTTGCCGACCCGTGTTTCCCCAAGCCCCGGCACGCCGTGTACGAGGAGCGCCGGCACTCTTGGGTGAACATTGACGATGACGGCTCCATCGAACATTTGGGCTGAGGCGCCTTGATCAGAACCTCCCCCACAGTGACAGCCCATACACCCGCGGCGCTCCTACGTAGTGTTGATATCCCCGTTTGCAGCGTAGTGGTGAGGACTGCACGACGTAGCGCTTTTCCGTACACGGCTCGGGTATGGCTTGGCGCCCGCTGTGGGTCGTCTGCGGTCGTGCGTCGCGGTCGTCCACGACTCGATCCGCGTCCGGCGTTGCGCGCCCCGGATGGGCTGTTGTGAAGCGAGATTTAGCTGCGTTGTTCATTCGTCTCGCCAACAAAAGCGCAGGCTCGGGCTAATTGTGCCGCTGCTACGCAACGTGATGCTGCAAATCAACCTCGGGCTCGCGATCCTTCTGCTGCTCACGGCGTGCTCGCCCGAACCGCGTTGGGTCTCCGTTCCGAATGGGAAGGCGGGTGAGTTTATCGACGTCAGCAGTATTGCGACTGCGGGACCCGTGAGGCTCGCGTCTATAAAGATCGTGTTCACGACACCCAAATCGGGGGATGCCGACCAAGGAAACAGGCGTGTTGTCGAAATCGTGGTCCACCAAGCATTTAATTGCGCGGAGAATAAGCAAAGAAACGAGGCGATGACGTTCCAATATGCTAACGGCGTGGTGTTTGACGCACCGGCCGACCAGGTGCCGTCGCATGATTGGAAGCCGGTCGAGTCTGACGACGGAAAGCCCGAGCTCGACTTCACATGCAGGCAGAAAACAGAATAGTCTACGATCAGCAAATGCGCTTTGAAGAACTCTCGACGCTCTCGCGGGTCTGCGACAGTCTCGACGCGCCGATGGGGGGCGGGATTCGGGAGGCGGAGCGGGCGGAGCAGGAGGATGAGTATGGATATGCGGGATGCACTGTTGGCAAAAATTCAAACGCAGTACGACGCCGATCCGGCGCCACCGCCGTGGTCACGGCCGATGACTACTTCACGGGCAACACGGATGAGGAAAGTATCGCGCCAAATCAGATCGGCTACGTCCGGCCGAGCGGCATTGCGGCGACGATCGAGCGATCTTCAGCGCACGCGGCGCTGTTTATGAGCAGGCGAGAGCGAAACATCCAGCACGCTGGAGTCGCAACACTCGTGACTAGTCGCTCCGATCAGGTCTGGCTGAACCGACCGGCGCAGCCTGACCTGATGCGAGCGGCCGCTTAGGAATCTGAAGCGACGGTAGTGTCTCAGTTTGAATTTTTGGCCGTTTGACTTGAGAAGCGCGGCCTTATAGGAAACGGGAGAAATGATTGTCTGTACTGTTACAGTTGACCTAGAATGTGGCAGGGATTCCCATGCCTTTGGGAGGTTGAAATGACGACCAGCGAACAAAAGGTACTTTGGCGCGGAGTAGCTGCCGGCACAATCATGGGATTGGCACTCGGGCTCATGATAGCGTTGTTCATTGTGATCAAGCCGGAACTGTTTAGGGCTTTGACACCGTAGTTGCGCTGCTTCCGCGTCCTCGATCAGCTTCACGATATAGTCTTGACGAGAATCCGCGAAGCATGATTCAAGTGTCAGAGAAGGCGGCGCGCCTCTCACAGCAACGCCGCCTCTCGTAGAAATCTAATTACTTAGATTTCGGCTTCTTGACCGTCTCGACGGGCCGATTGGGGAAGTGATCCGGGAGGCGGAGCGGGGCGGAGTAGCGGCCACCGTCCAGATCGATGCTCCGGTTGAACAGAATCACTCGAACTATAATCAGCTTCTTTGGCCCGAATCGACGAGTGGAGCCTGTTGACTTACCCTTCATCTGGGACAACACAAGGAGACATCGAAATGAACCGACGGGTCGCGTCGAGTCAACATCGACTCCGATGGGGCGCCGTATTGATCTACCTGGCCAACCCGTTGGCCACGGGCTTTGCCGAACCGGTTTTCCGAGAGAACTCGGAAGGGCAGCAGTTCTATTTCGTCAATTTCTTTTTCCATCTCGCTGACTCATGCTCAACTGCCGGGTTAGACGTCACTTCTTTAGTTCTCAACGGTCACGTCCTATGGGATTCTCTCGGGAAGCCTGCTGCCCGAGCTGTTGGGCGAGCCCGATGAGAATTCCTTCGGGGCCCCGGATGTAGCAGAGCCTATACATGTTTTCATACTGGACCACTTCGCCGACGAGCTTCGCGCCGCGTTTGCCGAGCCGGAACAGCGTATCGTCGATGTCCTCCACGGTGAACATGACTCGTAGGTAACCAAGTGCGTTCACTGGGGCGATGCGGTGATCGGCGACCACTGGCGGCGCGAGGAAGCGGGACAACTCGAGCCGGCTATGACCGTCCGGCGTACGCATCATGGCAATCTCGACTCGCATGCCGCGCAATCCAGTGACGCCATCTGCCCAGTCTCCTTCGACTGGGGCGCGCCCCTCGAGCTCGAGACCAAGTTCGGTGAAGAACTCAATGGCGGCATCAATGTTCTCCACCACGATGCCGACGTTGTCCATACGCTTGACCGTCATGATGTCTCCCTTGGCGTCTAACTTGTTTTCGCACGCGTGGTGCTGCGAGATAAAACCATGCTCGCTAGATAACACGGCGGGCGAAGTGCTCACAAGTTACTGTTGCATAATTCATAGTTAAGGAGTTACTGTATATACATATAGTTATAACAGGGTCCTCCATAACTGCACCGATTCAGGGAGACCGCCGCACCAATGTGCATGATCAATCAATGCTCGCAAGCGCAATTGGATGTGAGGTGTTGATCATGTCCGCTTTGGGTGGTCGAGGCTGTGTGAAAACGCCAGCAGCCAATTTGCTGCATGGCATTTTCAAGTTCGTACGTTAGGTAACGATCGAGTCGGTTGGTTCAGCTCGGCCATTATCGGCATAATCGCTTCCGCATCATACGCAGGCAAGAGTGGATAGGCATGGCTACTTCGACGTTCTCTAGGACAGCACGAACCAACCTCGATCTTGATACCTTGCGCACCCTCGCTGTCGCGCGCGACCGCGGAGGCTTGGCGCAGGCAGCCGAACATCTCGGCCGCACGCCGTCGGCCATCAGTCTGCAGATGAAGCGCCTGCAGGAGGATCTCGGCACACCGATCTTCCGTAAACGCGGTCGTGGTCTTGCTTTGACTGAAGCAGGGGAGATCGCACTCTCCTACGCGCGTCGTATTCTCGGGTTGAACGATGAACTGCTGGACAAAATGCAAGGCGCGAACCTCGCCGGACACATTCGCGTCGGATGTCCGCAAGACTTTGCGTCGATTCTGCCTTCGGTCTTGTCTCTCTTCGCGTCGCTCTATCCGCGCATGCAGATTGAGCTTCACATCGACGGGAACGCTGCTCTTCGCGATGCGATGGACAACGCGCGCCTCGATGTCGCGGTCATCATTGGGCACGAAGATCGTGCTGGCGCGCAAATCGTAGGGCGGCTCGAGGTCGCGTGGATTGCCTCATCCATCTTCAGCATACCGCAGAAACAGCCACTACCGCTGGCTGTGCTGGGTGCGCAGTGCATCTTCCGCAGGACCGCCTTACAACGGCTCGAAGCCGCGAATATCCCGCACCGTATTTCCGCCAACAGCCATAGCCTGAATGGTCTTTGGGCTGCATTGCTCGGCGGTCTCGGCGTTACTGCACGCACGCCGCTCAACCTTCCCGAGGGGCTTGTATCTGCTGAGTCGCTGCACGGCTTGCCCCCGCTTGGTAGCCTGCCTGTCACCTTGCACCGCTATGCCGGCTCCAATGGTGTCACTTCAGATCGCATGGCGTCTCTGCTCGTGAAAGCTCTCGATCTCGTCTTGCAACCGAAGGCGACCACCAAAGCCGTCGCTCTCATGCGAGACGATGTCGTGGCTCGCATCGCGAAACATAAGACGCGTTAACCAGTCGCTTGAGAAGAATCAAATTGTGCAGGGTTCGGACGAGTGACTACATTGCGGCTATCGCGCCCCGCGCATCACTACACGGATTGGATGATGATCAAGCGTGCCACACTTCTCGCCGCTCTTTTGACTGTCTCCGCTTCAGCTATGGCACAAGACGCCTCGATCGTAGGTACGTGGGTCCTGACCGCAGCGGAGAAGTTACTTCCTGACGGGAAGCGCGTTCCCGACTATGGTCCGAACCCGCACGGGCTGGCGATTTTCACCGCCGATGGGTACTACTCGGTGCAGATCTATCGCGCCGAACGGTTGAAGTTCTCGTCGGGTGACAAGTTCAAGGGGACTCTCGAGGAGTACAAGGATGCGTCGCTCAGTACGAGCGTGCACTTTGGTCGCTACACCGTCGATCCAGTCAAACACACGATTGTGTTCCAAATCGATCGTTCATCTGTGCCGAATCTAGATGACACCACGGCGGTGCGTCAGTATGAGCTGAAGGGCGATGAGCTCTCGTGGAGGGTTGCTCCGCGGCAGGATGGCTCTATCCCCCTCACCACATTACGACGGGTCAAGTAGAGCGGGCGAAAGAAGCGCAGCAGCAGATCGTTGCTCTCTGGTAATCTCCCACCATTCTATGCGCCATGCCGTGGCGGCGTCGCTTGGGCGCGGGTGCAATCCGTCGGATCACTCCCGGTTAGGCTACTCAACTCTTAACCGACGACAACGGTTGGGGAAGCGCGTATTTCAAGACACGTCATGACTCAATGGAAAGATCTGATACCTCAATTGACCAGGACGAATCGGACAACCACGGACATCCTCCTTTCACTGTTAGGGGCAGCCCGGTCTTGGCATCAAATTGGACCTTCAAACATTCACGGTCGGGTTGGACCTTCAATGAATCCTCAATGAGTTGAAAGAGCTCATCGGGTGTCAACGCGGGACGTTGATTCCGATTCCGTGGAGCGCTGCGTCCTCGAGTGCAGTTCTCGCCGTTCGCCTGGTAAGTTGCGGACAGAGCATGTCCCTTGCGAATCCTGATCCTGATCGGCACGCCATTGCAACGTTGGGGGATCAGACCGCCGTCCGTCGCAGTCAGTGTATATGCCAAATTTCGTGCTGCCAGCGAACGCCATAAAGATTTGCTCCGCGCAGCCTCCTTTACAAGGGCTTGGGCATCCGTTTCTGCCCGATGCCGTTCTTGCGCCCAAGGCGGGGGCATTAGCCACACCTCGACCGGTTCTGCGGCGCTCACGGCCAGCCAACTGGTTGACAAGAGGGTTGCGAGAATCTGGCGCATGGCCGCAAGTATAGCGCCGGTGGACGCTCCAGAGGGTGCCGACACTTCAGGGTTGTTGTGGGTGATCGTGTTCGTGTCACCCCCAGTATCAAATTAATTGCATCCGTGGATGCTGCGCCCCCCTTGGAAGGCACGGGTGGGGCGGCCTGTGGTGCGTATGCCAGTGCGCGACGCTGTTGGACGACCGGGTCAACAATCGGCCTGACCGCGGTTCCCGGTGCCGGCTCGGAGATCTGAGGCGGGCCGATGCGGGGTCGGGCGGGAAGGCAGAGGGGAAACCAACGTCCGCAGTCGGCCAAAAACGGGAGCTCGATCTCACTAAATGGCCGCCCTAAGGCAGACCTTCGCAGGATTCGGTACGCTCGGGCCAGCTGCGCTCATAATCTCCATCAGTTGTTTCAAGATGCTCTTTCATGGCAAGTGACCAAATAACAGGGTGATCGGACCTGTGAAGATTTTATGCCGCCTCGTGGGCGCTGTAGTAGGAGCGGCCTTTGGGCTGCTTGC
>Ga0137415_10001603_pt1 | contig 22435 bp, 16 predicted proteins | sample CZODoug3_1_1_16f_FD_183082 | JGI IMG/M metagenome (GOLD analysis project Ga0137415, IMG submission 183082) | Vadose zone soil fungal communities from Angelo Coast Range Reserve, California, USA - CZODoug3_1_1_16fungal (Hybrid Assembly) | ecosystem: Environmental > Terrestrial > Soil > Vadose...
GGGCCTGTAGCTCAGGTGGCTAGAGCGCGCCCCTGATAAGGGCGAGGTCGGTGGTTCAAGTCCACCCAGGCCCACCACTCACAATCAGCAATGTTTATGCCAGTTTCTTCGCTTACGGGGAGATGGAGCGACATCACAAAAGAAACGCTTTGCCAACGATTTGCCAACTATCCGGGTAAGCATACCCACTGGTAGTTACTAGGAGCATCCCCGCACGACTGCGGGTATCTTCATGGTGACTCCAAAAACGCTCTATAAAGACAGAGTGTTGTACCCGTGGAGTTTTGAGGCCACTTGGTTTTTCGCCTAGCGATGCCTGCACAAATCTTCCTCGGCCCGAACGCCTTACTGTCTGCGCTGGCCACGTCGAGCCGTTCCCAGTTCTTGTTCTTGGCTCTTGTCCAGTACTCTCCACCGACCTCTTGGTCCCGAACCAAGAACATAAATCCCATAAACGCTTTATCTGGCGTCGCTTACGGGACAAAAGGTCTTACTTCCCCTCTTTTAGTTGTCCGTAATTTGTCCTTAGATTGAAAAAAAACGAACGGTTGACTGCCATTCTGTTGTTCTTTGGTTCTATCCTCACTGCCTGCGGTGATGGATTGCGTTCAAAAATATCATTTTTGTCCACTGGCTAAGCGATCATCCGACCAGGGTGTTGGTTTCCTCCGCAAACTGCATCGGATAACCCGGCCGAACTGCAACCTTTGCTTGGCTTACATTCGCTCGCGAGAGCAAAGGGGAAGTGATCAATTCAGCCGATCGTTGAGTTGTGAGAATTTTTCCCACAATCGCCGAACGCGAAGAGACCCCCGTCTTGATCATGATCAGTCGCAGGAAGGCCCGCACTGTGTTAGAGCTGATATTCATCCGATCTGCAATTTCCTTGTTCCTTATGCCTTGCAACAAGTGCACCAGCACTTCTTGTTCGCGATGCGTGAGGTTGAATTGCTGGCAGACTTGCGACAACGGAACTGGTCCAAGGGGTGCTCGTTCCAGTAAGACCGCTGTGGGCTGACAAAGTTCTTCACCATGTGAATCTATGGGAAACGCGCGGCAACAATAACGCCGGCGTCCCGACTGCACCTCCTTGACGAAGACCGATTCACCCGCAGGCGACGTGGTTAGCAACCTCGCCCGCATCGTTTCCCTGAGGAGGAACTCCGAGTTTGTCAGGCTCTCGACATTATCTGGATAGCCCAGAATCTGAACAGCTTCGCGATTGAACCACATCGGGCTTAATGAGGAGTCCAACAGAAGTAGTCCGGCGGTAGACTTGGACGTCGACACCTCCTTCTTCGTCGCCAACCCTTCCGATTCGGTTGGCCTTGCTCCAACTCTTCGGACCACTTGACTCAAACAGAAGTCAGTGGTGTCAGAGTTCACGGCAGTAGCGGATGCGGTTTCCATTCAGCGTTTCCTCTTTGTGGCAATGCATCCGGACGGACCGGTGCACGCCCGTTCTCCTCAAAAGGGTGTCACTCTGCATTGATAATATAGGCAGAACGTTAAATTCTGTACTGATTGGACTAATTCTTTTGGACTTATGGTCTTCTTTTTGAGGGAGAAGCCTGCCTTGGATTTCGGGTATATTCCGGATTGCCACGGCCGACAGTATAAGGCATGTTCCTAGCGCGAAGACTGTCCCCGCTTCGACGATGATTGATTTGTGAAGGTCTTATCGGGCGAAAAGTGGAAATACAGTCTCGCGCAGGCGTACAACGGGAACGATAACCATGCCTCCTGCACGAATTTCCAGCGACATCACAAACGCGCCCGCTGACCGCGATGCGCGCCAAAAGACTCAAAAGCCGGCCGGGAGGCTTGCGCGGCGGACTGCCCCACCCTCGGACCTATGGGTCTATTGGCACTCCGAAAGTTATGGAAATCTTTCGCAGGTTCGTGAAATAAGCGTTCAGGGCCTTGTAATTGAAACGCCTCAGGCAATTCCTGTCGGAGAGACAATCAACCTAAGTTTTCTATTGGAAACAGGGCAACTCAGGACTCAGGCTATCGTACGGAATGTAAAACCGGGTTTCGGACTGAGACTAAAATTTAGGACAGAAGTTGAGGACCGCACGGGCCTAATGGCCTTGCTGACGAAGATTCGCGTTTCGTCTCAGTTACAAGACCAACCTAAGAAAACAGAGAATTTATCGATTCTTACCGGAAAGCGAGTGGCACAGTGACGTTAAACCCGACAGCATCGAGGCAGAAGCTGCCTGCCGGAGACGCGCGAGCAGAAGCCCGAATTGCGGTGATGGAGCGCGTAGAGTTGTCGAGCCTGGACCAACCTGCAGTTACAGAACCCACGAACACGCAAAACATCAGTTCTCATGGAGCTCGCGTGATGACGCAGCGGATTTGGGAGCCGGGAAGCCGCTTGCTCATCAGGTCTCTGCGGAGCGACTTCTGGGCTCGAGCGCGTGTAGTTTATTGGAGGTCGTTCTCAAGCACGCGATATGCGGTGGGGCTGGAGTTCCTCGCAAAAACAGGGAAATGGCCGGAGCAAAATTAGTGGCGGCCTAAATGGAATGGACTTGGAAACTGCGTAGTGCCCCCAAGGCGAACGCTCGCTTAAGTTTCCCGAGCATTTTCAACTAAGATTTCAGCTCTGGTTTCGCAACAAGCATTCGCTGCGATCTACTCCGGTCCGACCGCCTTGCGCATACGGTATTCACCCCTGGTGTTAATAGGGTTTCTCACCTAGGCAAAAATGGGTATCTCACCCGTTTGCGTTTTCCACCCAACAGACTAGTGTTGCTCGTAATCTGCGAACGCAGACGCTGCTCGTTTACGGTCAGCGGCTGCTCGATGGCGTTTTGGCGTTTCATTGCAGCATCGGGGAGCGTGCACCAATTTTGTTTCAGCTATTCAACAGTAAGCACAGGAGACATTGCAGTTCGAGTCAGACGATGCCAATAGGGGTGCCATGAGCGTGGTGCCTCAAAGCGGAAGGCTGAACAATATCCTAGCCCGTGAAAAAGATGAACCGCTAACAGCGAAAATAACTCCATCCAGGTCGATCGCGGGGTTTCTCCTGACGGACTTCTTGCTGAACCCCATCTCGTTCAATGCCGAGGCCATCCAGATTCTGAGCTATCCAGAGAAGCTGGCAGATTTAGCGCGCTCCGAGCTCTTCCTCGCGGAAAAGATTCGATCGACCTTGATAAGCCCTCGGCCTTCAGGTGAATCACCTTTTGTCAGCGAGTTCCGGTCAGGGAGGCGGCGCTATTTCTGCCGGGCCTTCGTGGTCGATTCGGGCGCCAAAGATCCTTTTCGACCGAACATGGCGATTCTACTCGAAAGAGGACCCTCCGGATTGGTCCCGTTGTCGCGAGTCTGCCAGCAATTCAAGCTCACGCAACGAGAGCGAGAAGTGTTGGAGTTTTTGCTGCAAGGCATGAGCAGCAAAGTAATCGCTAGTCGGATGAATCTCAGCCCTAGCACAGTGAAAGCCTTTCTACGATTGATCATGATCAAGACTGGTTCCTCTTCGCGCTCGGCGATGGTTGGGAAAATTCTTATGACCCAGCCATAGTTTGCGGCTTGATCACACCTGGCTCGACGATTCAGCCTGCCAGGCCTAGGTTCTTCGTTTTAGCCCAAAGCTCGCACTTCTGCCTTAGAGATCACTTCATAGATTTGGAGCTACCGCAGCGCAGTAATTCAGCTCCGCGAGAAGAGTCGGTGTTCCTTTTGTGGAGGCTACTTGAATAGACGGACTAGTCCATTGCACTAGTCGAATGGACTAGCTAATCCGCCTAACTTAATCGGCTAAACCTTTTGTACGCGGGACTTTTCCTCGCACCGATTCGAGTAAGGACCGCATTGCACCTTACTCGGGCACTGGCTATTGTAGCCACGCAATTTAGCTACTGGTTGTAGCGCGGCTTTTATGCGGAGACCCTGCAGATGGGACTCAAAGGGCGGTAGCTTATCCAGATGACGGTCGGGGGGGGATTGGTTGAAGGACGAAAAAGTAGATTCTAAATGGTACGCGCTGCGGGTCAGAAGCCGCCACGAAGATGCGGTGGCGAAGCATTTGGACGCCAGGGGCTTGGAATCGTTTTTGCCCTTGTACAAGAGCCAACGCCGATGGTCTGATCGTTTCAAAGAGATCGAGGTTCCTCTTTTTCCCGGGTACGTGTTCTGTCATTTCAACATAATGAATAGGCTGCCAATTCTTACGATTCCTGGCGTGGTCCATGTGGTGGGAACAGGGAAGATTCCGGCGCCCATAGATGAAAGCGAGATTGCTGCCATCCAGGTTGCCGTCAAGTCCGGATTACCCACCGAACCCTGGCCATCCCTGTGCGTTGGGGATAGGGTGAGAATTGAGCATGGTCCCCTCGGTGGCGTAGAGGGAGTCTTGTTGGGTGTTCGAGGGCGCCAGCGTCTCCTGTTGTCTGTAACACTCTTGCAGCGATCCGTTGCCGTTCAGGTTGACGAGGCTTGGGTTCACCCCATTGCGCTGCAACACCGGGCCTGCAGTGCTCCTTTGACCTCTCAAGGTATTTTGATTCAGTCGATTGGGTAGGACGCATCTGGCTTCGTGTGCGTGAAATTCCGATCAACGTTTCCTCTTGGAATCGATCTTGTGACCGGATGACAGCCGGTCGATTTTCAGAGCTACCGTAACAACAACGAAAAAGCATGCCACTCATAGTGTTTGTAGCCGCGCTTCTGGCATCGGCAATGTTTACGCGCTGGGTCCGCAATTTTGCGATAGCGCGCGGGTGGTATTCCACTCCGAGCTCGGAGCGCCATATCCATACGCGTCCGATACCGCGAATAGGCGGTGTCGCCATCTTCTTGGCCCTGTGGTGCACGGTATTGCTGGGCCAGTTGGCAGGGCACTTCGGCGTCCGCGAATTTGTTTTTTTGAATCTAACCCTCAAAATTCTGGGCCCGGCGACGATTATTTTCCTGCTGGGGCTGATCGACGATTTTTGGGGAGTGAGAGCGTACACGAAGTTTGCGGTACAAGCGGGCGCAGCAGCACTCTTGTTCTGGAATGGTTTTGGAATATCTCGATTATCGCTTCTGGCGGGTTATCCGGAATTAGGATGGCTGGTCGGACTTCCGCTGACAATTGTTTGGGTCCTGTGGATCACCAATGCATTCAATTTGATTGATGGTCTCGACGGGCTCGCGGCGGGGTCCGCGCTTTTCTCAACACTGGTGACTTGTGTGGTTTCGATAGCATTCCACAATGAAGGGGTGCTTTTTCTGACGCTCGCCCTTGCGGGCGCGGTTGCGGGATTCCTTCGATATAACTTCAACCCCGCATCGATTTTCCTGGGGGATTGCGGGAGTTTGCTGATCGGGTTCCTGCTGAGCGCAATCGCGCTCGCGGGATCACAAAAAGCTCCAACCGTGGTGGCTGTGGCGATCCCCATCGTTTCTCTGGGGCTGCCGATTTTGGATGTCGCCGTCGCGGTAATCCGTCGATTTTTGAGCTGCAAGCGCCTATTTGACGCTGATCGTGAACACATACACCACAAGCTCTTGGGCCGGGGTATATCCCATAAACAAGCGGTCTTAGTGCTTTATGGAGTAAGCGCCTGCTTTGGTCTATTAAGTCTTTTCCTTCTGCACCCGGCAACCGCAGCGGCGATAACAGTTCTAATGGTGGTCGTGATAGGTGTCCTGATTGGCGTCCGGCAATTACGCTATCACGAATTCGTGGAATTGGGGCGCGCGGCCAATCGCGCTCTAAATCAACGCCACGTGATCGCCAATGACATAAGCATTCGCCGGGCAGCAGATGCTCTCCAGTCATGCACAACGCGCGCACACTTTTGCCAAATATTGCAGGAGCATCTTGAGCCGGTTGGGTTTGACGGTTTCGGTGTGTATTTATCGTCAGAATTGCCGGCGGGAGTTGAGGTTTATCCGGTTAGTTCTGCCGGTGGATCGAAACTGCAGTTTTTTTGGAATCACTCAGTGACTTCCACGGAGACGAATTGGAGTTTGAGTTTTACTTTATTGAGACAAGACGGCAAGCGGCTCGGCGGGTTCAGTTTGTATCGCAAGGACACGGGATCTCCGCTTTGGATGGATCCCGATGTTTTTACGGCAACTGGATTTTCGCGTGCGTTAGCAGCGGTGGTCGAGGGAAAGCTGGATTCCTGGTTCGTAACGAGCCACAAAGAACAGGTCCAGCTAGCAGCGTTCGAAACCGTGGGCACAGTGATGGCTTCGAGCGTTCGTCAGCCAATAATCATTCCGACGTCTAGCTAAAGCCAAAATCATCTCTTATGAAGATCACAAGCATTATTGCGGTGGGCCTGGCGGGTGTTTTCTCTATCGTGGGCGCTGGTGCGCAAATTCCCGCTTCGCCAGATGAAGCGAAGGCAAAATGCGGCAGCCAGATTCGCTCCACTTACCTGCTGGGGCCCGACGACCAACTCGAGATTTCCGGCCCTGAATTAAGTGACCTACCCAACAAGCCCGTTCGCATTGACGGCGAGGGCGATATACAGGTCCCGCTTGTGGGGCGTATTCATGTGGCTGGCCTGACGGTGCAGCAGACGGAGCAGGAGCTCAACAGCGTTCTGAGCAAGTACATTCGTAAGCCGCAAGTTGTTGTCGGCGTCGCGGAAGTGCGCAGTCAGCCCGTTTCGATTCTAGGCGCAGTAAACACACCGGGGGTGCACCAGGTACAGGGACACAAGACGTTATTGGAGATGCTAGCGCTGGCGGGCGGGATCCGGCCAGATGCGGGGTACAGCGTCCGAATTACCCGCCAGGTGGAGTGGGGATGCATTCCATTGCCGAAGACGGAGCTTGACGCCTCGGGCCGTTACAGCGTGGCCGAACTGAACTTAAAAGAGATCATGGAAGCCAAAATCCCGGAAGAGAACATTCAGATTTTTCCGCATGATGTCATCTCCGTTCCCAAAGCCGAAATGGTGTACGTGATAGGTGAGGTGAAGCGCTCCGGGGGATTCGTCCTTGGTGAACACGAGGTCATCTCGGTGCTCCAGGCGCTTTCGCTGGCGGAGGGCCTCAACACAACTGCTGACGCACGGCATGCCAGGATCCTGCGCCTGAAGCGCGACGCAGACCAGCGTGAAGAGCTGGCCGTCGACGTCAAGGACGTTCTGAATGGAAAGAAGGCGGACGTGCCACTTCGGGGCAACGACATTTTGTTCATCCCCGGCAGCACAGGAAAGAAGGCCGCCCTGCGAGCCGTTGAAGCTGCTATTCAAACGGGAACCGGCATGGCCATTTGGCGCACGCCTTGAGGTTTTATCTGGGGCACAGAATGAAAGATTCCGAATTTCCAATCGAAAAATCTATCCGACGCTCAAGCAAACTCAGCCGAAAGGGGATGCAATCTCCCACCGTTTATAGGTATGTCGAGCAGCCTCCGGCAGATCTCGGCGCGGGAGAAAGCTACGACAGCCTGCTGGATTACTGGCACATTCTGCTGCGGCACAGGACGACGCTGCTGAGCTTTGCGGTCGTGGGGCTGCTCGCAGCCATCTTGATAAGCCTGGTGCAAACACCGATCTACCGCGTCAGGACTTCGCTCGAAATCCAAAGCACCAACTTTTTGGAGATAAAAGGCACTAACGACTCCACCGGGAGTTACGCGTCGCCAGAGTCCTACGTCGAGACGCAGGTCAAACTTCTCCAGAGCGAATCGTTACTGGAACACGTGATCGATAAACTGAAGCTGCATTCGGACCAGTCCACAACCAGGTGGGGAGGTTTCGCGTCCGGTGTGCGGCGGATTTTCCATTGGTCCAGAAACTCGAATGTCCCGGAGAAAGAGGAATTGATCCGGCAGATCGAGCGGAATCTGACTGTGCGGACGTCGGGTAACTCGCGCTTGCTAGAGGTGCTGTACGAGTCGCCCGACCCCAAACGCGCGGCCGAGTTCGCGAATACGCTGGTCAGCGACTTCATTGAACTAAGCCAGGAAGAAAGATGGAAGGCCGCACAAGGCACAGCGGAATGGCTGACAAATCACCTGGACAAAATGAAGGCGCAACTGGAGGCGTCCGAGGCGCAGCTCCAGGATTACGCGCGCACCTCCGGACTGTCGTTTACTTCCGAAAGGGAAAACTTGGCGGAAAGCCGGCTCAAAGAGTTACAAGATGAGCTATCCAAGGCCGAAGCCGACCGCATTACAAACCAGGCGAAATTTGAAGCTGCGAAGAGCAGGGCGCCGGATTCGTTACCAGACGTGTTGCAAGACCCCACCATGCGTGAGTATCGGCAAAAGCTGAGTGAATTACAGCGGCAATATGCCGAACTCAGCGCAACGCTAACTCCAGAACATTACAAAGTACAGCGCGTGCAAGCAGAGATAAACGAACTGAAGTCCGAGATGCACAAGGAACGCGACAACGTGCTGCGGCGCATCGGGAACGAGTACTTAGCCGCGTTACGCCGCGAGCGACTCCTTTCGGAGAATCACGCCAATCAGGAGAAAGTTGTTGCGGACCACTCGAGCAAGGCGATCCACTACGACACTTTGAAACGCGACGTGGATTCCAACCGCCGACTGTACGAAGTCATGCTGCAGAGAGTGAAGGAAGCCAGCCTGGCTACTGCCATGCGGGACAGCAATGTACTAGTGGTCGACCGGGCCAAACCGCCGCTGCTCCCCTATCGTCCAAATCTGGGAATGAACTCGGCCATCGGTCTGTTCAGCGGCGTGCTGCTAGGATTTGGATTCGTGTTATTCCGGGAACGCGTTGATCGCAGGATCGTCGCCCCTGGCGACGCACAGGTCTACTTAGACTTACCCGAGTTGGGTGTTATCCCTGTGGACGAAGCCGCTGTCGCGTGGCAGATTCCTAATCGCGTGCAGGCGCATCACGCTGCCCCGGCCCTTCCGTCGAAAAGCGCCCTGGCGTCTGCTCTTGGAGATTGTCCCGAACTAGCGACGTGGAAGCGCAAACCTTCTTTGCTCGCTGAATGCACGCGCACCACGCTGACTTCTATTCTCTTGCCTAGCCAGAATGCAGATGGTCCTCGGATCCTTGTGCTCACAAGTCCATGCGCGGGCGATGGAAAAACAACGGTGGCCTGTAATCTGAGTATTGCGATCGCGGAGATCGGCCGCAAGGTGCTGCTGATTGATGGCGATCTGCGGCGCCCCAGACTGCATAAGGTTTTTAGCACGGCGAACAGCGGGGGATTAAGCGACGTGCTGTGGGCAGAGGGATCTCTTGAAACGGCTCCACTCTCGGACCTGGTTCGCGAGACCGAAGTGTCCGGGCTTTGGCTGCTGCCAGCGGGCAGTTGTGGCGTAACGCCATCGAATCTCTTTTATTCTCCTCGAATGTCGCGGCTTTTGAGGCGGCTGCGGACGGAGTTTGACATGATTCTGATTGATGCACCGCCGATGATCCACCTCGCGGATGCACGGGTGCTGGGCCGCCTCGCCGACGGCGTCATTTTAGTGGTTCGCGCCGGACAAACGACAACGGAAAGCGCGCTGTTAGCAACTCAGCGATTCGCCGAGGACGGGACACATGTGCTCGGCACGGTTCTAAATAGTTGGGATCCAAAAACTAGCCGAGACTACGGTTACGGAAGTTACAGCGACCACAAAGCGTACGTCGCGCAGTAAGCCAAGAAACTGATCTTGCGGTTCACGACCTTACACCATGCTCTTTGACTCGCCCGCCTACTTTATCTTTCTGATTCCAGTTGTCCTGATTTATTGGCGCCTCAATCGCCAGCAACAGAACGTCTTTCTGTTGCTGGCGAGTTACCTTTTTTACGGCTGGTGGGACTGGCGCTTTCTTGCGCTGATGATCTGCAGCACGACCGTGGATTTTCTGATTGCGCAGAAGATTTCTGCGAATAACGGGGATACAAGCCGCAAAAAGTGGCTCATCTTCTCGCTCATACTTAATTTTTCGACGCTTGGAGTCTTCAAATACTTTAATTTCTTTGCGGACTCGTTATCAGCCGCGCTAAATACGCTGGGCGTACATAACATTCCTCTGCCCCTCATACGTATCCTGCTTCCGCCGGGAATATCTTTTTATACATTCCAGGAAGTCGCGTACATCGTGGACGTTTATAAGGGCAGGCTCCAGCCGGCGAAATCTTTTATCGAGTATGGACTATTCGTCAGCCTGTTTCCGCACCTGATTGCGGGCCCAATTCAAAGGCCGGGGCACCTTCTCCCTCAGGTACAAGCGAATCGCCGTTTTGACGCGGACCGATTTTTCGATGGGCTGATGCTGATTTTTTCCGGGCTGGTGCGCAAGTGCGTGGTCGCAGACAATTGCGCTCTGCTGGCAAATGCGGCTTTTGGCGGGCAACTCGGAGCACCGAATCTTTGGGTTGTTCTGATCGGAACGTATGCGTTTGCTTGGCAGGTATATGGAGACTTTAGCGGCTACAGCGATATCGCACGTGGCAGCGCACAATTGCTGGGCTTTCATTTCATGATCAACTTCCGGCAGCCGTTTCTGTCCCGGCGGCTGCAGGACTTTTGGCGGCGCTGGCACATTAGCTTGAGTACCTGGCTCCGCGATTACTTGTACATTCCCCTGGGTGGCAGTGCCGGTGGGGAATGGAAAACGTCCGTGAATCTTCTGAAGACAATGATCCTGGCTGGCCTTTGGCACGGCGCAAACTGGACGTTTGTCATCTTTGGCGCGATTCATGGCGTAGTGTTGGGCCTTGAACGCAGGCTTTTCCCCGCGGCCGCAAAGCCCGGCGATGCGGCTCAGCCTCGACCTGTTTTTGCGTTCTTCTCCTTATGGGGACAGCGAATCTTAACGTTCAACATTTTTTGCTTGAGCCTGGCTTTCTTCCGGGCGACATCCTTGCATGCGGCGATACAGTTTCTGTCTGGATTATCTAATTTCGCCTGGCGGAGAGAGTATGCATCAGCGTTATTCATGCTTAGCATTTTCTCGATGCCTTTATTCGCAGTGGACTTGTTGCTGGAAGCCAGCAACCAGGAATACCCGTTTGCGAACGCCTCGTACGCATTTCGCACCGGACTTGCGAGCGTCGCACTCGTTCTATTGACACTATTTTCCGGGAACGCGTTCAATGCCTTCGTCTATTTCCGATTCTAAATCGCGCTGCCTGCTCCATTGCAAAGTTTTGGCGGGGATCTGCGCAAGCTTGCTCGCCGTGATTGAAATTTCCTCTATTTATCTGCTCAATCATCACTCGCCCACGTACGCGCGAATTTCTCGGCAATACAGCGAAGCAGTGAAGATCCGCCCCGCTGGACCTGGCGAGCCGGCAAATGTGTTGATGGTAGGCAATTCTTTGCTGCTGCATGGAGTTGAGCTGGATCGCTTGCGGGCGTTGACTTCCGCGAGCATGAAGATCTATCCCATTTTTCTTGAAGCTACCGGCTTCTACGATTGGATGTACGCGCTACGTGGGCTATTCCGGCAGGGGGCTAGACCGCAGGTGGTCGTTCTCGGTGTGGGTGTCAATTATTTTCTCGCGGATGGGGTGCGCCAGGATTATGCTCCCATGGTTTTCTTTAGCGCTGGAGACACGCTCGCCGTTTCTTCGGATTTACATCTGGACCGGACGGCGACGAGCAATCTACTGCTTGCGCATTCCAGCACTTTCTGGGATACGCGGAGCGCCATTCGAACACAGGTTCTTAGCCACGTGGTTCCTCACCTAGAAGACCTCTTCATGCTGGTCAATCAAAGGCCGACCGTTCCAGAGGGCAGGGAGTTTGAAGAGATTGTTATGCCCCGGTTGCAACGGATGCAGGAACTGTGTGAAGCGCACGGAGCCAAACTGATTCTGCTCGTCCCGCCGACGCTCTCCGCGGAGAGTGCGATCGGGGAGATGGCTTACGCAGCGCACAAGGCAGGGGTCGATGTGTCAGTGCCAATTGATCCAGCGGCCCTTTCCGCAAACTTTTACCAGCGCGACGGAATGCATCTCAATAGCCAAGGCGCAGTTGTTTTCACATCAGCGCTGGCCAAGGATCTTCCCGACAGGGTTGCGACGCACAATACACTTGCCTCTCACCCCGTCCGGCAAACTTCATCTCTAGCTCCGGAGATTGCTGACCGTGAGCGCTGAAGCCCCGGGCGTATTCGCCGTGGAACAAGGCAAACGTGCTTCTCTGCGCGCCGATTTCAGCTGGATGTTGGTGGGGAATGCAATTTATGCGGGCGGGCAGTTTGCGACGCTGATGCTGCTGGCCAAGATGGTTCGGCCGGAACTAGTCGGGCAATACGCTTTGGGCCTCGCCATCGTATATCCCGTGATGATGCTCACGAACATGCAACTAAGGGCCGTTATGACCTCGCGGGCTCGGCAGCAAACCCATTTCGGCGATTACCTGAGTTTGCGCCTGCTGACGACGTCGCTGGCACTTGTGATTATCTTCGCGATCACCCAAGTTCTAGGCTATCGCGGGGACCTGACAGCGGTGGTGCTGATGGTGGGCGTAGGTTATGGCATCGAGACCATCAGTGACGTGTATTACGCGCGGCTGCAGTTGCACGACAAAATGGCCGAGATCTCCAAATCATTGATTGCGAGGGCAGTGCTATCCGTGCTTGGACTGGCAATCGCAACCTATATCAGCGGGAGCGTTCTATGGGGAATCGCGGGTGTTGTGCTTGCGCGAGCAGTCGTTTTCATCGCTTACGACATTAGCGAGTCTACGCACGGCCTGGGCAGGCAATCCAATTGGTTTTCTCGAACTGAGGAGCTGACGCCTCGTTTCAACCTCAAAGTGCAAGGCGAATTACTGTGGCTCAGTCTTCCCCTTGGCGTCGTGGTGCTCCTAACGTCGCTAAACTCCAACGCGCCTAGCTATTTCATCCAGCATGCACTCGGGGAGCGCGATCTGGGTATCTTCTCGGCAATGGGATTCATGATTTCGGTGGGAAACATGGCTGTGGTCTCGCTTGGGCAGTCGGCGTTCACGCGCTTAGCGAGGTCGTATGCAGATGGAAACCTCATAGCGTTTGGTTCGTTATTGGGAAAGCTCCTCGCGTTTGGGGCAATGCTGGGAATGTCTGGAATGGCTGTTTCCAAATTAGCAGGGCGCGAGATCCTTACAATCTTGTTCAGGCCCGAATACGCCGAACGCGCAGATATTCTTCCCTGGTTCATGGCGGCCGGGGGAGTCCTGTTTATGGCGCAGTTTTTGGGATTTGGAATGACTGCGGCGGGTTATTACAAATCGCAAGTCGTACTTAATATTTTGGCAAACCTAAGTCTTTTCGCTGCCTGTTATTGGTTCGTGGCACGGCAAGGGCTGTTGGGTGCGATCATTGCGATGCTAATTGCTGCGATTGTGCAGCTTGCTGGGAGCGCCATGGTTCTCGTCAGAGGCATGCGACTCCACACTCAGGTGTGCGTCCGAAACGTCGAAACCGCATGAAGCCCCGCATTACCACAAACGGTTTCATCGGAACGAACTCCAGTGTCGTTGCCACAGAAGACTTTTCCGGGCTAGGCAAGCTTGCGTTCGCTTCCCTTTGGCTCTTTGTCTTCGCTATTCCATGGGAAGACGCGGTCACGATCTCTAATTTTGGGACAAGCGCACGTTTAATTGGGATGCTCACCGGAGGTCTTGGCATCTTCGCAATTCTCGAAAGAGGGAAACTCAGACGGCCAGCTCCCGGCCATCTACTAATGGGTCTATTCGTTTCGATGGCAGCGATAAGCTACCTCTGGAGCCTCTATCCTGAGGGAACGCTTACGCAGGTTTTCACGTACATCCAGCTCTTCACGTTGGTGTGGTTGATTTGGGAACTCGCCCCGCGAGCCCGGGCACAGGTACGGCTGATGCAGGCTTACGTGTTTGGGACTTTCGTTTCGGGAATAGATACGGTCTATCTGTACCTTTCACACCAAGAATCGGCGTATCAGCGTTATGCAGGGGCGCGCTTAGATGCTAACGACTTGGGGCTGATGATGGCTCTGAGCATTCCGGTTTCCTACTATCTGCTCGTCCAATGCAAAGGGCGAATCGTTTGGGTCTACAGACTGCAGCTTGTCTTGGCCGGAACGACCGTGTTGCTGACCGCCTCCCGGGGAGCCGCGTTGGCGGGCCTTGTAGCCCTCTTTATTGTGCCCTTCACTCATACACGCCTGAAGGCGCGTCAGAAAATTGCCGTGATCTTGACAGTATCACTGCTCGTGTGCGGCGCTCTTTTCTTCGTACCATCGACCTCATGGGAACGTCTGTCGACGACGCCCAACGAATTCGCACAGGGTACCCTCACAGGGCGGACCGTGATCTGGAAAGCAGGCTGGGAGCTTTTCCGATCGCATCCCTTCGTGGGTATAGGAGCGAATGCGTTCCGGGTTCTGGTCAGCCGTGTTTTGGCTGAACCGATTCGCACCGGTAACGACATGCTGCCTCCGGCGCCACCCGCGCACAACACTTTCTTGTCGGTCCTGGTTGAGCAGGGCGTGATTGGATTTTCGCTTTTTTGCGCTTTGCTAGTTGTCCTGGCCCTGTCAGTGAGGACGTTAGCTCCGTTCCCGCAGAAGCTGTGGATTGTGTGTTTAGGAGTTTGGGTGGTAGGAGTATCCAGCTTGACTTGGGAAATGCGGAAACCGACATGGTTCTTCTTCGGCTTATTAATGGCGCAATGCGGCAGCATGGCCCAACGGCGGCAAACGCGTAGGTATGCTCCCTCTTTTGGTGGTACGCATCATCAAAGTCGCATTCTCGTCGCGGATCTTGAATGTGGCGCGCCTGGTTAGCTCTTGATTCGATCGAAAACACCGCAACAACCAACAAACGCCGAGATGAACAAGATCAAGGTAGTCCATATCGTTCCGATGTTGAGCCCGGGCGGAGCCGAGCGCGTGGCGGTCCATATCGTTAGAGGATTGAACCGCCAGCGGTATGAACCAATCGTCATTTCATTCACGGAGCGCCTCGGATGCGACCTCGACAGTTTGCTCGATGAGGCCGGCATTGAAGTTCGATACTTGGGCAAACATCCTGGATTCGATTACCGCGTCTACCCCAGGCTGCACCACGTTCTCAAATACTATCGACCCGATATTGTTCACACCCACCTGCACGTGCTTCGGTACGCGTTGCCATTTCTGCTGCTTTTGAAACGCACGTCGGTATTGCACACGGTCCACAACCTCGCCAAGCGCGAGATTGAACCCAGGGCGCGCTGGATTCAGCGCTACGCACTCAACCACAGAGTTGTACCGGTAGCAGTCGCGCAAGAAGTAGCAGCAAGCGTGGAGCGCCTTTACGGAATTCAACGGTGCTGCGTGATTCCGAACGGCATTCCGACTGGCCTCTATGCCTCTCCACAAACACCTCGGAAAAAGTGGCGGGCGAGGGCCGGTTTCGGCGAGGAAGACGTTCTTTTTGTTTGCGTGGCACGTTTTGCTCCGCAGAAAAACCACGCGCTGCTGCTGAAAGCGTTTGCTCAAGGCCCCGCTTCCGATCCGAAGGCGCATTTAGTTCTGGTTGGGGAGGGCATTTTGCAGGAGGGACTGGAAGAACAAGCAAAGAATCTCGGGTTAGCCAACCGAGTCCACTTTTTAGGACTGCGCAGCGATATTCCGGACGTACTGGGCGCGACGGATGTTTTCGTGTTGAGTTCCGATTGGGAGGGCAATCCGCTCTCGGTCATGGAGGCAATGGCTTCTGGCCTGCCTATCGTGAGCACCGATGCGGGCGGTGTGCCGACACTTTTCGAGCGCGGGAAGGAAGGTTTTATTGTCGCGCGGGGAGATGCGCAGGCTCTCGGCAACTCCATGGCATCTCTGTTACGAGACCGAGAAACCCGAGTATCCCTGGGGAGGGCAGCCGCACGACGCGCGAAGCAAAATTTTGACGTATCGACTATGGTTCAGGCATACGAGGAACTCTACGAGAAATTGGTCAATCTTCCGCGCGGCTCGAAAGCGGAGACCGTGCTTGGCCGGCAAGGTGTGTCGGTACCCCAAATTTGAAGACGAACATGATCAAGGTCATGCATGTCATTACAACGCTCGGCCCCGCCGGAGCCGAAACCATGCTCTGCCGAATCGCTTCCGGTATGGACGGCACACGATTTGAAAATGAAGTTGTGTCGCTTACGGGCATTTTGGACCTGGCGGAGCGAATGCAAGAGATCGGTGTGCGTGTACGGACACTGGGCATGAGAAGAGGGATGCCCAACCCTTTGCTGGTGATGCGTCTTGCACAATGGATTCGACAATCGAAACCAGACGTTATTCACACCTGGATGTACCACGCAAACTTAGTCGGCGCTCTCGCCGCGCGCCTAGCTGGTAATGTGCCAGTAGTCTGGGGCATTCACCATAGTGAACTCGACCCGCGAGTTGATAAGCGCCGCACCCTGTTAGTCAATCAGGCCTGTGCGCTCTTGTCGCGAAGATTCCCCACCCGGATTGTATGTTGCTCAGAGGCAGCGCTGCTCATCCACAAGAGACTCAGGTACGCCGCCGAAAAAATGGAGGTCATACCTAACGGCTTTGACCTGGAACAAGTCAAACCAAGCGCTTCCGCGCGCATGTCTGTACGTGAGGAACTGGGCATTCATGGGAATGCACCTCTAATTGGAATGGCAGCCCGCTTCCATCCCCACAAGGATCATCGCAATTTCGTTCGTGCTGCCGAGCTGCTATGCAAACAAATACCCAATGTCCATTTCCTGCTGTGCGGGATGGACATCAGCTGGCAAAACTTGCAGTTGGCAGGATGGATTGAATCAGCGGGCATACGTGAACACTGTCACCTGTTAGGCCAACGCGAAGACGTATCTCGTCTCTTTGCCGCAATGGACATTGCTACCACTGCTTCCCGTAGTGAGGCGTTTCCGGTTGTGGTGGGCGAGGCTATGGCGTGTGGAACCCCGTGCGTCGTGACGGACGTGGGGGATTCCGCAATGATGGTTGATCAGACCGGTATCGTCGTGGCCCCTGGAAATCCCGACGCCTTGGCTGGGGCATGGCGCACGCTGATAGACGCTGGACCGGAAGTAAGACGCCTTCTCGGGTTGGCGGCCAGGCAGCGGGTGGAGCAAAATTTCGCGCTCCCTGCGATTGTGGACCGTTATCAGACCATCTATGCGAGTTTGGCAGCCAAACGATTAGAGAGTGTCCCTTCCCCAAGCCTCTCGGAGTGTGCCCGGTAGTCCGGAGATCCGGAAATTTCAGGTCGGAAATTCTGACCATGCTCGCTTCATGTCGATCAACCCGTACCCATCAAACGTTCGTTCAACCTAGTGTCCTCACCGTCATCCGTCAATCCTAGGCGGATTCGTTGAGAACGAATGACAGATTCAGCCGCTCATGCCGCAAGTGGAGAAAAAATGCACAAAGTAAATGTTCTTCTGCTCCTGTGTTTTGCCTTCCTTTTTGCTTCGACGGTTCATGGCCAGACCAATACCGGCGTGAACAACTCCGAGTTGAATGGCAACTACGCATTCACTTTCAGAGGGAGCAGCAGTAATGGAAACGTCTCGTCGGTTTATGCCGCTGTAGGAAGGTTCACGGCGGACGGCGCTGGCACTCTCACCAACGGCGAACTGGACACAAACGGCGCAGGTGCCGGAGTCGCGCTCGTGGCTCAAACGTTCACTGGGACCTATTCGATTGGCGCCGACCATCGTGGTGTGATGAACCTGAATATTGGGGGCAGCCCGGCGAGGCTCGCCTTCGCGATGATGGCCAACGGCAACGCTCAGTTTATCAAGTTCGACGCATCGGGAGGGGTGGGAACGATCGGCTCAGGGACCATGGAAAAGGCGGATGCTACCGCATACAGCACAGCCAAAATAACCGGTGACTACGCGTTTGGCGCCGCCGGCTTCGACAATGCAAATAATCGCGCTGCCATTCTAGGCCGATTTACTTCGAACGGAACAGGCACGCTCACAAACCCAGTAGGGGACGTGAACGCCTACGGAACTGATTATGCGATGAACTTTACGGCGGCGAATTACACGGTATCCAACCCGGCCACCGGCCGGGGTGCGATGCACTTCACATTTACGTTTGGCGGAGCACCGGCAAATTTGAATTTCGTTTTTTATGTCGTCAACTCAGGGAAGCTGTTTCCGATGGAGAGTGATGCGGTCACAACAGCGACCCCACTGCTAAATGGAGTTGTGCTGCAGCAACAAATTCCCAGCGGCGGATTTTCCAATGCCTCGCTCAGCGGCAACACGGTGATTTCTCTGACGGGGCTATCCATGTGCGGAAGTGGATCAGGAGTGCCCAAAGCTGTCGCAGGTTTACTCACTACCAATGGGAACGGCGCTCTTTCCCTTACTTACGACGAAAACTACTGCAGGGCACCTAATTCCGTCACCGCTGCGGCCGGAACATACGGTGTGGCCGGCAATGGTCGGGCGTCGATCACGATCGGAGGATATAGCCTGGTCGCCTATCTGGTGAGCCTGAATCAGGTTTTCCTCTCGGTCTCGGATGCGAATGTTTTGTTCGGGTTCGGCGAGCCGCAGATCGCAGGTTCATTCAACAATAGCGCCCTGAAGGGTACCTATGCCGGCTACGCGACTAACCCCGCGACATTCTCAGTGGCTGCCTTCTCGGGCGAATTCTCGGCGGACGGCGCTGCCCCCATAGGCAATATCAACGGTACCGAAGACACCGGTGCGCCGAGCGGACCGGTTTCGGGCGCGGCCTTCAAAGCCACCTACACTGTTGCCTCGTCGCCGACAAATGGCAAAGGCACGATGACGATTAGTTCCGGGGCGGGCAGCGGCAACGCTGTCATCTATATGATATCGGCCTCCAAGTTTGTCGTACTTCCGCTGAACGATCCCAATCCCGCAATCTGGAACTTCGAGCTAGCATCTGGTTCTGCGCCTGCGCCCACCTCACTTGCTTCGGTTTCAGTGAACCCCGCGATTGTTACGGGTGGGAACTCATCGACGGGCACTGTGACATTGAGCGGCCCTGCTCCGTCTGGTGGCGCACAGGTTGCGCTTTCCAGCAGCAACACAACTGCGGCCAGAGTTCCTGCCAGCGTAACGGTTGCGGCTGGCGCTACGAGCACAACATTCGCAGTCAGCACCAGTGCAGTAGCTTCCTCCACCAGCGTGGTCATCTCTGGCACTTACGGTGGTGCGACGAAGACGGGCTTGCTCACCGTGACGCCCACGCCGGCGCCGTCATCCACTCTCTCTTCGCTGACGCTAAACCCTTCGAGCGTTGTTGGCGGCGCGCAATTTTCCACGGGCACGGTCACGTTGAGCGGGCCAGCCCCGGCGGGGGGCGCGCAAGTCATGCTTTCCAGCAGCAACGGCGCGGCTAGCGTGCCTGCCAGCGTGACGGTTCCTGCCGGAGCAAGCAGCGCAGCCTTTAGGGTGAATACGTCCGCGGTTCTCGTGCCCACTTCCGCGACAATTTCAGCTTCGTACAACGGCACGACTCGAACCGCAGACCTCACCGTGTACTAGGAGCGGGTAAGCGCGTCGATCCTGAATCCCACCGATTCAACGGAACAAAAATGTCCCAGCTGAAACAGTCTAGTGCACGCATGGCAAGTTGCTGGTCCGCCCGATAAATTCCAGATGACCAAAAAGATCAATGGGAATTTGGCCCGGCCCCGCTTGGTTATCGCGGTGAATTCGGCAATCGCAGTTGGTTTCTTGCAGGGTCAGCTGCAGTTTTTTCAAGACAAAGGCTTTGATGTGACGGTTCTCTGCCCGGAAAGGCGCAAAGATGAGTGGGAAGTAGCTCGACCCGAGGGCATTCCAATGATCCAGGTGCCTATGGCGCGAGTGATCACGCCGCTGCAAGATCTCGTTTCACTTTGGCGCTTATGGCGCACCTTGCGCGGGCTTAGCCCGGCTGTTACTAATGTGGGAACTCCGAAGGCAGGGTTGCTGGGCGGCTTTGCAGCTTGGCTCAACCGTGTGCCTTGCCGCTTCTACACGCTGCATGGCTTGCGATTCGAGACTACCAAGGGAATCAGGCGCAGGCTTCTCATCTATGCCGAGCGCCTAGCTTGCCGCTTTGCCCATCGCGTGATCTGTGTCAGCCAAAGCGTCCGTGAGAGGGCGATTGCTTGCGGCCTCACAGATAGGGAGCGGACCTTTGTCTTTGGATCCGGAAGCTGCAACGGTGTGAATGCGTCCTATTTTGCGGCCACGCCAGAAACAATGACACGCGCGGCCGAATTGCGACGCCAGTTGGGAATCCCGCCACAAGCGCCTGTTGCGCTGTTTGTTGGCCGTTTTACTTGTGACAAAGGCGTGCCGGAGTTGATGGAAGCCTTTTCAAAACTCCTTGATCGATTCCCGGAGCTCCGCCTGGTCCTCGTAGGTTGCTTCGAGGACGGAGATCCGCTCTCCGCTTCCACTCGCAGAGCTTTGGAAGCACATCCACAAGTGATTTTTGCGGGGGCGGTGCCGAACACGGCGCCTTATTATGCGATGGCCGACGTATTAGTCCTGCCCAGCCACCGCGAAGGGCTACCAACCGTGGTTCTAGAGGGACAGGCCGCAGGCAAACCCGTGGTAGGGGCGCGTGCGACTGGCATCGTAGACGTCATCACGGACGGCGAGACTGGCCTTCTTTTTCCTGCGGGTGATGTAGCAGCGCTTGCTGAAGCGATTGCGAGGCTCCTGACCGACAAGGGGCTGGCGCATAAACTGGGGCTTGCCGGTCAGGAACAGGTCAAACAGAAATTTCAACAGCAAAAAATCTGGGACGACTTATACCGCGCGTATTTGGCAGTTTTGCAAGAACAGGAACCACTGCCATCGTTGATGCCTTATACCGGGAAAAGCCGCAGTTTCGTGGCTGGATCCAACAAATAGGCGCTGAAGAAAATCACGATATAAACCGAAGCTTTTCTGTTTTGTTCTCCCCAGTCCAAAAATTTGACTGCCGAGGAGGCGCAGAGTTGATGAACATCCACGAGCAATCGGCCGGACGAAACGACGGGGAGCCTGTGCGCGGAAGCTCTAGCCGCGTTAAGAGCCTTTTGTTTGCAGCAACCGTGCCCGTCGTTTTGACAGCCCTCATAGCGTTCAATACGACGTCTGGCGCTGCATTCCCAGTGTGGGTAGTGTCCAGTCTGGTCCGAGTTGGAACAACCGACGCTGCGGGCACAACTTCTTCCATCAATCTGTCCAGCGCGCGTGGCGAGACCGTAGACACACAAATCGTCATTCGGGGCCCCGCTGGGGGATTGGCCAATGTAAACGTGAGCGCCTCGGAGCTTACTGGCCCCGGCGGTGCCATCATTCCGGCATCCAGTTTGACTCTCTATCGGGAGTACTACCTGACCGTTACGGGCACTGCGAATTACGGCGGCGGCAGCAATCCACCGCTGGGTTCGGGAACCTACCCCGAACCGCTCATCCCCTTCAATGATCCAGAGACGGGTTCGCCTCTGTGCGGGACCGCGGCTACGCTCAAAGCCTGCAATGCCGCCATTACCGGAGAGCAGAATCAACCGTACTGGATCGACATTTCCGTGCCTCGTGGGCCCGTTAACAGCCCGCCAGGAACCTATACGGGCACGATTTCGGTCACTGCCACTCAAGGCACCATCACCATCCCGATCACCCTGACAGTGTGGAATTTTGAGCTTCCCTCACAGCCCTCGGAAGCTTCCCTCTGGACCCTCTGGCCTCCCGCCGCTGGAAACACGATAACCAGCTTGGGGCAAGCTCTGATGCGCAACAAAGTTATGGGTTGGGTCGACGTTCCTGAGAATGCCCCTGCTGATATAGGCAGTTTCGGCCTTAATCGCTCGGGGCTGAACGGATCCTACCTAATAAGGATTCAGTGCGACGGTTCCTTCAGCAACATCCCTTCGACAACTCAGATCAACGCTGCCGCAGGCAATTTCCCGGCAGGCCTGGCTCTGGACTTCTATCTGGCGGACGAATTGAACGGCTGCACCAGTGCCTACTCCGCACTCAAAACCATGGGGTTAAATGCCCATGCTGCGAATCGCAGTGTGAAAACCATGATGACCATCAACACCCCGGATCTTAACCTGTTCGACGAGGGCGACGGCCGCAGCGCGATCGACCATTGGGTGCTGCTCGATTCCGTGCAACAGTGGCCCGCTCTGCCGTTTACCCATGGCGATCTCTGGAGCTACACCAGTTGCAACGCCGGATTCGGCAACGCTCCGGAGTGGATGGTGGACTATCCGCCGATCAATGAACGTATCCAGGCAGGGTTCTTAAATTGGACACAAGGCGCGACGGGCATCCTTTACTACCGCTCCGACGGCTGGACGGCCGGTAACGCTATCGGCAGTTGGAACAACGTGGATACCACCGCTTGCGGCGGCGGGCTCGGCAGACCGGGCGATGGAATTTTTCTCTACCCTCCTGGTCCAATCGCCTCCAGCGAATCGGCGCCTGGGATACGGCTTAAGGCCATCCGCGACGGCATTCAGGATTACGAGTACGCGCAAATTCTCAAAAACGTGGGGCAAGTCCCCTTCGTGAACTCCACGATTCTGCCCATTGCT
>Ga0137415_10001607_pt1 | contig 22388 bp, 17 predicted proteins | sample CZODoug3_1_1_16f_FD_183082 | JGI IMG/M metagenome (GOLD analysis project Ga0137415, IMG submission 183082) | Vadose zone soil fungal communities from Angelo Coast Range Reserve, California, USA - CZODoug3_1_1_16fungal (Hybrid Assembly) | ecosystem: Environmental > Terrestrial > Soil > Vadose...
TCGAATCGAATTTCTTCGTCGGCTCCCTTTTCGCTTTGTTGGCGCCGCGATTGGGGGTATGAAGTGGGAATGGCTTCTAATAGGATGAGGTTTTAGGGGGTAGGGACGGAGAAGAGTGATGGAACACGATATTCGAGAGCTGCTGAATCTCTACAATCCGAATGATCCGCTGGATCACGCTTGGACAATTCCTTCGCCGTGGTATTTCGATCCGGGGATCCACGAACTCGAGCAACGCAGCGCGTTTGCGAAAACGTGGCAGGTGGTGGGGCGCGCCGATCAGGTGCGGGAGATGGGGAGTTTTTTCACCGCGGACCTTGGGGGCGAGCCAATTGTAGTGGCGCGGGGAGATGACGGACAGTTGCGCGGGTTCTACAACGTTTGCCGGCATCATGCCGCGGCGGTCGTGACCGAGGCGGAAGGCTGCGCGAAGCAGTTCCGGTGCCCATACCACGGATGGACTTACGGGAACGATGGCGCGCTGAAGGGCATGGTGGAATTCGAGGGCGTGTGCAATTTCGACCGGACGAAAAACGGGCTAGTCCCGGTCAAGGTGGACACGTGGGAGAATTTTGTATTTGTGAATCTGGACGGCCGGGCGGCGCCGCTGCGGGATTTTCTTGGCGCGATCCCGGGAATTGTGGCGCCGCTGCAGATCACAAAGAAGTTGAAATACTTTGACCGGCGGATTTACACGCTGCAATGCAACTGGAAAGTGTACGTGGACAACTATCTCGACGGCGGCTATCACGTCCCCCATGCACACAAGGGATTGAGCAGTGTGATTGAATACACGAAATACACAATCGAGAATTTCGAGCGTGCTTGTCTGCAATCCAGCCCGCTCTCTTCGGGCTCCAAGAAGGAATCGGGAGTGGCGGCGACGCGGCAGGGGCGCGCGTTTTATCTGTGGATCTATCCGAACTTCATGATCAACGCGTACGAAGGCGTGATGGACACCAACCTTGTTCTGCCACTGGGCGTCGACAAATGCGCGGTGGTGTTTGACTATTACTTCGCGGACACCAGCAAGAAAGCTTTGAGGAAAAACCGAGCGAGCATCAAGGTCAGTGAAAAAGTGCAGGATGAGGATGAGGCTATCTGCGATGCGGTGCAGCGCGGACTGGCTTCACGCGCCTATGTGGCGGGGCGGCTGTCGGTGAGGCGTGAAGCCGGGGAACACTTGTTCCATCGTTTGCTTCACGCTGACCTGACAAGCGCACTGAACCGGCCTGCGGCGGCCGATTAACCAACGGCGGATACGGCTGGAGCGAGGGTTGCAGGCCTTGTATAGTTGATCCAAATCTCTGCGGCCATCGCCTGCAGCGTGAATCCGATCCAGAATGCCGTGCCAAAAAATTCTCTTGGTTCCGGCGCATGCCCGTGAAGCAGCGCGGCTGCAAAGAATGTCCCCATGATCGGCCGGACAGTCGCGACGGCAAGTCCAACGGCGTAGCCGCGAATCATCCACTCACGATGCTGGATGAACTCGCGGCGAAGGGCATGCCACAGCGCTTTCGCCAGAGCGATCAGGAAGAAAGTTCCAAACAAGGTGATCGCCGCTTTCTCGTCGACTCCGCCGATGGTTTTTCCGAATGCCATGGTCAGCCCGGTGACTCCCACAATCGCGCTGGCGGTCAGAAAGATTCGTCCCGACCAGCGGTGAATCTGTGGGTATTTCGAGCGCAAGCTGCGGACGAATTGCAGCGGTCCGAGCACCATGAAGAGCATGGCTGGCAGAATGTGCGCGAGAGTCAAAGTTACGTGATTCGCGAAATGAGCGTCTAACTGGGCTGCTGGATTATTCGCCGAACTGAGCGTTCCCGGCTTCAAGAGCACAATGGTTCGCCGCGTGGCGACCGCGAGTCCGATGAAAGCTAGAAAAATCACCGCGGCCCAGAGGAACCGTACAAGCGCACGATTCGGATTCATGACTTGCATTCCCTCCTCTTTTTCATACGCACGGGCATGCCGATTTGTAACCGTCTCAACGGTACCTGCAGAATTGTGACCGAATTGACGCTGCGAAAAGGGTCGCCTATACTGGGAATTCGAGTTGCGGGGTGAGTTCTCACCTGTTTGACCTCTTCTGATACGAAAGCCGGGTTTGTCCGCCCTCTCAGACCGGGTCGCATGCCGTCGAGACCAGCAACCGCAGTGTCAAGAATTTTGAGTGCGTCCCACGAAAGGACTTTTGCATGGCTGAAGCAACGTGCCGCCGCGAGTTGGAATTGGAAATTCCGGCCGAAGAAGTAACGAAAAAGATTGAGAGCGTGGCGAAGGAATTCGCGCGGCTGGCAAACGTGCCAGGATTTCGCCGCGGCAAGGCTCCTGTTTCGCTGATCCGGCGAAAATTCGCCGAGGACATCAAGGGTGAAGTGCTGCAGTCGCTCGTTCCCGAGCGCGTGGAAAAAGCCGTGGCCGAGCAGAAATTGACGCCGGTGTCGCAGCCGCAAGTGGACAAGCTGGACTTTAACGAAGGGCAGCCGCTGAAATTCCGCGCCGTGTTTGAGGTGCTGCCGGAATTTGAGCTGGGCGACTACAAGAATTTGGCGTTTGAAATGCCCACGCTGGACATTACGGACGAGGACGTAACGAAGACCCTCGAAGAAATGCGCGAGCGCGCCGCGACGTTTGCGCCTGTCGAAGGGCGGGCAATTCAGGACGGAGATTATGCGCAGGTGAAATTGCTCGGGACGCCGGAAGGCGGAGGCGATCCGCTGCAAGCCGAGAGCGTGCTCTGCCACATCGGCGCGGAAGAAACCATGGAGCCTTTCAACACGAACTTGAAAGGCGCAAACGCCGGCGAGCACAAGAATTTTGATGTGGGATATCCGGCGGACTATCCCGATCCGAAACTGGCGGGAAAGAAATATCACTATGCCGTCGAAGTGTTGGGCATCAAGACAAAAAAGCTGCCGGAATTGAATGACGATTTCGCGAAGGACGTGAGCGACGCGGCGACGCTGGAAGAACTGAAGAAAAAAGTTCATGAAGGACTGGAACATCAGCGCGATCACAAGCACAAGGAATTGCTGCACGAAAAGGTTTTAGCAGAAATCGTGAAGCTGCATGACTTCCCGGTACCCGAAGCGCTTGTGGAGCATCAAATGGATGTCCGGCTGGAGCGCGTGGTGCGGTCGCTGGCGGCCCAAGGAGTGGACCCGCGGGCGGTGAACGTGGACTGGGTGACGTTGCGGAAGCGGCAAGAAGAGCGCGCCAAGGATGACGTGAAAGCGGAATTGATCGTCGATCACATCGCGACGGCGGAAAATATAGACGTAACCGACGAAGAGATCACGCACGAACTGGAGCATATGGCCAGTCATGGTGGCGAATCGGCGGAAGCGATTCGCGCGCGTTTGACAAAGCAAGGAACGCTCGATAGGATGAAGGCTAAGCTGCGCAGCGACAAAACACTCGACTGGCTCGCGCAGAACGCCAAGATCAAGACCGTTGCGGCGGCGAATGCGGCAACGGATTCCAAGTGACACACTCCGGTCAAGCGCCAGCGACATTCACCCAATGAAAAAATTCGAAGAACCCGAGTATTACGGAACAACGCTCGTACCGATGGTGGTGGAGCAGACCAGCCGCGGCGAGCGGGCTTACGACATTTACTCGCGGCTCCTGAAAGAGCACATCATTTTTATTGGCACGCCCATTGATGACCACGTCGCCAATCTGGCGACGGCTCAGATGCTCTTTCTGCAAGCGGAAGACCCGGAAAAAGACATTCAGCTGTACATCAATTCGCCGGGCGGCTCGATCACCGCAGGATTTGCGATTTACGACACCATGCAATTCGTCAAGCCCGACGTGGTGACGACTTGCGTGGGCCAGGCTGCTTCGATTGCGGCGGTGCTGCTCGCCGGTGGAGCGCCGAAAAAGCGGTTCGCGCTACCGAATGCGCGCATCTTGATTCACCAGCCGTGGATGTCCGGGCTTGGCGGGCAGGCCACGGACATCGATCTGCATGCCAAAGAGATTCTGCGCATGCGCATGACGATTAATACCTTGCTGGCAAAGCACAGCGGGCAGAAGGTGGACCGCATCGAGAAAGACGTCGAGCGCGATTACATCATGAATCCCGAGCAGGCCAAAGAATACGGGATGATCGACGAGATTATTTACAAGCACCGCTAGATTTCGCGGAGTGCTTTGCGGCTTGAAGTGGGTGTTGGGTGCGAGTTCCAAAAAGTTAGTAACCCTTCGACTTTCTCTTTTGCTCAGGGGAATATTCGGCCTAGAATAGTGGATAGAGACTCCGTCAAAGCCCAGCGGAGACGAGGCCTTCATACCAGTGAAAAAATTTAACCCAGACGAGCCGCTGCGCTGCTCCTTTTGCCATAAAACACAGGAGCAGGTCGAGAAGCTGATCAGTTCGCCTTCGGACTATCCCCGCGCGTACATCTGCAATGAGTGCGTGGGCGTGTGCCAGACAATTCTTGAAGACGAGAAGCGTGAGCAGGCCTCCGCGCCGGCCAAGCGGCTTCCTCGCCCGCCGGAGATCAAGCAATTCCTGGATGGCTACGTCATTGGGCAAGACCGCACGAAGAAGAAACTGGCGGTGGCGGTTTACAACCACTACAAACGGATTTTCCTGAACAAGCAGCCGGGGGACATCGAACTGAGCAAGTCGAACATTTTGTTGATCGGACCGACAGGCACGGGAAAGACTCTGCTGGCGCAGACGCTCTCGCGCATGCTGGATGTGCCTTTTGCGATCGTCGATGCCACCACGCTTACGGAAGCGGGTTACGTGGGCGAAGACGTCGAAAACATTATTCTGAAGCTGTTGCAAGCAGCGGACGGGGATGTCCAAAAAGCCCAGCAAGGCATCATATATATCGACGAGATCGACAAAATCGCCAAGAAGGATGAGAACCCATCAATCACGCGGGACGTTTCCGGTGAAGGCGTGCAGCAAGCACTGCTGAAGATTCTCGAGGGCACGGTGGCCAATGTGCCTCCACAGGGCGGGCGCAAGCATCCGCACCAGGAATTCACGCCCGTGGATACGACAAACATTCTGTTTATTTGCGGCGGAGCGTTTGTGGGGCTCGAGAAAATCATCGAAAAGCGCGCGGGCCGGCGCTCGCTGGGATTCCACACGGATTCGGCGCCCACGACACCCCAGAGGCGCAACACGGAACTACTCGAGCAAGTGCAGCCGGGCGATTTGATTCGCTACGGACTGATCCCGGAATTCGTGGGCCGCCTGCCGGTCGCGGGCGTGATGAACGATCTGGACAAGGGCGCGCTGGTGAAGATTTTGACCGAGCCGAAGAACGCCCTGCTGAAGCAATACCAGCGGCTGTTCGAATTCGAAAACGTGCGCTTGCGGTTTACGGATGACGCGCTCGAGACCGTGGCGGAGTTAGCACTTCAGCGCAAAGTCGGCGCGCGCGGCTTGCGTATGATCCTCGAAGACCTCATGCTGGAACTGATGTACCACCTGCCCATGCAGCGGAAGGTGCGCGACTTCGTGGTTACGGCGGACATGGTCCGCACGCGCGAAATCAATTGGAGTTTGCTCGAGAAGGCCGGATAAGCCGCTCGGGCTTCGAACTTACTGCGCGGCCGTGCCCGGGCCGCGTTAGCAGGAACCCAGGGGACTGAATGTTTACTCGCGAAAAACAGGAAATGAAGCGCGTGCCGATGATGCCGGTGCGGGACATGGTCATCTTCCCACAGCAGATGACGCCGTTTATCGTTGGGCGCGAAGCGAGCGTCCGCGCACTGGAAGAAGCGCTCGCGGGCGACAAAAAGATTTTTCTTTCCACGCAGCACGACGCTTCGGTGGATGACCCCAAGCCAGAAGAGATTTACGCCGTCGGTACGCTCGCCAACATTGTTCAGAGCGTCAAACTCCCCGACGGCAATATCAAAGTGCTGGTCGAAGGCGTGGAGCGGGCCCGGGCGTTGTCGATCGCCACGGAAGAAGGATTCTTCCGAGCTACCGTTCGACTGCTGGGCGCGCGCGTGGAAGATTCGCCGCAGGTAAAGCAGATCGTTGAAAAAGTGACCGGGCTTTACGAACAATTCATCAAACTCTCGCAAAGCCTCAATTACGACACGATGATCGCCGCCGCGCGAGTGGATGATCCGGCGCGCCTCTCGGACACGATTGCCGCCAACCTGCAGCTTCCCGTGGATGAAAAACAGGATTTGCTCGAGACGGTTGATCCGCTCGAACGCTTGAACCGCATCGCGGACATCCTGGAAATCGAACTCGAAAAGCTCAACGTCGACCGCAACATCAACACGCGCGTGAAGCGCCAAATGGAGCGCGCGCAAAAAGAGTATTACCTGAACGAAAAGCTCAAGGCTATCCAGAAAGAACTGGGCCGCGGCGAAAAGAGTGAAATCGACGAGCTCAAAAAGAAGATCGACACCGCCGGGATGTCCAAGGAAGTTCACGAAAAGGCCATTCAGGAGCTAAAGCGGCTGGAGCTGATGCCGCCGATGTCCGCGGAGTCCACCGTCAGCCGCAATTACCTGGACTGGCTGCTCGCGGTGCCCTGGAAAAAGAAGTCAAAAGAAATCCGCGACATCAAGGCCGCCGAAAAAATCCTGAACGAGGAGCATTACGGGCTCGACAAAGTTAAGGAGCGGATCCTGGAATTTCTGGCGGTTCGCCAACTGGTGAAGAATCCGAAAGGCTCCATCCTGTGCTTCGTGGGGCCTCCGGGCGTGGGCAAGACTTCGCTGGCCATGTCCATCGGGCATGCGACGGGGCGCAAGTTCGTGCGCGTTTCATTGGGTGGCGTTCGTGACGAAGCCGAAATCCGCGGCCATCGCCGCACCTATATCGGCGCACTGCCCGGCCAAGTCATCCAGATGATGAAGAAGGCCGGCACGGTGAACCCCATCTTTGTGCTGGACGAAGTCGACAAGATGTCCACGGACTTCCGCGGCGATCCGTCGGCGGCGCTGATGGAAGTGCTCGACCCGGAACTGAACCACTCGTTCACGGACCATTATTTGGACGTGGAGTACGACCTCTCGAAAGTCATGTTTGTGTGCACCGCCAATGTGCTGCACACCATTCCGCAGCCGCTGCAAGACCGCATGGAAATCCTGCGCCTTCCCGGCTATACGGAGCAGGAAAAGTTGGAAATTGCCAAACGGTTCCTGGTGAAGCGCGCGCGCGAAGCGACCGGTCTTACCGAGAAGAATCTAAAATTCACGGATGAAGGCCTGTTGCACATGATCCGGCATTACACGCATGAAGCGGGAGTTCGCAGCCTGGAGCGCGAGATTCAAAACATCGCGCGCAAGATGGCGCGAAAGGTCGTGACCGATAGCGCCACCACCGGCGTGGAGATCACTCCCGCTAACGCGAACGAATTCCTCGGCGTGCTTAAGTATCGCGAATACTGGCTCGAAAAACACAATGAAATCGGGCTGACGACCGGCCTCGCTTGGACAGAAGTCGGCGGTTCCGTTCTAGTTACCGAAGCTGCCATAATGGAAGGTAAAGGCCGCTTGACCCCAACCGGCAAACTCGGCGAAGTCATGCAGGAGTCCGCGCAAGCCGCCATGAGTTATATCCGCTCGCGTTCCGCGGCCTTCGGTCTGACCAAGGATTTCTATCGCAACCTCGATATCCACGTGCACGTTCCCGAGGGCGCCATTCCTAAAGACGGTCCTTCGGCGGGTATCACCATCTGCACGTCCATCGTAAGCGCGCTTACGAAAATTCCTGTGCGCTGCGACGTGACCATGACCGGCGAAATCACCTTGCGCGGCAAGGTCCTCCCGATCGGTGGTGTTAAGGAGAAGCTCCTGGCCGCGCACCGAATGGGCTTGCGTACCATAGTGCTTCCGAAGGACAATGAGAAGGACCTAGCGGAAATCCCGCAGGAGATCCTCTCCAGTCTCACGACACATTTTGTCGAGACCATGGATGAAGTGCTGCAGATTGCGCTGGAGCGGCCCATTGTGCCGCTTGAGCATGCCGAGGTTGCGCCCGTCACGGCACCTTTCGTGGCCGACGCCGAGAAAGACAAGAGTTTGACCAACTAAGCAGCGTTGTTTTGGGTCCGGCCCTTCCCGCAAGTTGAACCCGACCTAGTCGGTGTTAGGCTTGAGGAATTTCAGGTTCGCCGCGGCCCGGCGCTGCCTCCGGTTGCAGAAAGTCTGGTTTGCCCCATCCTGGCAGGTTTTCGCTTGTCCGCCAGTGCGGTGCACCACCTCAAAAACAATCCGGGTTCCCAGGGTCAATTTTCGCAATCATAGCTAAGGACATATGCCAAAAGAAACAAACGTTGAAGGAAGCAATCAGATGAGTATTAGCCTTGCCGAGCTGAAGGAAAAGAACATCACCGACCTCGCCAAGATTGCCAAGGAATTAAACATTCCCGGCGCGAGCGGTATGCGCAAGCAGGAATTGATCTTTCAAATTTTGCGGGCGCAAACCGAAAAGAACGGCCTGATCTTTTCCGAAGGCGTCCTCGAATGTCTCCCCGATGGATTCGGATTTCTGCGCGCCCCGGAATACAACTACCTCCCCGGCCCGGACGACATCTACGTTTCTCCATCGCAGATCCGCAAGTTCGACCTGCGCACCGGCGACACCGTCTCCGGCCAGGTGCGCCCGCCGAAAGACGGCGAACGATATTTCGCGTTGATCAAAGTCGAAGCGGTCAATTTTGAAGACCCGGAAGTCGCGCGCAACAAGATTTTCTTCGATAACTTGACGCCCCTTTATCCCCAGGGCCGCCTCAAGATGGAAACCACCAAGGAAAATATGACCGGGCGCGTGCTGGATCTTCTCTGCCCGGTCGGCAAAGGGCAGCGCGGGCTGGTCAATGCGCCGCCGCGCACCGGCAAGACCATGATGCTGCAAGCCATGGCCAACGCCGTGGCCATCAATCATCCGGAAGTTGCTTTGATCGTGTTGCTGATCGACGAACGCCCGGAAGAAGTCACCGACATGCAGCGCACGGTGAAGGGCGAAGTCATCAGCTCGACCTTTGACGAAGCGCCGCAGCGCCACATCCAGGTGGCGGAAATGGTTTTGGAGAAAGCGAAGCGCCTGGTAGAACACAAGCGCGATGTTGTCGTGCTGCTCGATTCGATCACGCGTCTGGCTCGCGCCTACAACGCCGTTACGCCGCCCTCCGGCAAAGTGCTCTCGGGCGGTATCGATGCTAACGCCTTGCAGCGCCCGCGGCGTTTTTTCGCCGCTGCGCGCAACGTCGAAGAGGGCGGCTCGCTTACCATCATCGCCACGGCGCTGATCGATACCGGCAGCCGCATGGACGATGTCATTTTCGAAGAGTTCAAGGGCACCGGCAACATGGAAATCTATCTCGACCGCCGCCTCGCCGATAAGCGCGTGTTCCCGGCCATCGACATTCAGCGCTCGGGCACGCGCAAGGACGAACTGCTGCTGCCGCCGGAGGAATTGAGCCGCGTGTGGGTGCTGCGCAAGGTTCTAAGCCCGCTTTCAACCGTCGAGGCCATGGAGCTGTTAATTAGCCGCCTGTCGAAGTCGAAGGCCAACATGGAATTTTTGAGCTCCATGTCAGCGCCGGCGTAAGCAATCCTCAATTTTTCCATCTAAGTAACGCAAAAAAAGGGGCAGCGAGGTTCCACGCTGCGCACGCTGAGGCGCCATGAGCGGCGTCGCGGCATCCTTTGGCGAGCCGAGTGCAGCAAGCTTTCAATGCGCCGCTTGCGAATCTAGCCACAGCTTCATGTGGGCTTCGAGCAGGTTCAGGGGCACCGCGCCATCTTCAAGCACGGCGTCATGAAACTTTCGCTCATCAAATTTAGCACCCAGCTTGCTCTCCGCTTCTTTGCGCAGTTCGCGGATTTTGAGCTGCCCGATCTTGTACGCCAATGCCTGTCCAGGCCAAACGATGTACCGGTCAATTTCCGAGATCACGTCCTGATCCGTCTTTCCCGTGTTTTCGCGGAAATAGTCGATAGCTTGCTGACGCGTCCAGCCCATCGTGTGCATTCCGGTATCGACCACCAGCCTCACGGCGCGCCACATTTCGTAAGCAAGCTGGCCGAATTTCGAATACGGATCTTTGTACATCCCGATTTCTTCGCCGAGACTCTCGGCGTACAACCCCCAGCCTTCCACAAAAGCTGTATAGCCGGCGTGCTTGCGGAATTCCGGAACGCCTTCCAGTTCCTGCGCGAGCGAAATCTGCAAGTGATGGCCCGGCACGGACTCGTGAAGAGAGAGCGCTTCCATCTCCCACTTGGGTCGTGCGTTCAGCTTGTACGTGTTTACGAAATACCAGCCCGGTCTGCCCACCTTAGGCGCGCCACCCTGGTAATACGCCGTCGTCTGCGAAGGCGCCTTGAATTCGGGTATCGGAGTGACGCCATAGGGCAAGCGCGGCAGCTTTCCAAACAGGCGGGCCAGCTCCGGATCAATTCTCTTGGCGATGATACGGTAGCCGTTCACCAGATCTTCGGGCTTGTCGTAGTAAAAGCGCGGATCCGTCCGCAGAAATTCCGTGAACTCGGGAAAGCTGCCCTTGAACCCGGTCGCGGCGATGAGCTTTTCCATCTCCGCGTGGATGCGCTTCACTTCCGCGAGTCCAATTTCGTGTATCTGCTGCGGCGTAAGACTTGTCGTGGTCTCGAAGCGCACGCGAAAAGCATAAGTTGCTGCTCCGTTTGGCAAAGCGGACGCAGCGATGCTGTCGCGGCAGGCAGGGATGTATGTCGCGACGAGGTACTCACGCAGCTTCTGAAACGCCGGCGCAACGGCGCTGGCATATAAGCGCTTGGCGCGATCGGTCAGCCGCGCGCGATCCGCTTCCGGAAAGCCGGCGGGAAATACCGTGAACGGTTGCAACAGGGCGCTAGCCATCGGCTCGGCAGGAGTCAAATCCGCGAGCTGCTTCGGCACGTCGCGCAAAGTAATCTTCGGCGGCGTGTAGCCACGCTTCAACCCATCTTGCAGCAGCGCGAGAGTTTGCTCCACGGCGGAGGGCAACGCTTGCAGGCGCGCCAGAATGTCTTCGTAATCGGCAACGGTTTCGTGCGGCATGAGTGCCAGAATCGCCGCGGCGCCCTGTTGGATACCTCCCAACTGATTCAAGGGCATCCAGAGACTTCCGCCCCCCGCATCGTCGCCATATTGCATCCCCTCTTCTAGATCGGCGAGAAATCGCCCGTACAAGTCATAGTTGAGCTTCTCTACCTCGGGAAGCTCTTCCCGGCGAATCGTTTTCAGCGTTGCGATACTCTCGCGAAGATGCTTCTTTCGGAGTTCGATGCCTTGCGGGGACTTGTCCCTCCAGCGGCGGTTCTGCCCGGGGAAACCAAGCCGAGTGGCTGCTTCCGGCTGATCGACCATCGCACGTTTCCAATCTTCATCGAGGAAGGCGCGGAACTTCTTCACTTCCTGTGCCTGGGCGCTACTGTCCCCGTCGCTGGCGTTCGCCAGCGCCAGCATCGAGACGGCGAACAGCCCACCGCTCAGACCCATCGCCAGAATCACGAGTATTCGCATCATGCTTCCCTCCTCGCTGCCTGCGCCAATTCCCTTTCACGTTCCTGCGCCAGCATGACAATCAACCGCGCGGTTTCCTCGATGCCCATGGCGGTGTTGTCCACGAGCACGGCATCGGCGGCGCGCACGAGCGGAGAAACTTTTCGCTCGCGGTCACGTTTGTCGCGCTCGATCACTTCGTCGAAAACTTCCGCGAGCGTAAGCCGCTCGCCTTTTTCCTGATGCTCTTTCCAACGGCGCTCCGCGCGCACTTCCGGCGAAGCATCCAGAAAAATCTTCAGCTCGGCATTAGGAAACACCACGGTCCCGATGTCGCGTCCCTCCATGACAATCCCACCGCCTGAGCCGGCGCGCTGCTGCTCCGCGACCAGTACTTGGCGCACTCTTGCAATCGTCGCGAGCCGCGACGCCGCCTGCGCTACTTCCGAAGTGCGAATCTCCTCGGTGACGTCCGCCCCGTCCAGGAAAACACAATTCTTCGCGCCTGCTGCTTCCTGCTCCGGCTTGGGGGGCCTAAGTTCGATATGTGTTTCCTTGGCGAGCACTTCTAGCGTGGGTTCGTCGAGCAGCGAAACACTGCGGCGCAGCGCCTTCAGCGCCAGCGCGCGGTACATCGCTCCACTGTCGAGATACAAGTATCCCAATGTCGCCGCGACGCGGCGCGCCACACTACTTTTGCCGGACCCCGCAGGACCGTCGATGGTGATGGTGAGTTTTTGCATCTGGTAGCACAGCCAGTCTGGCTGTGCGAATTTCTCATGAACGAATCAAAAAACACAGCGCAGGCTGGAATGCCTGTGCCACTCAAAAGCCCATGATGTTGTAGCCGCAATCGACGAAGATCGTTTCACCGGTGATGCCGGAGCCCGCTTCAGAAAGCAGAAATGCGGCCGTGGCGCCGACTTCCGCGGCATCGACATTGCGCTTGAGAGGGGCGCGCTCCACATGGGTCTTGAGCATGTCGCCGAAATTCGCAATTCCTCGCGCCGCCAGAGTTTTTATCGGCCCGGCCGAAATGGCGTTCACGCGGATAGCCTTCGGCCCAAGGTCGTTCGCCAGATATCGGACGGTCGCTTCGAGTGCCGCCTTGGCCACACCCATCACGTTGTAGTTCGGAACCACTTTTTCGGAACCGTAGTACGTCAGGGTGACGATTCCGCCGCCGGCGGTCATAAGCGGCGCGGCCCCGCGCGCAACGGCGATCAGCGAGTAGACGCTGATTTCATGCGCGATGCGAAAGCCTTCCCGCGTAGTGTTCAGAAAAGGATTTTTTAGCTCATCCGGCGGAGCGAATCCCACGCTGTGGATAAGGCCGTGCAGCACGCCGTAGCGCGATTTTAATTCATCAAACAATCGCGCGATCTCATCGTCCTTTGTGACGTCGCACATGAATCCCGCGGCGCCCGGCATCTCCGCGATCAGATCTTTCGCTTCGAGCTCGAGCCGTTCGTTTTGATAGGTAATCGCCAGCCGCCAGCCGGCTTCGTGCAGTTTTTTCGCGATGGCCCACGCGATACTGCGTTTGTTGGCCAAACCGAAAATCACGGCCGTCTTTTGCGATTCGCTCATTCGGTGAGTCTCCCGATCGCCGGGCGGAAGCCCGGCGGCCACAAAGTCAAATTCTATGAAAGGCCTTTTCAATTTCCTTCATGGAGTACCGCAGCACTACCGGCCGTCCGTGCGGGCAGCTCATCGGACAATCCGTTTTCGCCAGCGCGTCCAGCAACCATTCCATTTTTGATTGCTCCAAGGGCATGTTCACTTTGATCGCTGCGTGGCAGGCTGTGGACGCCGCGATTTTCGCTTGCAACGTTTCTATGGAAATTGCTGCGTTCTCCCGCTCGAGGCCATCGAGAATTTCCGTCAGCAGTTTTTCAGCGTCGGGTGCGCCGACTCCCGCGGGCACGGCTTGAATCGCCACGCTCTTCATTCCCATAAGGTCAACTTCAAAACCGTTGACGGCAAGCTCTTCCGCGATTTTGCCGAAGATGACGATCTGGCGGGGAGAAAGATCGACGATGATGGGCATCAGCATACGCTGGGATTCGACTTTACCGGTGCGGCGTGCTTCCAGATGCTGCTCGAAGAGCACGCGCTCGTGCGCCACGTGCTGGTCCACGATCCACAGCCCCTCGCTGTTCACCGCGACGATGAAACTCGCGCTGACTTGTCCCAGCGGCTTCAGGTCAGCGATTTGTTCGGGGCGCGGCAGGCTCGCAGGCGCTTCCGCGCTTGGAGCGGCGAGATTCGCGGCCCAATTTCCTGCCGACGAAATCTGCGCTGGAGCAACGCCCGCGCCAAATACAACTCCGGACGTGAACGGAATCCGCTGCTCGACTGGCCGCATCGGCGCGCCAGTCAAATCGAATCCGCCATCCGAACCGACGCCGGAGCCCACGCCGATTTCTTCCATCGGCGGAATAATGGCGCGCGGCACGCCCGATTCCACTGGTGCGGGCCCCATTCCGCCTGAAAGTGTTCCGCTGGAAAACGTTCCGTTTCCAGTTCCAGTTGGTAGCGTCGCCGCGGAAGCGGCAGCGGCAAAACTGGCGATCGGCCGCGCACCCATCAACGACTGGCGAATCGCGTCGCGCACAAAATCGTGGACAAACTGCGAACGCCGGAAGCGCACTTCGATTTTCGCGGGATGCACGTTGACGTCGACTTCGTCGTAAGGCATCTCCAGGAAAAGAAGCGTCGCGGGAAAAACGGCCGGCGGCAGGATGTTGCGATAGGCTTCGTGAATGGCGTGCAGAATCAAGCGGTCGCGCACCAGCCGCCGATTCACGAAAATGTAGATGCCGTTGCGATTCATTCGCTGGATGTCAGGCCGTGACGTAAATCCGCTCACCGTCAGCGAAGCTTTTTCTTCGCTCGGGTCGAGTTCCGGTTCGGTGATGGCCGCGCGGAAGGGAGAAGAAACCCACGGAATTTCGACCAACTCTTCGAGTGCTTGCCGCCCGAAAAGCTGATAGACGCGGTCGGCCAGCTTTTCCGCTGGCGGGCAGTTAATGATTTCCTGTGTTGGCGTCGTGAGAATGAATTGCTTCGCTGGATTCGCCAGCGCGTAGTGAGTGACCAGCGAAGCGATGTGCCCCAGCTCCGTCGTGTCCGACCTGAGGAATTTTCTGCGCGCCGGAACGCAGTAGAAAATATCCGCGACGCTGACCGTCGTTCCAGGCGGCAATCCCGCAGGCTTTACACTAACCAGTTTTCCGCCGGCGAATTCGATGCGCGTGCCTTCGGCTTCCGCTTCGTCGCGCGTCTCCAGCAGCAATCGCGATACCGCGGCAATCGTTGGCAAGGCTTCACCGCGAAATCCCAGCGTGGCAATCGAAAGCAAATCGTCGGCCGATTTGAGCTTGCTCGTCGCATGGCGTTCGAACGCCAGCAGCGCGTCGTCATGCGTCATTCCATGACCGTCGTCAATCACGCGGATCATGCGCTTGCCGCCGACTTCCACTTCGACGCGAATGGTCTTCGCGCCCGCATCGATGGCATTCTCGAGCAGTTCTTTCACCACCGAAGCCGGCCGCTCGACAACTTCCCCCGCCGCGATTTTATTCGCCACCTCCTCCGGTAATATGCGTATGCGACTCATGCCTGCTGCTCTTTAGGGGGTTCAGCCAGCAAACTCGACATCGCAAAAAACGTTAGGAGTATGCCAACAATCCAGAGGACGTGGCCCTCGCGGGGATACAAACGCTCGTAACGAAAAACAATCCAGGAAAGCGGGATCATCAGAATTGTAAGATTTCTCAGAATAATTATGGCCGATGCTCTCAATTTGAAAAACTGAAGAAAGAACATGCTCAAAAACAATGGGTTAATCAGGCCGCTACCCAAGAGAGAGAAATATTCAATAGGCTTCTCATGCAGAAGGGATCGCCCGTCTTCACTGAAAGGCGAAAGCAGCGCTAGCTCAGCGCAAGCATACCCCCTTACCGGACCTGACAGTCGCTCGAAATCCCCGACGGCCAAAAGAAAGAAACTGGCAACATACATGGACAGTCCCGCGGCAACCAACATACCGCGCCTTGTGGCCCGAGAGAGTGTTCGCTGTTGACCCTCGGGCGTCGAGCCTTCCACGAATTGGGAATCGGACGCGCTCATTCTACTCCTTGATGGCGATGCCGAGTTGGTCGAGCTGATCTTTGTCGACGAGCGATGGCGACTCGGCCATGAGGTCCTGCGCGGCAGTCGTTTTCGCGAACGCGATGACTTCGCGAATGGATTTTTCGCCGGCGAGGAGCATGACGATGCGGTCGATGCCGAGGGCGATGCCGCCGTGGGGTGGCGTGCCATAAGTCAACGCGTCAAGGAAGAAACCGAAGCGCCGACGCAACTGTTCTTCCGACAATCCGAGCGCTTTGAACAGACGCTCCTGAATATCCTGGCGGTGGATTCGGATGCTGCCGGAGCCGAGCTCGTTGCCGTTGAGCACCAGGTCGTAGCCCTTGGAGCGCACTTCCCACGGCGCAGATTCCAGTTTTTCGAGGTCTTCGTCGACGATCCCGGTAAAGGGGTGCTGCGCGCTCACCCAGGTCTTGTCGGTCTCGCTCCATTCAAACAGGGGAAAGCCGGTGACCCACAGAAATTTCCATTTCGTTTTGTCGATGAGGCCGAGCGCCTCGCCGAGCTGCAGGCGCAATTGACCCGCGATCAATGCCGCGGCTTCAGTACCTTTGATTTGTTCCTTGGCGGAAACAGCAACGACGAGATCGCCAGGTTTCGCACCGCAAGCTTCGGCGAGCTTCTTCACGTTTTCAGCGCCAATCAATTTCTCGACGGTCGAGGTTAAGCCTTCAGGCGCAACCTTTACGAAATAAGCGCCACGCGCCTTGAGTGATTTGGCCTTCTCCGTCAAATCGTCAAGCTGCTTCCGGGAATAGCCGGCCGCGCCAGGCGCCGCGAACGCGAAAACGTTTCCTTCGATCTGCAGCTTTTGCTTTGCTTCGGGCGGGAAGCAATCGGTGGCTTCATGCAGCTCCATGCCGAAGCGTAGGTCCGGCTTGTCGCTGCCATATTTTCGAATGACGTCTTTGTACAGCATGTGCGGAAAAGGCGCTTCTGCTTTCACGCCTGCGACGGCGCAGGCGCGCACCATCACGTTTTCGATCACGCCAAAAATATCTTCTTGCCGCGGAAATGACATTTCCAGGTCGAGCTGCGTGAATTCCAGCTGGCGGTCGGCGCGCAAATCTTCGTCGCGGAAGCACTTTACGATCTGGAAGTATTTATCCAGCCCGGCGATCATCAGGATCTGCTTGAAAATTTGCGGCGATTGCGGCAGCGCATAGAATTGCCCGTGATGCACGCGGCTGGGCACAAGAAAATCGCGCGCGCCTTCCGGAGTTGAACGCGTCAGCATCGGCGTTTCCACTTCGATAAAGCCCATTTCGTCCATGACTTTGCGCATTTCGAGAATGATTTTGTGCCGCAGCGCCAGATTGCGGTGCGGCTTCGGCCGCCGCAGGTCGAGATAGCGAAAGCGTAGGCGCGTCTCTTCCGCCGCGTTGATTTCGTCTTCGATCGGAAAAGGCGGCGTCTTGGCGTTGTTGAGAATATGCAGCTTCGCGGCCACCAGCTCGACTTCCCCGCTGGCCAATTCCGGATTGGCTTTTTGGCGCTTGATGACCTTGCCTTCCACGGCGACCACGAATTCGCTGCGCGCCTGCTCGGCTTTCGAGTGCGCCGAGGGCTGCGTCTCTTTGTTGAAAACAACTTGCACGATGCCGGTGCGATCACGAACATCGAGAAAGAGCAAATTGCCAAGGTCACGTCGCCGCGCAACCCAGCCCATGACAACCGCATCGCGCCCGTCGTCCTTGGCGCGCAATTCCCCGCAGTAGTGTGTGCGCTTCAAGTTGCCCAGAAAATCCAGCACGGAGTCTTCCCTTTCGACGATCCCAAGTCCCGCTACGTTGTCATGCCGAGCGCAGCGAAGCATCTCAACTGATCATCGCACCGAGGCGTATCCGACATTGAGATCCTTCAACTATCCTCATCGGATAGCCTCAGGATGACAGCACTTTCTGCTTGCGCAAATGTTCCAGCAAATCCGGCTCAGTAAACTTTGCCTGCGAGCCGTCCGCGAGCGTCTTCAGCGTCCACAAGCCTTCGGATACTTCATTATCGCCGAGAATCAGCGCGTACTTAGCGCCGAGCTTGTCCGCCTGACCGAGGGCCTTGCCGAATTTTTGTTCGACCGGCGGCAGCTCGACGCTGAATCCCGCTTTGCGCAAATCCTTAGCCGCGCGGATAGCAGTCGCGTGCGCTGGTTCGCCCATCCAGGCGATGTACACGTCGCGGCCCTGCTGCGCAGGCGCTTTGCCGCTCTCCTGCAGCGACAAAATCAAGCGGTCTTCGCCAATGGCGAAGCCGATGCCCTTGGTTGGCGGCCCGCCAAGCAATTCTACCAGCCCGTCGTAGCGTCCGCCGCCGCACACGGCATTTTGCGAACCGAGTCCCTGCGCAGTGATTTCAAACGTCGTCCGCATGTAATAGTCCAGCCCGCGAACCAGCCGCCAATTCTCGCGGTAGATCACGCCGCGCATTTCGAGCTGATGCTTCACGGCAGCGTAGTGCGCAGCGCACTCTTCGCAAAGGTGGTCGGCGATGCGCGGCAGCGTGGCGATGATGCCCTGCTCGCTTTCGAGTTTCGAATCGAGGACGCGCAGCGGATTCGTTTCGATGCGCCGCTGGCTGTCCGCACCGAGCTTGTCCCTCACTTTCAGGAGTTCCGCGCGCAGCAGCTCGACGTATTTCGGCCGGCAATTTCTATCTCCGATGGAGTTGATATCAAGCTGAACGCCCTGCAACTCCAGCCGGTCGAAAAACGTCATGACCATTTCGATCACTTCCGCGTCGATCGCGGGAGCGTCGCTGCCGCCCAGCACCTCCGCACCAATCTGGTAGAACTGCCGGTAGCGCCCCTTCTGCGGCCGCTCCCGCCGGAACATCGGCCCCATGTAGTACAGCTTCACCGGCTGCGGCAGTTGCTGCATTCCATGCTCGATGTATGCCCGGCAGACGCTCGCCGTCGCCTCCGGCCGCAAGGAAACGTCGCCTCCTAGACGCAGAGCTTCAAAGAGCATGATGAGCTCATAAATTTCGATAGCGCCAGATTCGATACTAGAAGCTCCCTTTAGCAGCTCGTCGACCTTTTTCCATTGCTTTTCGACCAGCTCAAGACCTATCTCGTCCTGTGGGATTTCTCCAGATTTGTAGAGTTGTTTCACACGCTGGAGAAAGACATCCATACCACCGATTACAGGCTGCGGTTCTAGTTTTTCGGATCGGTCGACAAAAGTGTACATCTCCTTTGAGACGATGTCGGTTTCGCTCCCGACGCTGCGGGCAAAGAGTTCTGTGCCCTCGAAGATAGGCGGGCGGATCTCGCCGAAACCGAAAGTGGCGAAGACATCGCGGGCGGTCTGTTCGACGCGATTCCAGAGGGCGGTTTCGGGCGGCAGGAGGTCGCGGGTGCCACGGATGGCCTGAAACTTGCGCGGCTTTTCTTCTTTTTTGGCTGCGCCTTCGCTCACTCGGTGGGTTCCTCGCGATAGATATTCTTGTAGCCGACGTAGCGCTGGGCATAGGCATCAATCGACGCCTGATCGATCCCCGTCAACGCGCGCTTCACTTTTCCCGGCGAGCCCATTACCAGGCTGCCGGCAGGAATCGCGGTCCGTTCGGTGATGAGCGTTCCCGCCGCGACGATGCTACCCGCGCCAATGGTCACGCCGTTCAAAATGACCGCGCCCATGCCAATCAAACAGCGCGACTCGATGGTGCAACCATGCAGCGTCACGGAATGGCCGACAGTAACGTCATCGCCAAGAATCAGCGGATACTCGTCGCGCATAACGTGCAGCACCGAACCGTCCTGAATGTTGGTCCGCGCCCCGATGCGAATGTAATGCACATCGCCGCGTATTACCGAGCACGGCCAAACGCTCGAATCCTCGCCAATCACCACGGCGCCGATAATCACCGCGGCGGGATCGATATAAGCCGAGACAGCGATTTGCGGCCTCTTGCCGCGATACGCTCGGATGTCTGGTTGTCGAGCCAATCGTATCCCTATCCACGAACTAGTCTCGCCCTAGGCCACAAGCGTCTGTCTCTTGTAGGGGCGCAGCACTGCTGCGCCCTCCGAAAGATTCTGCGTAAACGGAATCACGTCAAGATATCATCCGCGTTGCCCGACTGACAAGGAAACGCGGTCGCCGTATCTTATTTGGGAGTGCGGCACCTTGCTTGACCTGAGCGCAGTCGAAGGGCTGCCGCTTTTCCGTCCGCTACTCTCAAAACTCGCATCGCTGGACGGCGCGCAACAACTGCGCCATCATCGCCTAGTGGAAAAGCAATGCGCCCAATGCGGAGCCGCGATGAGCTGCCAGCAGGACGCTGGATGTTGGTGCGCGGAACTGCCGCACGTCCCAATGCCTGCCGGCGACGAAGGGTGCCTGTGCCGCAATTGTCTGCTTGCCAAGATCGAAGCGCTGAAAAACCTAGCCAAAACAAAAGAAGCCTGAGAGTTCAATCGATCTGAACTGCCGGGCCGCCGGAAGTCCCGGCCACTTCGGCCAGACGAGCGGCCACGGCGCGCGCGACACTATATAGACTCTTCGCGCCCGCGCCATCTTCGCCGAACGCGGCCACCGGTTTGCCGGTGTCCCCACCGATTCGAATGCGCGGATCAATTTCCACTTCGCCCAGAACCGGAACGCCGTAAGCGATTGCGGTTTTCGATCCTTCGCCATGGCCAAAAATGTCCACCGCCTTGCCGCAGTGCGGGCAAGCAAACGTGCTCATGTTCTCGACCACGCCGAGCACTTCTACATTGACCTGTCGGAACATTTCGATAGCCTTGCGCACATCGGCAAGCGCGACGGTTGATGGGGTGGTCACCAGCACGGCGCCAGTCACGGCAACGGTCTGGATGAGCGTCAACTGCACATCTCCGGTGCCCGGCGGGAGATCGATGATCAAATAATCCAGCTCGCCCCATTCGACGCTGCGCAAGAATTGCGTGATCACGCTGTGCAGCATCGGCCCGCGCCAAATCATCGGCTTGTCGCCGGGATTCAGCAGCCCCATCGAAATCATTTTCAGCCCTTGCGATTGTACGGGAATGATGTGCTTGTCGGCAGTGGCCGCAGGCTGCTCTGTCGCGCCCAGCATTATCGGCACGTTTGGCCCGTACACGTCGGCGTCGAGTAATCCAACTTTGTGGCCGAGCTTCGCCAACGCCAGCGCGAGGTTCACGGCGACCGTGGTCTTGCCCACGCCGCCTTTGCCGCTGGCAACGGCCACGAGATTCTTCACGCCCGGAATCGGCTGGCGTTCCGGTTGCTGCATCGGTGCTGGGCTTGATGGCATTTGTTTCCTCTATGGTGGGACAGACATTCTTGCCTGTCCTCCGTCAATCGATCACATTAAATTTTCGCAGACGGCTTTCGAAAATGCAGGACAGACAAGAATGTCTGTCCTACTCACGCCCCATGGCACTTCTTGTATTTCTTCCCCGATCCGCAAGGACAAGGATCGTTGCGACCCACTTTCGCGCCCGCGCGAACAGGCTTCGGCGCTTCGGCTTGCGCAGGCCCGGTCTGATACTGCAAATCTTTTTGCTGACGCTGCTGGCGGCGTTCGATTTCGCGCGCCACGGACGGCAATTGCTGCGGCTCGCTCGCACGCGCCGCGGCGCTTGCAACGGCGGCAGCGGCGCTTTGCGGCGGCGTGCGCGGCGGTTCCTGCTGAGGCTGTCTCCCTCCCGGCGGCTGGTCGCCTTGCTGCATCTGAATGTGGAAGAGATAGCGAATCGTTTCATTGTCGATGCGCGTCATCATGTCTTCGAAGAGCGTGAACGCTTCTTTCTTGAACTCGACAATGGGATCTTTCTGCGCGTAGCCGCGCAGGCCGATGCCTTCTTTCAAGTGGTCCAGCGAGAGCAAGTGGTCTTTCCACTGCGAATCCACGACGTCGAGAATGATGCGTCGCTCCAGCCAGCGCATCAGGTCCGCGCCGAACTGCTTTTCCTTTTCCTCGTAGCGCTTCTTGACGCCTTCGGCCGCGGCATCGGCAAGCTGGTCGTGGCTCAGGGTTCCGGGATCGGCGCCCGCCGCCTTCATGTCGATGCCAAACTGCGCGTTGCTCTCGGCGAGAAACTGCGTGGTGTTCCATTGATCGGGATGCTGTTCGCGCGGGCAGAACGTTTCAGCGAGTTCGCGCACCACGTCTTCCGCGATTCCCAGGACATAATCGCGCTGGTCTTTGCCTTCCAGCGCGGAGCGGCGAATCGCGTAAATCGTTTCGCGCTGTTTGTTCATCACATCGTCGTACTCGAGCAAATGTTTGCGGGCATCGAAATTTTGTGCTTCGACCGATTGCTGGGCTTTCTCGATGCGGCTCGAGATCATCCTCGATTCGATCGGCACGCCTTCGGTCATGCCCAGGCGGAACATCAGCGCCCTGATGCGTTCGCCGCCGAAGATGCGCATCAAATCGTCTTCGAGAGAAAGAAAAAATCGCGAAGAGCCGGGATCGCCCTGGCGCCCTGCGCGGCCGCGCAACTGGTTGTCGATGCGCCGCGCTTCGTGGCGTTCTGTGCCAAGAATGTGCAGTCCGCCAAGCGCGACGACTTCGTCGTGTTCTGATTTGCATTGCCCTGCAAACTGTTCGAACACGGGCTTCCACTGGTCCGCCGGCACTTGAAAGATTTTTCCTTCGTTTTGGAAAAGCACCATGGGGATGGTGGGCTGAGCGCCATTGCCATCAGCAGGATCAGCGGCGATCACGGCGGGAGCCGCCGCGTACGGCATGGCCAGTTTGTTTTTCAGAAAATGGTCGCGCGTCATTTGCTCGGGATTGCCGCCAAGCAAAATATCGGTTC
>Ga0137415_10001608_pt1 | contig 22388 bp, 17 predicted proteins | sample CZODoug3_1_1_16f_FD_183082 | JGI IMG/M metagenome (GOLD analysis project Ga0137415, IMG submission 183082) | Vadose zone soil fungal communities from Angelo Coast Range Reserve, California, USA - CZODoug3_1_1_16fungal (Hybrid Assembly) | ecosystem: Environmental > Terrestrial > Soil > Vadose...
GCCTCCGGGTTCTCGGGCTCCTCGCCGTAGATCTTCTTGAAATCCTCGACGACGTTGCGGCGCTCCGTGAGCCACGTGCCGAGCCCGGTGGCTCCCGAGCGCACGACGACGTACGTGACCATGCTCGTCTTCTCGCTCTTCACGATGAGCCCGGCGGGCGCCGCCGTGTCCCAGATGTAGCCGATGAGCCGCGAGCGCAGCTCCTTTGGGAAGCGCGGCCAGACGACGTAGAGCTGCGCCGCCTGGTCGTCGGTGAGCTTGCTCCGCGAGTCGGCGCCCTTCGGGAGCACGACGACCTTCCAGCTCCACTCGAGGACGGGCGTTTCCTTGAGGCGCCACTTGCCCGTGAGCTCCTTGGTGATCGCGGAGCTGTCGCTCCGGCTCTTCAGATGGATGGCGCGGTGGCCGTCGTTCTCGACGATCGTGAAATCGTGCTTGGGGTTGCCCCAGATCTGATCGCCCTTCCAGCCGTCGGGGACGCCCTTGGCGCCCACCGGGAGCTTCGACCAGTCCTCGACGACGAAGAGGTCGCCCGCCCACGCCGTGGCGACGAAGAGGAACGCCACGGCCAGCATCGCGAACCGGACCGGCATGCGCCCTATGATACCTTCATCCCGTGCCGGGGACGCTCGATTCACTCCGCGTGGACAAGTGGCTCTGGGCCGCGCGCTTCTTCAAGACGCGGGGCCTCTCGGCCACCGCCTGCACGGGCGGGAAGGTGGATGTGAACGACGAGGCCGCGAAACCGGCGAAGCCCCTGCGGGTGGGCGACCGGCTCGCGATCACGCGGGCGCGCGACAAGCTCATCGTGAAGGTGCTGGTGCTGTCCGAGCGGCGCGGGCCGGCGCCCGTGGCGCGAGCGCTCTACGCGGACCTGACGCCGCCGGCGCCGCCGCGCTCGCGCCAGGCGCCTCCGCCATACCGAGCGCCGGGCGCCGGGCGGCCGACCAAGCGCGAGCGCCGGCAGCTCGAGCGTCTGCGAGGACTCCGATGACGAGCACCGAGACGTACGACTGGCACGCGATCGTCGACGGCCTGAACCGGTACCTCCGTCTGCGGTCGATTCCGATCGGTATGAAGCTCTTCGAGACCGTCGAGGAGATGGACGCGATCCCGAAGATCCGCCGCCCGAGGGTGAAGCACACGACGGACCAGATCGTCGCGCAGGCCCGGCAGCTCGGCTGGACGGTCGGGATCACGATGGCCGACCTGGTCGGCGCCCAGTGCGGCGCGGTCATCGGGCTCCACCCCCAAGACGACGAGTGGCTCTCGGGCAAGCGCATGGCGGGGGTGTGGTTCAAGACCCAGCAGGACGCGAGCCTCCATCAGCGCGCGATGGATTGCGTCCCACACGGGCGCTATCACGCGATGGCGGTCTCGCCCCTCACGTCGGGGCGGCTCGACCGACCCGATATCTGCCTGATCTACGGCACGCCGGGGCAGATGATCTTCTTCATCAACGGCCTCCAGTGGACGGGCTACCGGAAGCTCAGCTTCACCTCCGTCGGCGAGTCGGCCTGTGCCGACTCGTGGGGCAAGGCCCTCAAGACGGGTGAGCCCGCGCTGACGATCCCGTGCTACGCGGAGCGCCGCTACGGTGGCGTCGCGGACGACGAGCTGCTCATGGCGATCCCGCCCCAGTACCTTCCGCGGGTGCTCGAGGGCCTCGCCGCGCTCTCGAAGAATGGGCTGCGCTATCCGGTCCCGCCGTACGGTATCCAGGCGGACGCCGCGGCCGGGCTGGCGGTCAGCTACGCCGACAAAGACAAAAAGGGGACGTGATGGGACTCATCGGGCGGATGTTCGAGGGCTTCCGCGTCGGCCGCGAGGAGAAGATCCGCCACCTGGAGCGCGTGCCCATCTTCGCGGACTGCAGCCTGAAGCAGCTCCGCTCGATCGCCGACATCTCGAAGATCGTCGAGGTGCCCGAGCGCACCGTCCTGTTCCGAGCCGGCGAGCCGGGCGAAGAATTCTTCATCCTCATCGACGGCACGGCGCTGGTGACCGTCTCGCCGCACAAGAAGGCGCGGATCCGACCCGGCGAGTTCTTCGGTGAGATGAGCCTGCTCGACGGCGAGCCGCGCTCGGCCACGGTCAAGGCGAAGACCGATCTGCGCGTGCTCGTCATCGAGCGGCTCCACTTCTGGAAGCTCCTCCGCGAGGTCCCGGGGCTCACGGAGCAGATGCTCGTCACGCTCTCCCGCCGCATCCGGGCTCACGAGCGCTCCCAGATCGCGTGAGCGTGCGGACGACCGTCTAGAACGTCAGCTTGTCGCCCGGGCTGATCGGAAAGACCTGCGTCGTCGTCTGACCGAGCGCCGCCTGGTACTCTGGCGGTGTGCCCCGGAGGACCGGGAACGTCCCGTAGTGGAACGGGATCGCGAACTTCGGCCGGAGCATCTCCTTGGTCGCGTACGCGGCGTCGCGCGGGTCCATGACGAAGTGGCCGCCGATCGGGACCATGACAAGATCGGGCTTGTAGTACTCGGCGATCAGCCGCATATCGCCGAAGAGTCCCGTGTCACCCATGTGGTACAGCTTGAACCCGTTCTCGAACTCGACGATGAAGCCGCACGGCTCGCCGCCCGGATAGGTCGTGCTCTTCTTCGTGACCGGATCGACGACGGTGACCTCCGACGAGTGCTCCGCGCGCACCTGGGTGATCGTGATCTGCGGCCCGAGCGGGTTCACGCGCCCGCCCTTGCCGAAGCGCACCGCCTTCTCCGGGGTCACCCAGGCGAGGTCGATCATCGTCGCGATCAGGCCGCCGGGACCGAGCACCGTCGCGCCCGTCCGGGCGGCCAGGTCTTTCACGTCGCCCGTGTGGTCGGGGTGGCCGTGGGTCACGAGGATCACGTCCACCTTGCCGAGCGAGTCGAGATTCTTGTACTGCTGGGGCGTCTTCGGGTTCCCTGTGAGGAACGGGTCGATGACGATCACCTTGCCGGTGAGCGACGTGAGCTTGGTCGCCGACTGCCCGAGCCAGTGCACCTCGACCTTCGAGGTCTGCGCCCAGGCGGGTTCGGTGGTGAGCGAGTAGGTGAGCGCTCCGGCGGCCAGCTTCAGGAAGTCGCGACGCTCCATCTCCATGACTCGTCCCTCCCACGCTCAGGCTGACAGACCTTAGCACGAGTCGCCGTCATCGCCATCAACGCGCACCGGGCGCCACGGGTTCCGTTGCGCAGCCCATCTGGATCTGTTAGGGTCACCGCGTAGTTCGCGTCCGGGAGCCCCGAAGGGCCCAGGGAAGGCGGTTGAAAGCCGCCGCGACCCCGTCACTGTAATCGGGGACGAAACCCGCGAACGCCACTGGCCGCGAGGCCGGGAAGGCGCGGGGAGTAGGACGATCCGAGAGCCAGGAAACCTGCCCGGGCGCGCACCTTGGGACCGGTCTTCGAGGGAGGACCCGGGAGTCTTGGCGCCATCGCTCTTCGTTCTCGGCGGAGCCCGCAGCGGCCAGAGCCGCTTCGCCGTCACCGACCCGTTGCTCCGCGGACGCGTCGCCTTCGTGGCGACCGCGCGCGCGGCGGACGGCGACATGGCGCGACGGATCGAGCGCCACCGGGCCGAGCGCCCGCGCCACTGGACCACGATCGAGGAGCCCTACGACCTCGTGGCGCATCTGGCGCGACTCACGGGCGCCTACGACGCGGTGGTCGTGGACTGCCTCACCCTCTGGGTCTCGAACCGGCTCCTGCGCGGCGACGGCGAGGTGGCGCTGCTCGAGGAGGCCGAGGCGCTCGCCACGCTGATCGGGCGCCGCGCGTTCGCGCTGACGCTCGTCTCCAACGAGGTGGGCGAGGGTGTGCATCCCGAGACCGACATCGGGATCCGTTTTCGCGACCTGCTCGGCTTCGTGAATCAGAAGGTCGCCGCCGCGTGCGATCGCGTCGTGCTGATGATCGCGGGTCTTCCCGTCACGCTGAAGTCCGTGACCCCGCCGTCGGGGTCCGGCAGGCCGGACGCCGGTGCTCTCCAGTCTCCTTAGCTCGATCGGCGCTCTGCCCCCGGGCCTGGCCGCCGAGGCGCAGCGCCACCTCGACGGCCTCACGAAGCCTCCCGGGAGCCTCGGGCGGCTGGAGGAGATCGCGCGCCGGCTGGCCGTGCTACGCGGCGGCGCGCCCAGCGTGCGCCGTCCGGTCATCTTCACGTTCGCGGCCGACCACGGCGTCGTCGCGGAGGGCGTCAGCGCGTATCCCCAGGTCGTGACGGCGCAGATGGTGGAGAACTTCCTGAGGGGCGGCGCCGCCGTCAACGTGCTGGCGCGGCAGGCCGGCGCGCGCGTGATCGTTGCCGACTTCGGCGTGGCGAATCCGATCGCCCGCGCGTCCGAGCTCGTCGCCTGCCCGATCGCTCCGGGGACGGCCAACATGGCGCGCGGGCCTGCGATGACGCGTGCCCAGGCGGTGAGCGCCATCGAGACGGGCGCGCGGCTCGCCCTCGCCGCGATCGAGGCCGGCGCCGATCTCCTGGGCACGGGCGAGATGGGGATCGGCAACACGACCGCGGCGAGTGCGATCACCGCGGCGATCACCGGCGCGCCCCCCGAGCGCGTCACCGGCCGCGGCACCGGCGTCGACGACGCGGCGCTCGCGCGCAAGGTCGACATCGTCGCGCGCGCGCTGTCGGTGAACGCGCCCGACCCGCGCGACGGCCTCGACGTGCTCGCCAAGGTCGGGGGCTTCGAGATCGCGGGGCTCGTGGGCGTGATCCTCGGGGGCGCGTCCCGGCGCGTCCCCGTCGCGCTCGACGGCTTCATCGCCGGCGCCGCGGCGCTCGTGGCCGTGACGCTCGCGCCCGCGGCGCGCGACGTGCTCTTCGCCTCCCACCGCTCGGTCGAGCCCGGCCACGCGGCCGTCCTCGCCTACCTCGGCCACGAGCCGTACCTCGACCTCGACATGCGCCTCGGCGAGGGGACGGGCGCCGCGCTCTTCATCCATCTCGCGCGCGCGGCCGCGCTGGTCTGGAGCGAGATGGCCACGTTCAAGTCGGCCGGGGTGAGCGAGCGGAGCTGACATGGCTCGACTGATCGTGATCGCGGGCGCCGCGACGGGCGTCGGGAAGACGTCCGTCACGCTCGGGCTGCTCGAGGCGCTGCGCCGCCGCGGTCTCCGCGTCCAGGCGTTCAAGGCCGGCCCCGACTTCATCGACCCGGGCTTCCACGAGCTCGCCACAGGGCGCGCGTCGTACAACCTCGACGGCTGGATGTGCCCCCGCGAGCGCGTTCTCGCGTGCGTCGCCGGACACACGGCGGGTGCCGACGTGGCGATCGTCGAGGGTGTCATGGGCTGCTTCGACGGGTTCGAGCCCACGAGCGACGACGGATCGACGGCGCAGGTCGCGAAGTGGCTCGGCGCGCCCGTGGTGCTGGTGCTCGACGCGTGGGCCCAGGCGCGGAGCGCCGCCGCGGTCGTGCGCGGCTTCGAGACCTTCGACCCCGGGCTGCGCGTCGCCGGTGTGATCGTGAACCGCGTGGGCAGCGTGGGTCACGGCCGCCTCGTCCTCGACGCGATCCGATCGGCGTGCCGGGCCGAGCCGCTGGGAGCGATCGTCCACGATGAGGCGCTGGCGTTGCCCGAGCGTCATCTCGGACTCGTCACGGCCGTCGAGGGAGTGCTCGGCGGGGAGAAGCTCCGCCGCCTCGGCGACACGATCGAGGGCTGCGTGGATCTGGATCGCCTCCTCGCGCTCGCGTCGCCGAGCGTGCTTCCGGGTCGGGGCGAGCCCGAGAGCGAGTGTCGTTCCGAGCGGCGCGGGCCCGCCCCGACCCGGCGAGCACGCATCGGCGTCGCCCACGACGCGGCATTCCAGTTCTATTACCGGGAGAACCTCGACCTGCTGCTCGAGGCGGGAGCCGAGCTCGTCTCTTTCAGTCCGCTCGACGAGCCGGAACTGCCCGACGTCGAGGGGCTGTACCTCGGCGGCGGCTACCCCGAGCTCCACGCGTCGCGGCTCGCCGAGAACGTCTCCATGCGCCGAGCGGTGCGCCGGTTCGCGGAGTCCGGGCGGCCGATCTACGCCGAGTGCGGCGGCCTCATGTACCTGGCGGAGAGCCTGGAGGACGTCGGCGGCCTCGCCCATCGGATGGTCGGGGTGCTTCCGGCGCGGGTGAGGATGCGTCCCCGGCGCATGGCGCTGGGCTACTCGGAGGTCGCGTTCACCGGCGAGACGCCCCTCGGGCCGCCGGGTGTGGTCGCGCGCGGCCACGAGTTCCACTGCTCGACCCTCGATCCCGTGCCGGAGCGCGTCACGCGCGTCTACCAGGTCACGGGGCGGGGCGCCGAGCGCCGCGCGGAAGGCTACCTGATCGGTCGGACGCTCATGAGCTACGTCCACCTCCACTTCGGCTCGAACCCGACGCTGGCGCCCGCGCTCGTCGTCGCATGCGCGAAGGCATGAGGAAGGCGCTGCTCGCGCTGGTCCTGCTGCTGGCGCTCGGCTCGCCCGCCGGCGCCCTCAGGGTGTCCGACATGCTCGGGCGCCCCGTGACGCTCTCCGCGCCGGCGGCGCGGATCGTCTCGCTCGTCCCGAGCGTCACGGAGATCCTCTTCGCCCTCGGCGCCGACGACCGTCTCGTCGGCGTCACGGACTTCTGCGACTACCCGCCGGCCGCGCGCCAGAAGCCGAGCGTGGGCGGCATGGTCAACCCGAACCTCGAGGTCCTGGTGGCGCGGAAGCCCGACCTCGTCGTCGCGACGACCGAGGGGACTCGCGAGGAGACCGTCGCCCAGCTCGAGCGTCTGGGAATCCCGACCTACCTCGTCGTCGCCCACCATGTGAGTGACGTCACGGCGCTGGTCACGCGCCTCGGCGAGCTCACCGGCCGCCGGGCCGCGGCGGACGCCCTGCGCGCGCGGATGGAGCAGCGGGTCGAGGCGGTCCGCCGCGCGGTCGCGCCGTACCGTCGTCCGCGCGTCCTCTACGTCCTCTGGCCGGAGCCGCTGATCGTGCCGGGCCGGGACGCGCTCGTCACCGAGCTGATCCGGCTCGCGGGCGGCGAGTCGATCAGCGCCGCCGGCGGCGATTCGTATCCGCGCTACAGCCTGGAAGCCGCCGTGGCGAAGGCGCCGGAGGTGATCCTGCTCGCCAACCACGGTGCCCACACCGGACCGATCGATCGCGAGCGCTGGCAGCGGCTCACGGAGCTGCCGGCGATCCGGACGGGCCGGCTCCATCAGGTGGACGGCAACCTCCTCCACCGCTACGGCCCGCGGGTCGCGGACGGGCTCGAGCAGCTCGCGCGCGTGATCCACCCCGAGGCCTTCCGATGAGCCCGGCCCACCGGCTCATCACACTCCTCGGCGTGCTCGCGGCCGTCCTCGTGCTCGCGGGCGCCGTCGCGCTCTTCGTCGGAAGCGCCGCGCTCTCGCCGCGCGCGGTGCTCGACGCGGTGACGGGGCGCGCGTCGGCGGAGTCGGTCGAGCGCGTCGTCACGCTGTCCATCCGGTTCCCGCGCATCGCCGTCGCGATCCTGGCGGGCGGCGCACTCGCGGTCGCCGGCGTCGCCTTCCAGGCGCTCACGCGCAACCCGCTCGCGGAGCCTTCGGTGCTGGGCGTGTCGGCCGGCGCCGCGTTCGGGGTGGTCATCGGCCAGAGCCTGGGGCTCGGCCCCGGTCTCCTGCAGGCCGCGGGGCTCACGGCGTTCGCGTTCGCCGGCGCGCTGCTCGCCGCCGCCGCCGTCTATCTCATCGCCGCCGCGGGCCGGGAGCTCCGGATCCAGACGCTCCTCCTCGCCGGGGTGATCGTCGGGATCTTCTTCTCCGCCGCGATCACCGTCGTCGTCTCGCTCCTCGACTTCAACCGGCTGGGCGGCGTGATCCACTGGCTCCTCGGTAACCTCGCGCCGATCCCGCCGCGGCCGCTCGCCCTCTTCGCCGCGCTCCTGGCGGTGGGCTTCGGGCTCGTCCTCGCGCACGCGCGGGAGCTGAACCTCCTCGCGCTCGGCGAGGAGTCGGCCCGACAGCTCGGCGTCCACGCCGAGCGGCTGAAGCTCGTGATCTTCGTCGGGGCCGCGCTCCTCACCGCGAGCGTCGTCGCGTTCGCCGGCCCGATCGGCTTCGTCGGGCTCATCGTGCCCCACGCGCTCCGCATGCTCGTGGGCCCCGACAACCGGCTGCTCGTGCCGGCGTCGCTGCTGGGCGGCGGCGTCTTTCTCCTCGTCGCCGACACCGTCGCGCGCACCATCGTGGCGCCCGCCGAGCTCTCGGTGGGCGTCATCACCGCGTTCTGCGGCGCGCCGTTCTTCGTCTGGCTCCTGCGCACGCGTTACCGGGGGAATGTGTGAGCCCGCCGCTCGTCGAGCTCCGGGGCGTCGGCTTCGCCTACCCCGCCTCAGGGGAGGGGCGGGCGCATCCGTTCAGACTCGCCGACCTCTCGTTCGAGGTCGGCGCCGGCGAGATCGTCGGCGTGCTCGGTCCGAACAGTGCCGGCAAGACGACGCTGATCCGCTTGCTCACGCGAGTGCTCGAGCCCGCCACCGGATCAATCGTGCTCGAGGGGCGGCCGCTCCGGCGCTGGCGCCCGGCCGAGCTGGCGCGGCGGGTCGCGGTGGTCCCGCAGGGCGTGCCGCCGCAGTTCCCGTTCACGGTCGAGGAGCTGGTCCTGATGGGGCGCTATCCTCACGCGCCCGATCGATACTTCGAGACCCAGGTCGACCGCGCGAGCGCCCACGCCGCGATGGAGGCGACCAGCGTGCTCGAGTTCGCGACGCAGAGGCTCGACAGCCTGAGCGGCGGTGAGCGCCAGCGCGCGGTGGTGGCGCGGGCGCTCGCTCAGGAGCCGCGGCTCCTGGTCCTCGACGAGCCGACGGCTCACCTGGATCTTCGCTACCAGGCGGAGACGGCCGCCCTCCTGCGCCGACTCAACCACGAGCGCGGCGTCACGATCTTGCTCGTCTCCCACGACCTGAACCTGGCCGCCGAGGTCTGCGACAGACTGCTGCTCATGGCCGGTGGCCGCCAGGTCGCCGTCGGCCCGCCCGAGGCGGTGCTGAACGAGGCGCTCCTGGCGACGGCATTCGGCTGCGAGGTGACGGTCGAGAAGCACCCGACGACGCGCCGGCCGGTCGTGCTGCCGACCTGGCGGGCCGACGCGCCGAGCATCGGGCGCGGAGACGCGCCGACGACGAAAGGAGGCTGACCGGGCGGTTTCGAGCGAGCGAAAGAGCTCCGGGTCCAAGGGAAGCCGGTGAGACGCCGGCACGGTCCCGCCACTGTAAGTGGGGAGCACGCGCCCCGACGAACGCCACTGTCCGCACGGCGGACGGGAAGGCCGGGCGCAGCGCGACGATCCACGAGTCAGGAGACCTATCCGGAGCCAGGACTTCCAACCCTTTCGCGGAAAAAGGAGTGAAGCGATGCGACGGAGGCTCGTGACGGTGTGGTTGACGGCGCTGGCGGTGGTTGCGCCGGCGGCGGCCCAGGAGACGAAGAAACTGGAGCCCGTGGTGGTGACCGCGACGAAGACGGAGACGCCCGCCGGCGAGCTCGGCGCGAGCGTCACGATCGTGACCGAGGAGGACTTCAAGACCTTCCACTATCCGACCGTGGACGAGGCCCTGCGCCAGGTTCCCGGCCTCGAGATCCGGCGCTCGGGCAGCTTCGGCAAGACCACCAGCATCACGATCCGCGGCGCGAACACGAAGCAGGTCCAGGTGTTGGTGGACGGCGTCCGCGTGAAGAGCCCGACGCTCGGCGAGGTGGACCTCTCGGACATCTCGCCGGACCTGATCGAGCGGATCGAGGTGATCCGCGGGCCACAGTCCACGCTCTACGGCGCCGACGCGATCGGCGGCGTCGTCAACATCCTCACCAAGAAGGGGACGGGTCCCTTCTCCGGCTACGTCTCTCAGGAGGCCGGCAGCTATGACACCTATGCGACCCGCAGCGGCTTCTCGGGGACGTACGAGATCCTCGACTACGCGCTGGGCGGCTCGCACATGGAGTCGAACGGCCACTTCAAGAACGACGACTCCGAGCAGAACGCGCTGAATCTCCGGCTCGGCGTCAGGCTCCCCGCCCAGAGCTCGATCGGCTTCACGCTCCGCTACACCCGGGCCGAGACGGGGCTTCCCGTGAAGTTCGTCTCCACGAATCGCGGCCCGCTGCCGATCGATCCGGTGATCGACGACAACAACCGCAACATCAGCGAGACGTACGTGATGACGCTCGCCGGCAAGACGCGGCCGGTCACGTGGTGGGAGACCGAGCTGCGCCTCGGAAAGTACAACAACACGAACACGTTCATCGACCTCCCGGACCGGGCGGATGAGTGCCCGTTCCCGCCCTGCGAGTTCCCGTCGCGGATCAAGGTGGAGCGCCGCGAGGCGGAGTGGCTCAACCGTTTCTTCGTGGGCTCCTGGTCCACGAGTACGTTTGGCGTCGAGCTCCGGGGCGAGGAGGGGCATTTGCGGCCAGGCACCCCCGGCGCGCCGACCACGCCCTTCGACGCCCGGAGCCACACCACGGCGGGGTTCTTCGAGGAGCAGCTCCGGTTCTGGGAGCGGCTCTTTCTGACGGCGGGCGTCCGCGTGGAGGACAACAGCGTCTTCGGTCGGAACACGACCGAGCGCGGCTCGCTCGCGTACGTGGTGAAAGAGTGGGGGACGCGCATCCGCGGTGGCGCGGGCTCGGGGTTCCGCGCGCCCACCTTCAACGAGCAGTTCTTTCCCGGCTTCTCCGACCCGACGCTCAAGCCCGAGGTGAGCTTCTCCTACGACTTCGGCGTGGACCAGAGCGTGTGGGGAAACCGCATCCGGCTCGGGATGACGTACTTCAGGAATGATTTCGAGAACCTGATCAGCCTGCAATCGATCCCGACGCCGCCGTTCGTCAAGGGCGTGAACGCCGGCCAGGCGCGCGCTCAGGGGATCGAGTTCACGTCGGAGGTCGACCTGCTGGACAACCTCGTGGCCTCGCTCAGCTACACGTACACGAACAGTCTGGTGCCGGCGACGCGCCACCCGATCCCGCGCGAGCCCGAGCACCGGTGGAACATCGGCCTCACGTGGGAGCCCGTCAAGCGTCTCTCGCTCTTCACCCAGGTCCACGTCGTCACCCAGCAGTGGGAGGCGTCGGACGCGCTCGGCGGCGGCCTCTACAACAGCGGCCACACGCGTGTCGACGTCGGGGGCACCTATCGACTGCTGAACCGGCACGGCTACCTCCAGTCGCTCGACCTCACCGCGCGCATCCAGAACCTCCTGAACGAGCGCTATGCGGAGGTCCGGGGCTTCCCCGCGCTCGGGGTCACCGGGCTCGTCGGCTTGAGGGCCGCGTTCTGATGGACGGCGTCGAGGTCGCCGTGGACCGGGAGGCCGTGGTGGTGACGGCGCGCGCGCCGCTCGCCGCGGTCTCCTCGGCGCTGGTCGGCGGCGGCCTCGGCGCGGCGCGCGCGATCGTGAACCTCCACGTGCCGAAGAACGTCGGACCCGACGAACTCGAGTTGCGGCTCGCCGAGTTCGCGGTGCGGCGGGGTGTGCCCTCGCCGTGGATCGGACTCCTGACCGCCGCGTGGACCGAGAAGGCCGAGCTGGCCGAGGCCGTCGATCACGGTCTGGGCGTGCTGGCTGTCGTCACCGTGGGGCTCAGCAACCGCGTGGCCGCCGGGATGGCCCCGGCGGCTGTCTGGACACCCTCGACGATCAACGTGATCGTCGTCGTCGACGCGGCGCCCGAGCCCGCCGCGCTCGTGAACGCCGTCATGACGGTCACCGAGGTGAAGACGGCGCTCCTCGCCGCGGCGGGCGTGCGATGCGGCGACGGCACGCTGGCCAGCGGGACCTCGACCGACGCGGTCGTCGTCGCGGCGACAGGCCGCGGGCGACCCTGCCGCTTCGGCGGGCCCGTCAGCGCGCTCGGCGCCGTGATCGCGCGCGCGTCGCGCACGGCTCTCACCGCCGGCATCAGCCGGTGGCTCGCCGCGCACCCGTGATGCGGCTGAGACGCCTCGCGACGCTCGCGGCTTCGGTCACGCTCCACGCGGCGGCGCTCCTGGCCGTCGTGCTCCTCGTCACGCGCGAGTCGGAGCTCGGCGCCCTGTTCATCGATCTCACGCGCGGGGCGGGCGGCGGTGAAAGCGAGGCGGCGGGCGGTGGGACGGGCGACGGCGCGCGCGCCAGAGCGTCGGCGCCGCGCCTGCTTCGTGCCGCGCGCGCCGTCGAGCCTCCTGCGGCGCGGCGGACGCCGCCGACGGACGAGCCCGTGTCCCCGCCGGCGGCGCCCTCAGAGCCGCCCACGGCGCCGGCGGCCGCGGCCGCGCCCCCGCCGTCGGGCGCGGCCATCGCCGAGGACGCTGGCGACGACGCGGCGCCCGGCGCGCCGGAGCGATCCGGAGCGGCGGCCGCGGCTCAGGGAGCGACCTCGGCCGAGGGCGCGATCATGGAAGGAGTGGGCGTGCGCGGAGGCGGCGACGTCGGTGCGGCGCCCGACGCCAGCCGCGGCCTGGCACTCGCGGGGTCCGGCACCGGCGGCACCAGCGCGCCCAGCGCCGAGTACGGTCCATATCTCACGCGTCTGCGCCAGCGTGTCCAGGTCTCCCTCAGATACCCGGCCGCCGCGCGCCGCCGAGGGCTGCAGGGCATCGTCGCGCTCGAGATCGTGATCCGCCCCGACGGGACGCTCGACGCCGTCGTCCTGGCCGATTCCTCCGCCCACGGGCTCCTCGACGAGGCGGCGCTCGAGACGGTGCGCCGGCTCGCGCCCGAGCCGTTCCCGGCGGGCGTGGCGCCCCGGCTCTTGCGCGTCCGCTTGCCGGTGGTGTTCACGCTCGAGTGACCGTATCCTCGTCCCCGTGGACGAGACCCTGGAAGACGACGCGAAGCCGACGGCCGTCGAGCGCGAGCTCGACGGAACCGTCACGGCCTACTTCGACGCGCCGGTCGCCGGGGACCGGATCGAGCGGCTCCTGACCGAGGTCTTCACCGAGCACTGGGCGGAGGTCACCGCCGGCCCGCTCGTCGAGGGCGCGGCCTACGAGATCCGGTTCACGGCGCCGCCCACGGTGACGATGCTCGACGGCTACCTGACCGTGGATCCCGGCGCGTGGCACTTCCACCTCTGCGTCAGCGACCACCGCGGTGCGCGGAGCGAAGAGCTCGCGCGGCTCCGGCGCGTCGCGCGCGCGGCGTTCTTCAGGACGGAAGGCGGGTCGTGCGCGCCCACGACGTGGGGACTCCGGCTCTGGAACGGGCGCGGCGAGCAGATGATCACGGTCCTCTTCCCGAGCCCTCACTTCGACGCCGAGTGGCGTCGCCTGTCCGAGCCGCGCTGGGAGAAGACGGCGCTCTGGCGCGGGCTCAGGAGCCGGTACGCGGGAGTCTGACTAGGCCGCTCCCGTGTCGCCCGCCGGGCGGCGCACCGGCTCGGTCTCCGGCGTGCTCCCGTTCCTCCGCGACAGCACGGCGTAGATCGCCGGCAGCACGAGGAGCGTCAGGGCGGTCGAGGAAATCAGCCCGCCGATGACGACGCGGGCGAGCGGGCGCTGGATCTCGGCGCCGATCTCGTGCGAGAGCGCGGCGGGCAGGAAGCCGATCACCGCGACGACACCCGACACGATGATCGGGCGGAAGCGGACCTCGCAGCCGCGGACGATCGCCTCGCCGATCGGGAGCCCATCGGCGTACGCCTGCCGGATCGAGGAGACGAGCACGACGCCGTTCAGCACGCTCACGCCGAAGACCGCGATGTAGCCGACCGCGGCGGAGATGTTGAAGTGAGTCCCCCAGAGCCAGAGCGCGAGCGTGCCACCGATCAGGGCGAAGGGCAGGTTGAGCATGATCAGGAGTGCGTCGCCGAGGGAGTTGAACGCGCCGAAGAGGAGGACGAAGATGATAAAGATGACGAGCGGGACGATGACGTACAGGCGCGCGAGGGCCCGCTGCTGGTCCTCGAACCGTCCGCTCCACACCAGCCGGTAGCCCTCGGGAAGCGTCACCGCCGTCTCGACCTTCTTCATCGCCTCGGCGACGAGCCCGCCCATATCCCGTTCGCGCACGCTCCACTTGATCGCCACGCGACGCGTGTTGCCCTCGCGCATGATCTGCGCGAGGCCCTCGGTCTTGCCGATCTCGGCGAGCTGGACCACCGGGATCCGCTCGCCGCTCGGCGCGCTGACGGCCAGGCGCTTCAGGGTCGCCAGTGGTTCGCCGTCATGGGCGACGCGGACCGTCAGGTCGAAGCGCCGCTCGCCCTCGAAGATCTGTGTCACCGCACGACCCTTCGTCGCGGCCTCGACCACGTCCTGGACGTCCTGCACGTTGATGCCGTAACGGGCGGTCGCCGCTCGGTCCACCACGATCTGGAGTTGTGGCTGGCCGACCAGGTGGTCGTAGTCGAGATCGGTCACGCCCCGGATCCCGCTCAGGACCGCGGCGATCTCCTTCGCCTTGGCCTCGAGCACGAAGACGTCGGGCCCGTAGACCTTGATCGCCAGCTCGCCCTTCACCCCGGCGAGGGCCTCGTCCACGTTGTCCTTGATCGGCTGCGAGAAGTTCGTGGTGATGCCAGGGATGGACGCGAGTGACGCCGCCATAGCATCGATGAGCCTGTCCTTGTCCTTGACCTTCCATTCCCCTCGGGGCTTGAGTCCGATATAGAACTCGCAGTTGTCGGGGCCGTTGGGGTCCGTGCCGTCGTCGGGTGCGCCGAGCTGGGACACGACGACGCGCACCTCGGAGAACTTCAGCATCCGTTCGCGGACGTCGTGGACGTAGGGGCGTGCGCCCTCCAGGGAGATGCCCACGGGGAACTTGACGCGGAGCCAGATGTCGCCCTCGTCGAGTTCCGGCAGGAACTCCTTTCCGAGAAGCGTGAAGACGAGGAGGGACAGCGCCAGGAGCCCAGCGGCGCCGAGGATCGGCAGGAGCGGATGCCGTACACACCATCGGATCGCGGGCAGGTAGGGACGGCGCATCCAGCGCAGCACCGGGCTCTCGCGCTCGGAGGGCGGCCGGCGGAAGAGCAGACTCGCGAGCACCGGAATGAGCGTCAGCGTCAGGGCGAGCGATCCGATGACGGCGAGCGAGATCGTGACAGCCATGGGGCGAAAGAGCCTGCCCTCGATCCGCTGGAACGTGAGGATCGGCCCGTAGACGGTCATGATGATCAGCACGGCGAACGTGAGCGGGCGCGCGACCTCCAGGGCGGCGTGCTGGACCTCGCGAACGACGTGGGGCCCCGCGGCCTTCCGCTCGCTCAGGTGACGGATGATGTTCTCGGCCATGATGACCGCGCCGTCGACGATGATCCCGAAGTCGATCGCTCCGAGCGAGAGCAGATTGGCGGGGATGCCACGCAGGTCCATGAAGATGAAGGCGAAGAGGAGCGACAGCGGGATCGTCAGGGCCACGATGAATGCTGCGCGAAGGTTGTAGAGGAAGAGCGAGAGCAGGATGATCACGAGCCCGGCGCCCTCGATCAGGTTCCGCATCACGGTCGTGACCGTCGTCTTCACGAGGTGGTCTCGCGTGTAGTAGGGACGAAGCTCCACGTCTCCCGGCAGGAGCCTCTGGAGCTCGGCGATCTTTCTCTTCGTGCCCTCGATGACCTGGCCCGGATTCTCTCCTTTGCGCATGAGGACGATGCCCTGGACGAGGTCGTCGTCATGATCGCGGCCGAGCACGCCGCGGCGGATCGCGTGGCCGATGCCGACGCGGGCGATGTCGCGGACCCTGATCGGCGTTCCCTTTTGCGCCGCGACGACGATGTTCTCGATGTCGTCGATGGACCCGATGAGACCGATTCCGCGGACCATCAGCGCGTACTCGCCTTGCGGGACATAACCGCCCCCGGCATTGGCGTTGTTGCCGGTGACGGCGTCGAAGGCCTGCTTGAGTGTCAGGTTGTACGCGCGTAGACGTTCGGGATCGACCGTGACCTGGTATTGCTTGATACCGCCGCCCCAGGAGACGACGTCGACGACGCCGGGGACCTTCCGGAACTCGCGCTCGAGCACCCAATCTTGAAGGGCCTTCAGCTCGACGAGGGGTAGCGTCTTCGACTCGAGCGTGTAGCGGTAGATCTCGCCGATGACGCCGGAGAGCGGGCCCAGGGCCGGCTTGGCGTCGGCCGGGAGTGCCGCCTGCATCAGTCGCTCCTGCACCTGCTGGCGGGCCCAGTAGTTGTCCGCGCCATCGCCGAAGACGACCCGGATGTTCGAGAGGCCGAAGTTCGAGATCGATCGGAGGAAGGTCACGTGGGCGATGCCATTCAGCTCGTTCTCGAGCGGGATCGTGATGTAGCGCTCGACCTCCTCCGCCGCGTGGCCCGACCACAGCGTGATCACGTCGACCTGAACGTCGCCCACGTCGGGGTACGCCTCGATCGGCAACCGGTAGAAGGACACGAGTCCACCGACGGTCAGCAGCAACGCCAGCGCCAGCGTGATGAAGCGCTGGTGGAGGGCGAAGGCGACGACCCGGCTGATCATCAGACGCTATCTCGCGGCTGACGAGGCCGAGAGCTGGCTCGACTCGTGGCGGCGGCCGAAAAGCGCGTAGATCGCCGGGAGTACGAGCAGCGTGAGCGCCGTCGACGAGATCAGGCCACCGACGACGACGCGTGCGAGCGGGCGCTGAATCTCCGAGCCGATGCCGTGGGACAGCGCGGCGGGGAGGAAGCCGAAGATCGCGACGATTCCCGCGACGATGATCGGGCGGAAGCGGATCTCGCAGCCTCTCACGATGCCCTCGAGCGCCGGTAGTCCGTCGATATAGGCTTGGCGGATCGAGGAGACGAGGACGACGCCATTGAGCACGCTCACACCGAAGACGGCGATGTAGCCGACCGCCGCCGAGATGTTGAAATTCGTCCGCCAGAGATAGAGCGCGATCGTGCCTCCGATCATGGCGAACGGGAGATTCAGCATGATCAGGAGCGCATCGCCGACGGAGTTGAACGCCGCGAACAGAAGCACGAAGATGATGAAGATCACCAACGGCACGATGATCGACAGGCGCGCCAATGCGCGCTGCTGATCCTCGAACCGCCCGCTCCAGACGAGCTGGTACCCCTCGGGCAGCGCCACCGCCGTCTCGACCTTCTTCATGGCTTCGGCCACGAGGCTTCCCATGTCGCGCTCGCGGATGTTCCACTTGATGGCGACCCGTCGCACGTTGCCGTCACGAAGAATCTGGCTTACGCCCCGGGTCTGCGTGATCTCGGCGAGCTGGCTCAGCGGGATCCGCTCGCCGCCGGGAGCACTCACGCTCAGATTCTGCAGCCGTGCGAGGCCGTCACCGCCACCCCCGAGCCGCACCGCCAAGTCGAAGCGGCGTTCGCCCTCGAACACCTGGGTGACGACACGCCCCTTCGTCGCCGCCTCCAGCACGTCCTGGATGTCCTGGACGTTGATGCCGTATCGCGCCGTCGCGCGACGGTCCACGACGATCTGGAGCTGGGGCTGGCCGACGAGGTGGTCATAGTCAAGGTCGACGACCCCGCGGATGCCCTCGAGCACGGCCGCGATCTCCTTCGCCTTCGCCTCGAGGACGAACAGGTCGGGACCGAACACCTTGATACCCAGCTCGCCCTTCACCCCGGCGAGCGCCTCGTCCACGTTGTCCTTGATCGGCTGTGAAAAGTTGAGCGTGACGCCCGGGATGGTATCCAGTGTCTTGGCCATCGCCTCGATGAGCTCGTCCTTCTCCTTGATCACCCAGTCGACGCGGGGTTTGAGACCGATGTAGAACTCGCAGGTGTCGGGCCCGTTGGGGTCGGTCCCGTCGTCGGGCGCGCCGAGCTGCGACACGACGATGCGAACCTCGGGGAACTTCAGCAGGCGCTCGCGGATCTCGTGGACATACGGGCGCGCGCCTTCGATAGAAATCCCGACCGGGAACTTCACTCGGAGCCACAAGTCACCCTCGTCCAGCTCCGGCAAGAACTCCTTCCCGAGCAGCGTGAAGACCAACACTGAGAGCATGAGCAAGCCGCCGGCGCCCAGGATCGGGAGGGTCGGCCGGCGAACGCACCAACGCACCGCCGGAAGATACACACGGCGCATCGCGTGGAGGAGCGGGCTCTCGCGCTCCGAGGGGGCGCGCCGGAACAACAGGCTCGCGAGCACCGGAATCACCGTGAGCGTCAGCAGGAGCGAGCCGACCACGGCGAGGGAAATCGTCACCGCCATCGGTGTGAAGAGCTTGCCCTCGATACGCTGAAACGTGAGGATCGGCACGTACACCGTCATGATGATGAGCACGGCGAATGTGAGCGGGCGGGCGACCTCGGCCGCCGCATGCTGGATCTCGCGGGCAACGCGGCGCCCCGTCGGCTTCTGCGCGCTCAGATGGCGAACGATGTTCTCGGTCATGACGACGGCGCCGTCCACGATGATCCCGAAGTCGATGGCGCCGAGCGAGAGCAGGTTGGCCGGGATCCCGTATGCGTCCATGAAGACGAACGCGACGAGGAGGGAGAGTGGGATCGTGAGTGCGACGATGAAGGCCGCACGCATGTTGTAGAGCAATAGCGAGAGGAGCACCACGACGAGCGAGGCGCCTTCGATCAGGTTCCTCATGACGGTCGTCACCGTCGTTCTCACCAGACGGTCGCGGCTGTAGTAGGGGCGCAGCTCGACGTCGGGCGGGAGAATCTTCCGGACGTCGGCGAATTTCTGCCGGACACCCGCGATAACCTGGCCCGGGTTCTCGTTCCGGCGCATGAGGATGATCCCCTGCACGAGGTCGTCCTCGTGGTCGCGGCCGAGGACACCGAAGCGGATCGCGTGGCCGATCGCGACCGTCGCGACGTCGCGAACGCGGACCGGCGTGCCCTTCTGGGCGGCGACGACGACATTCTCGATGTCGCCGAGCGACTGGAGGAGGCCGATGCCGCGCACCATGAGCGCGTACTCGCCCTGGGCGATGTAGCTCCCGCCCGCGTTCGCGTTGTTCGCGGTGACCGCATCGAACACCTGCCTCGGCGTCAGGTTGTAGGCGCGGAGGCGGTTCGGGTCCACGGTAATTTGGTACTGCTTGATGCCCCCGCCCCAGGAGACGACGTCGGCGACGCCCGGGACCTTGCGGAACTCCCGCTCGAGCACCCAATCTTGAAGGGCCTTCAGCTCGACGAGCGGCATCGTCTTCGAATCGAGTGTGTACCGGTAGACCTCGCCGATGACGCTCGCGAGCGGCCCCAGCTGGGGCTTGGCGTCCGGCGGCACCTCGGCCTGGAACAGACGCTCCTGCACCTGCTGGCGCGCCCAGTACATGTCGGTGCCGTCGGTGAACAGCACTCGGATGTTCGAGAGCCCGAAGTTCGAGAAGGAGCGGATGAACGCGACCCGCGCGATCCCGTTCAGCTCCTTCTCGATGGCGATCGTGATATAGCGCTCGACCTCCTCGGCGGCGTGCCCGGGCCAGATGGTGATGACGTCGGCCTCGACGTCGGTGACGTCCGGATACGCCTCGATCGGCAGCCGGTAGAAGGAGACGATGCCGCCCGCCGTCAGAAGCAGAGCCATCGCCAGCGTGATGAAGCGCTGGTGGAGCGCAAACGCGACGATTCGACCGATCATGCCCGTACCCCTCCGTGACGAGGCACGGCGGATGCGCCGCGCCCGTCGGATGAGCGTGCCTGGGACCGCGGGCGGCGCCCGCGGTCGGGACGTCACGGGGTCAGGCGCGGGGCGGGGCGCGGGTCGCGTGCGGCGCGTGGGCGCCGACGGCGGGGCTCGCCGCGGGAGCGCGGGCGACGACGCCGAGCGCGTGCCACGCGGGCGCGAGCGTGGGGACGCCGGTGGGGACGGCATCGGCGGTCGCCAGGACCAGGAGGATGACGTCGTCGTAGTCGGCGTCATCGTAGAGACCTCCGATCCACGAGGGATCGGGCGGGCTCGCGTAGGCCAGCGGAACCAGGGCGACGACGGCGGCGAGCACGGCCCACGCGACGGGCGGTCGGAGCTTCACGACGCGGTGGCCTCGGGGAGCTTCGGCTCGTGGCCGCGCATGACGAGCCCCGCGTAGACGGCGGGCAGCACGAGCAGCGTCAGGACCGTCGACGAGATCAGTCCGCCGATCACCACGCGCGCGAGCGGCTGCTGGATCTCGGCTCCGATGTCGTGCGACAGCGCGGCGGGCAGGAACCCGATCACGGCCACGATGGCCGCGACGATGATCGGACGGAAACGGAGCTCACAGCCCCTCACGATGGCGTCGCGCGCCGGCAGACCGTCGGCGTGCGCCTGGCGGATCGAGGAGACCAGCACGACGCCGTTGAGCACGCTCACGCCGAAGACGGCGATATAGCCCACGGCGGCAGAGATGTTGAAGTTGGCCCCCCAGAGATACAAGGCGACGGTGCCGCCGATCAGCGCGAAAGGCAGGTTCAGCATGATGAGGAGCGCGTCGCCCACCGAGTCGAACGCCGCGAACAGCAGGACGAAGATGATGAAGACCACGAGAGGGATGATGACGGAGAGGCGGGCGAGCGCCCGCTGCTGGTCCTCGAATCGGCCACTCCACACCATGCGGTATCCTTCAGGGAGTTTCACCGCCGCCTCGACCTTCGGCATGGCCTCGGCGACGAGGCCGCCCATGTCCCGGTCCCGGACGCTCCACTTGACGGCGAGACGCCGGATGTTCCCCTCGCGCAGGATCTCCGAGATCCCGTCTGTCAGGCTGAACTCGGCCACCTGGGCGAGGGGAATGCGCTCGCCGCTCGGCGCGCTGACCGTGACGCTTCGGAGGCTCACGATCGGATCCCCGCCCGGCGGAGAGAGCCGCACCGCGAGATTGAACCGCCGCTCCTTCTCGAAGATCTCGGTGACGACGCGTCCTTTCGTCGCGGCCTCGAGCGCATCCTGCACCTCCTGAACGCTGATCCCGTGGCGCGCCGCCGCCGCCCTGTCGACGACGACCTGGAGCTCCGGCTGGCCGATCAGGTGGTCGTAATCGAGATCCGCGACCCCGTGAACCCGGTGTAGGACGGCGGCGATCTGCTTCGCCAGGGCGTCCATCACGAAGATGTCCGGACCGTACAGCTTGATCGCGAGCTCGCCCTTCACCCCGGCGAGGGCCTCATCGACGTTGTCCTTGATCGGCTGCGAGAAGTTCATGGTGAAGCCGGGAATGCTCGCCAGCGAGGCCGCCATCGCGGCGATCAGCCGCCCCCTGTCCTTCGTCCGCCACTCCGCACGTGGTTTGAGGCCGACGTAGAACTCGGCGTTGTCGAGTCCTTCCGCATCGGTGCCGTCGTCGGGCGCGCCCAGCTGCGACACCACGACGCGCACCTCGGGGAACTTGAGCAAGCGCTCGCGAATGTCACGAACATGGGGCTGTACCGCGTTGAGCGCGATACCCGTCGGGAATTGCGTGCGGACCCAGAGATCGCCTTCGTCGAGCTCCGGCAGGAATTCCTTGCCGAGTCGCGTGAAGAGGAACAGCGCGAGCACGACACAGGCGGCGGCCGCGAGCATCGGGACCATCGGCCGGCGCAGACACCACCGGAGGGCGGGTAGATAAGGGCGCCGCAGCCACCGCAGCACGGGACTTTCGCGCTCCGACGGCGGGCGCCGGAAGAGAAGACTCGCGATGACCGGGATGACGGTCAGCGTCAGCACCAGCGCGCCGATCACGGCGAGCGAGATCGTGACGGCCATCGGGCGGAAGAGCTTCCCCTCGATCCGCTCGAAGGTCATGATCGGGACGTAGACGGTCATGATGATCAGCACGGCGAAGGTCAGGGGACGGGCCACCTCGCCGGCGGCGTGCTGGACCTCTGGGAGCACGCGGCGCCCCTGCGGCTTGTGCTCGCCGAGATGGCGCATGATGTTTTCCGTCATGATGACGGCGCCGTCCACGATGATGCCGAAGTCGATCGCGCCCAGTGACAGGAGATTCGCCGGGATCCCGCGGAGATCCATGAAGATGAAGGCGAAGAGGAGCGACAGCGGGATCGTCAGCGCCACGATGAACGCCGCCCGGATGTTGTAGAGGAACAGCGACAGGAGGACGACGACCATAAGCGCCCCTTCGATCAGATTCCGGAGCACGGTCGTAACAGTTGTGTTCACCAGCCGATCGCGGCTGTAGTACGGGCGCAGCTCGACCCCGGACGGCAGCAGCTTCTGGATCTCCTTGACCTTCGCCTTCACGCTCTCGGTGACGATCCCGGGGTTCTCGCCTTTCCGCATGAGGACGATGCCTTGCACGAGATCGTCCTCGTGGTCGCGCCCGAGCACTCCGAGCCGGATCGCATGGCCGATGCCGACCGTCCCGATGTCCCGGATCCGGACGGGTGTGCCCTTTTGGGCGGCCACCACGATATTCTCCATGTCACGGGTGGACTGGATGAGGCCGATGCCGCGCACCGGGACACGATACTCACCTCGCTCCACGAAGCCGCTGCCGGCGTTCGAGTTGTTGTTCGAGACACTGTCGAACACCTGCT
>Ga0137415_10001609_pt1 | contig 22384 bp, 20 predicted proteins | sample CZODoug3_1_1_16f_FD_183082 | JGI IMG/M metagenome (GOLD analysis project Ga0137415, IMG submission 183082) | Vadose zone soil fungal communities from Angelo Coast Range Reserve, California, USA - CZODoug3_1_1_16fungal (Hybrid Assembly) | ecosystem: Environmental > Terrestrial > Soil > Vadose...
TCGGGAGTGCCTCTGCCGATGATCTGCGTGTCTATGTACTTGATAGTGTCGCGCGGCGCAAGATTTGTGATCGAACCGTTCTCAACCGTTGCGCTGCCGTTTTCTTTATTGTTGAGGTCGATGAACCGTGCAATGAACACGGCGCTCAACGGTTTGGTGCCGCGATTGTAAGCGATGCCCGTGTAATAGAAGAGTCCGTTTGTACCCGCACGCACGGTCGGATCCGAGGCCGCTTGAAAGCCATGGATGGGAGAAGCCAACCCTTCGCTGGAGCCGTCCAGCGGGAATCCCGGCAGCAACGTGCTCTGCCATCTCCGGCCGGAATCGAAGGACTTGAAGAGTCCGAGCCAGGCGTCCCCGCGCTCGTCAATTCCGAGCAGTCCCGGAAGATCCACGGTGCGGTAGTCGTTTGCGCCGCCCAGAAGGTGCGAAGAATTCCGCGACGACACGGCGATGGAAGGCTCGTTTTGCCGCTGCAGGAAAGGATCTCCATTGGTCCAGTTGGTCCCGGAAACCATATTGACGTTTTGTCCGGATACCTGTGCGCGAGCAGGGACGGTGGCCGCCAGGCAGAATGCCGCCGAGAGAAGTGCGATGCGCAACATCTGCCGAAACGCTCGAAGGTTTTTCGGGCGCACAAATGGAGAGTAAATGCGTTGGTTCGCAGCGAGCATGACGATCCTCTGGGATGGACCTTGCGTCTCTGGGGGACAGGAGCCCGCAATCCTTGCGCGTGACATCAACCGTGTGAGACGGGCAGCCGCGGAAGTCTGCACTCGATAACCTCTTACGTCAAGTGAAATATTTCTGATTCAGGCGACTTGCGACAGGATACGGCAGCCTCACATCGCGGGTCTGGATTCCAGGAGGAAGAGACCCAGGGGAATGGAGGGAAGCTTACGTGTATCGCCTGTTCGCAGGACCGGCGCGCATCCTCGGCATTCGAAATCGCCGTCGCAATTGCAAAGGATTTGATGGCGAACTCGGAACCGTTGAGTGCGGAACCCCAGGCTGGATGCCAAATTTGGCAACAGGCCGCGCTCCTAGAAACGATTTTGAATACGTCCCGAGCAGAGTACGAGCTCATCAGCAATGCCGGGCGTTTGAGAGTGCCGCGCTCCGAATTGTTGGAGCATTTCCTAAGTCTTCCTAAGGCATCACCTCAAATCCCAGGTAGCAGATTTCCCATTGTTGATGGGAAAACCAGGTTTTGGAGCCTTTGGCAGCTTCGTCCCATTGACCTGATTGGGGTTAGGTCTTACCATCGTTGATGGAAATTTCTTAGCCTAGCAGGGTTCGAATCCTCTCCGCCAGTTCCCCTGCCGCAGCAAACCCAGTTTCTAAACGCAAAGGCTCGAGCATTTTGGCTCGGTCTTTATTTGATTTGGAATTGTGCGCCGGATCAGAAATGGCAAGAAGCCACGCCGCGCTTTTGCAGATATTTTTGGTGGTATTCTTCGGCGCGCCAGAAAGTGCTTGCGGGTGTGATCTCTGTGGCGATGGGCCGTTTGAGTCTGCCGCTGGTATCGAGTGCGGCGCGTGACTTCTTGGCCGCCGCTTCCTGTTCCGGCGAATGAAAGAAAATCGCGGTGCGGTATTGCGCGCCGAAGTCCGGCCCTTGGCGGTTCACTTGCGTTGGGTCGTGAACCCGCCAAAAAGCTTCCAGCAACTGTTCATAAGTCACTTTCGTAGGATCAAAAGTTACTTGCACGACTTCCGCATGCCCGGTTTCATCGGTACAAACATCTTTGTACGTAGGATTCGGCATCTCTCCGCCGCTGTAGCCTACTGCGGTGTCGATCACTCCCGGCACGCGTTGAAACGCCGCTTCAATGCCCCAGAAACACCCTGCTGCAAAAGTCGCAATCTCTGTCATGGAATCACCTCTTCGTGCAAATTCTTGTCACATTCTACGTGTCGACATTGGATGCGCGAGCTGCCACCCGCGATTCACTGGTGCCTCTAGGGAGCGCTCTTTCGCGCCGCTGGTCCAGCGCTGGCTCTTAATTTCTCCTGCGCGAGCGCTTTGTAGGGACTGCTCACCGAAGCCGCTTGGGTGAATGCCTCTTTGGCTTCGGCATTTCTTTTCAGATTCAGCAGCGCAAATCCCAAACGATATTGATTTCGCGCGTAGCTTCCGTCATCGGGCTTCAGCAGAGCCGCCGCCGCCTTCAGATTCTCCGCTGCCTGGGCGTTGTCCTTTTTTCCGATGTTCACCTGGCCCAAGGAACTTAGTGCCAGACCTTTCTGCAGGCCTTTCTGCTGTGCCCATTGCTCGTCGGTCACACCCTCCGGCTTAGTGGCGGCATCCAGCGCTGAAATAGCCTTTTTCGCATACGTTTCGGCTTTCCCGAGTTGATCGGGCTTGTCGCAATAATAGTCGGAGAGCAGCAGCAGCATTCCCAAATTGTTTGGATCTTTCGCCAGGAGTCCGTTCGCCACTTCCAGCATCTTTGGCGCGTTCTGCGCCTGCTGATAAGACGTCGCGGCCACACCGAGAGCCTGATTCGCGTACGGTGAATCAGGGAAAATCTGCGCAAAGCGAGTCAGCAGCCCCGCACGTTTCCCCGCCTCCTTAGCCCTAAGGGCGGCGTTGTAGACCAACTGTTGAATATAGGCGATGCCATCCTTGTTGCTCTCCAGGGTTTTGGCTTTCTGGTCATCCCAGACTTGCGGCTGCGTGCCTGCAGGGGCGGGGGCTTCTTTGTAGCGCTTCAGGATCCCTTGGGCTTTCTCCCCGTACCCGACCACGCGTTCGGAATCTCCCTTTTCCGAGGCGGCGCGGATCATGTTCATGGCGTTCTGAAAATTATCCGGGTCTAAAGCGAAGAGCTTGTCCCCGTATTCAAGCGCCTTGTCGTAATTCTTCTGCGCGATGTAGTAGTCGACGTAGAGACCATGCGCCAGGATGGGATTGTCGCCTTCGCTGCCCGGTCCCGCCGCGAACTTGTCGATGAGCGCCAGTTTTTGCGCCGGGTCCGTCGCGGCATTGATCTCCGTCAACGCGTGATCCACCTCGGACCCTGCTTGAATGGGAACAAACTTGCCGATCTGCTGACCGAACAAAGGACCTGCCGACCAGCCCAGCAGAAATAACACACCACTCAACAACCTAGTTTTTCGCATAGGGAACCTCCACGCGCTGGTGATTGCCTGCATCTTAGTGCGGTGGACGGTTTTGCGCAAAGAGTTTTCGCCCAAACGCCCGGGTCACGGAATAAACGTCCTGTCTCGACGCCGGTAGGCTAACGGGACTGGATGAACTGCCCGCAGGCGTGGTAAAACATGCCGGGGGGCATCCACGGCTGTGTCTACTGGTGCGCACGACTCGAGCGGAACAAGAATTGAGAAAGAACGAAGGAGGAGCGATCGCTATCACCTCGTCATTCCGATTCACATGAATTGGCGGGGTCCGAGCGGCGAGCGATACTCAGCGCATGCGCAAGCGAGAGAAGCAAATCTACACGGCGGCTTCCTGGAGTTCATGGAGACGGAAAGGTATCCGACCGATGGGACGGAACTTGAATTGACGAATTTAATATCCGGGAATAAGGCAAAGGCACGAGTATCCGGCATTCGACGATCTTCACAGGATGCCCCCTTGGGGGTTGCCGTAGAGCTCCTTCCGCCTATGGAAGAATTTTGGGGACTGACCTTTCAGTTGAGGAAGTCAACGGAAGAACTGTTGAAGCTGGAGCACGGCATAAAATCAGGCGAAATTGATCCCTACGTGCTGCGCGAATTCCGAGACGCCGTGGATCATATCCGTAAGACAGCATGGGCCGTTCAGGAATGGAAGGAGAGACAGGTGCTGAAGCGGGATACGGCAACCGTAATCCCGTTGCTTGTGACCGAGCGAATCCGCCGCGGGACGCAGCTCTACGAGGCGCTCGTCGCCGACCTTCAGGCCCAAACCATCCACCCTGATGCCGCCGAGATCGAAGGTTTGTTGCATGCCATCGAGCGCCTTCGCGAGGAATTGAAGCGAATTCATTAAGCCCACCGCCTTCATCAAAGGGCACGCGCTCCGGAAACAGGGAATTCCGGGAGGATCCTCTGTCGAAACGGTCTTTCCGCGAGTCGCGCAATGTAGCTTGTGCAAGCCAGATTCGTGTCCGCAAAAAGAGGAGCGCTAATTGACGGTTCATGCGAATCGCGAGACGATTGAAAGTTTGAATGGGATGGTGGAATGGATCTGGGGCTTACAGGACGCGTAGCTATTGTCGCGGCGGCCGGTAAAGGACTAGGCCGCGCTGCGGCGGAAGAACTCGCCCGCGAAGGCGCCTACGTCGCTATTTGCGCGCGCACCGCAAGCACGCTCGAAGAAACCGCAAGGCAAATTCAGAAGGCCACTGGCCGCGAAGTGTTTTGCAGAGCACTGGATGTAACTGATTCGAGGGAGGTTACTGACTTTGTTTCCGCCGTGGAAACCCGTTTTGGCCGCCTGGACATCTGCGTTACCAATTCCGGCGGTCCTCCGTCTAACTTGTTTAAGAACACCCCGCAGGAAGCCTGGCGCGCTGCCCTCGACCAGCTTCTGATGAGCACCATCTATTTTGCAAAGGAAACTCTGCCGCGTATGCAGAAGAATAAGTGGGGACGTCTGATTACGATTACCTCCTCGGCGGTCAAGCAGCCCGTCGACGGCCTGCTGCTCTCGAATTCGATCCGCGCCGCGGTGACCGGGCTGGCGCGCACGCTGGCCAATGAGTATGCCGCCGATGGCATCACCGTAAACAATGTTTGCCCGGGCTATACGCGCACCGCTCGCCTCGATGGACTTGCCTCCACCATCTCTGCGCGCACGGGTTCAAAGCCCGAAGAAGTTTTTGCTGGTTGGGAACGCGAGATCCCAGCTGGCCGCCTTGGAATGCCGCAGGAATTTGCCGCGGTCGTGGCGTTTCTCGCTTCGGAACGTGCCAGCTATGTGAACGGCACCTCCATCGCTGTTGACGGTGGCCTGGTTAGGAGTTTGCTCTAGCCCTAAATGGCCGCCGCGACCCGTCATCTTGAACTCACCTTGTTGTCCGAGCGCTTCGCCATCTCCCGGCTGGACGCCGGTTCGCCTATTCCTGTCTGGGCGACGCAAGGCCCATTCTTTTCCGTCACGCGCACTGGCGACGAACTCTCAATCGTCACAGAACTTTCCCGCGTTCCCGTGGGCGTGCAGTCCCAACCGGGTTGGCGAGTCTTGAAAGTTCATGGACCCTTCGTTTTGTCGGAAATCGGAGTGCTAGCTGCGCTGGCAACGCCGCTCGCCGAAGCAAAAATCAGTTTGTTTGCCGTTTCGACGTTTGACACGGACTACCTGCTCATCGCTTCCGAAACATTAACGGCGGCCATCGCCGCGCTGGAGCGGGCAGGACACACCATTCACAGGAGCAAAGCAGAATGATCAGGGAATCCCTTCGCCACGCCAATCACCGTCGCAGTCGTCCGGTGTTTCTTGCGCTCCCGGCAATGCTGGCGATTTTCATTGCCGCGCCACAGCTCCCCGCCGATGAGCCTTACGCTCGCAGCCGCGATTATGATCTGCAGCATTCCAAAATTTCGCTGCGCTTTGACCTTGAGCAGAAAAAGGTTCTCGGTGAAGTCACGCACTCGCTATCCATTCTTCGCGATGGCACTGCGAAAATCGTTTTCGACTCAGCCGGACTCACTATTCAAAAAGTGATCGTCAACAAGGCGGCCGCAAAATTTGAGACCACCGCGGAAAAGTTGATCATTCCCCTCGCTGCCGAGGCTAAGACCGGAGACAAATTTGAAATCACGATCCGGTATGAGGGCAGGCCCACAAAGGGAATGTACTTCATTTTGCCGGACAAGGATTATCCGGACCGGCCGAGCCAAATCTGGACTCAAGGCGAATCAGAGGATACACATTACTACCTCCCGACGTACGACTACCCGAACGACCGGCTTACCACCGAAACGATTCTTACGGTTCCCGCATCCTGGATTACCGTTTCCAACGGCAAACTCATGAGCGTCACCGATGCCGGCAAAGGTTTGAAGACCTGGTATTGGAAAGAGTCCGTACCCAGTTCCACCTACCTGATCACCGTGGTTGCCGGTGAATTTGATGAAGTGAAAGAGTCCTGGCACGGCATCCCCGTTACCTACTACGCGCCTAAGGGACGCGGCGACCGACTTCCCATCAACTACGGCCGCACTCCGGCAATGATGGAGCTGTTCAGCAAGAAATTTGGCGTCGATTACCCCTGGGAAAAATACGCACAAGTCATGGTGGATGACTTCGTCGCCGGTGGCATGGAAAATTCCAGCGCCACCACCAACATCAGCACTTCGCTGGTTCATCCCAAGCTGGCTCCCGAATATTTCACCGGCGAAGACGACTTGATCTCTCACGAACTCGGGCACCAGTGGTTCGGCGACCTCGTCACTTGCAAGGATTGGGGCGACATCTGGCTCAACGAGGGGTTCGCGACATTTCTGGAAGCAGTATGGACCGAAGCGCACTTCGGCAAGGATCAAGCCGATTACGAACGTTGGAACAACGCGCGCGAATGGTTCAGAAGTGGCAACTTGTGGAACAAGCCGATCGTGCGGCACGACTTCGACGATTCCAGCGAGTTCGACGGCAACGCTTACGGTAAAGGCGGCTGGGTATTGTACATGCTGCGCCACCAGATCGGTGAAGACGCCTTTAACCGCGGCATCAAACACTATCTGGAAGTGAATCGCGGCAAGAACGTTGTTACCGCGGATCTCGCCAAGGCTATCGAAGAAACCACCCATACCAATGTCGACCAATTCTTCAGCCAATGGTTGTACGGAGCAGGCGCGCCGAAATTTGACTTGAGCTACACCTACGACAACGAGAAGCATCAAGTAATGCTGAGCGTCAAACAGACTCAAAAGATCGAAGGCCGCGTTGGCCTCTTCCGCGTCCCAGTCGAAGTCGAAATCACCACCGCCACGGGACCCAAGCTCTACAACGTTACCGTTTCGAGGGACAAACAGACTTTTCCTTTACCTGCAGAATCAGCTCCGTTGATGGTCCTTTTCGATAAGGGCGGCCACCTCCTCAAGTCGGCTGAATTTCACAAAGAAAAGAAAGAATGGCTGTATCAACTGAAGAACGCCACGGAGCTTGCCGATCGCGCCGACGCTGCCGTTGCGCTTGGCAGCATGAAGAACGACGAAGAAGTCGTCGCTGCCCTTGGGGAGACACTGCGAAGCGACAAGGCTTGGGGAGTTCGTGCCACGGCAGCCGACACGATAGGGCAGATGGGCGGCCCTTCCTCTTCCAAGCTGCTTCTCACCTCGCTGGATTCGAGCGATAAGGCCTGGGTCCGGAGCCGCATCGTCAGCGCACTAGGCAATTTCAAAGATGACACGGCCGTTGCAGAGAAGCTCTATGCTATCGCCAAACAGGACGATTCCTATCGTGCCCGTGCCGCTGCGCTGCAAGCGCTTGGACGGCTTAAGGGGCTCAAGACTCTCGCGACGCTCGAAGCCGCCGTCACGGGCGACTCGCCCGATGGCTTCCTGCGTAACGCCGCTCTTCGCGCGCTCGGTTCGCTGGGGGATGATAAAGCTGTGCCAGTTCTTTTGCAGTGGTCGGCCGCAGGCAAGCCCATCGACTCGCGCATGGCGGCCATCAACAGCCTTGCGCGTCTCCAGAAGGATAACAAGGACATCACGAAACAGATTGCCGCTTATCTTACCGAACCGCACTTTCCCGTTCGCATGGCCGCGATCTATGCGCTCGGCGGACGTGGCGATGCCACAGCAATTCCCGCGCTCGAAGCTCTGCTGAAGAGCGACGACCTCAGCATCGAAATGGCCCCCATGATTAAAGGACAGATCGCGCGACTGAAGAAACCAGCGGACGGAAAGCCGAGCGCAAATCCCAGTACCGGAGAAGGCGACGAAGAGTTCGCCTATGGTGCCGCTGGCGAAGAACTCACCACCGATCAGCGGCTCGAAAAGCTTGAGCGCCTGCTAGTGGAAATGAGCGAGCGGCTTAAATCCATGGAGAAGCGTCTGCCGACCCCCAAGCCGTGAGCGGCGGATGTTCCGTGTAGGGGCGGACTTCAGTCCGCCTACTCTTTCTCCACTTCTTCTGCGCTCTCGATGTTAAGTCTTTGTCAGAAAATTGCTCTTCCTACGGTTCCGCGATCAAGATCCTCAGGTCACGGAGATTGTTCCCCGTCGGCCCGGTAACAATCGCGTCCTCGAGCTTCGAAAAAAAAGTGAACGCATCGCTTCGCCGGAACGCATCCGCGTGATCGAGCCCCATCGCACGTGCCCGAGCCAGCGTCTCTCCGTCCGCCACCGCTCCGGCAGCCAGACTGTTTCCATCGACGCCATCCGTACCAGCGCTGAGCACCGCAATTTTCTTCCCGGCGATCTTTTCCACACACGCCAGCACGAATGCCGAATTCCTCCCGCCAATTCCATTTCCGGTAACAGGCGAACTCACCTCTCCATCCGCAATCAGGGCAACCCGGTGCCCCGCATGTGTCTTCCACAGTGCCTCCAACTGCTCCAGCAGGTTCTCCGTCGCTTTCTCCACCGGCCAGTCATCGGTCGCATTGTCACAGCAAGCGATAAATCCGTTCGCTTCCGCCGCGTGATGCGCGGGATGAAACAGGTCATCCATCCCCAGCAGCAGCAAAAAATGTGAATTTCGAAATACGGCGTCATTGGCTTTCGGTGTCTCGGGCATTGTCGTTTTGTCGAGCCAAGCCTGCAGGGCCGTCGGAAACTTTTCCTGAAGCGAGTACTCGGCGACAATGCGCTTCACGTCGGCAACTGTAGTGGGGTCAGGCAAAGTCGGCCCCGACGCCAGCGCCGACTCCTTTCCCACGGGAACATCGCTGACCGCCAGCGTGATCTTGGTCGCGTTCTGCGCTGCCGCCGCCAGCCGGCCGCCTTTCACAGCGGAGAGGTGTTTTCGGACAGTATTGATTGCATCGATTGGCGCGCCACAGCTCACCAGCGTTCGGTGCAGTTTCTGTACATCTTCAAGGGTTTGCCGCGAGTCCAGCGGCAGTTCCACGAGTGCCGACCCACCTCCCGAAAGGAGAAAGAAAACGAGCGTCTTTTCATCGCATCTTTTCAGTAGCGCTAAAATCGCCTCCGCCGCCTTCCAGCTCTCGGCGTTCGGCACGGGATGGCCTCCAATGAAATACTTCATTCCCGGCACTGGTCTCCGCGCTGGTGTCGGCGCCGAGACCACGCCCTCAATCCTCAAAAATGGCGACAACACCAGTTCCAGCCCATCCACCATCGCGTGCGCCGCTTTACCGATCGCCACCACGCGCAATTTTTCGAAATCACCCAGATCTATTTTCGTCTCACCGCACACCAGCACCGCGCCCTTGCGCAGCAGCTTGCGCTGCATGGTCGCGGGAATATCGATGGCCGCCAGCGTTTCGTGGAAAATCTTCCGGGCAAGCTGCTTCAATTGCGCCATGAGGGGTGTGCCTGGAGTTTCGCTATGGTGTCTTTAGAACTTCTGGGTTCAACATGTTCGGCGGCCGTTGCTCCGTAAACAATGCGACGACATTCTCCGCCGCAATGCACGCCATTTTCGTACGCGTCTCTAAGGACGCCGACGCAATGTGCGGCGCCAGCACCACGTTTGCGCGTTTAAGGCCGGGATGAATGAATGGTTCATTTTCATAGACGTCCAGTCCCGCCCCCGCAATTTTCCCGGCTTCCAGCGCCGCCACCAGTGCCGCTTCATCCACGACCGGCCCGCGCGAAGTGTTGATCAAAAACGCTGTCGGCTTCATCCGTTGGAATTTCGCCGCATCGAACAATCCTCGCGTCTCCGGCAGCAGCGGCACGTGCACGCTGACAAAGTCACTCTCCGCCAGCAGCGTATTCATGTCCCGGAACTCCGCCTTCAACTCCTTCTCCATCCCGGCGTCGGCGCGCACCGCATCTGTGTAAATCACCTTCATCTGGAAACCGCTCGCCCGGCGTGCCACCGCCCTCCCAATCCGTCCGAACCCCACAATCCCCAGCGTCTTTCCCCACACGTCTGTCCCCACCAGTTGATCCAGGTCCCAGTGTTTCCAATTCCCTGAACGCGCCAGCGCTTCGCCTTCGCTCAGCCGACGCGCCACCGCCATCATCAGCGTCCACGCAAAATCCGCCGTCGTTTCATCCAGCACACCCGGCGTGTTCGTTGCCGCCACGTTTCGCTTCGTGCACGCCGCCACGTCGATGTTGTCAAACCCCACGGCCACGTTCGCCGCAATGCGCAGTTTCGGCGCCGCCTTCAGCAGTTCCTCGTTCACTTTCTCGGTCAGCAGGCAAATCAGCCCCTCTTTATCTTTCAATCGCCGCAAAACTTCTTCCCGCGGCGGACGTTCCGGTTTTGCCCAGTATTCCACTTCGCAGGTTTCTTGCAGAATTTTTCGCGCGGCCTCGAACAAGCTGTGGGTTGCAAACACCTTCGGTTTAGCCATCTCTTCCTCTTCGCAAATTTGGGAAAATTACACTAACACATCGCCGCGCTCCCGGCATAACTCAGCGTTGCGCGCGTCATGACCTACTCCCCGCTTATCCTCTCTGCGGCCTCACTGATTCCGGGCGCCCTGTATTCGAACTCTGCACTTCTCTATAATGGGACGGGGACATTCCAGCCCTCCTACACTTCAAGGAGGATCCATGCGATCCAGCTCTTTTCAAGTCCACCTACGGGCAGTCCTGGTGATCTTCGCCGCCTGTTTCGCTTTCACTTTGGCCCGCGGCCAGAATCCGACCCACGTCATCACCGGCACCGTCGAGAAAGTCGATGCCGGCGCGAAAACTGTCGCCGTGAAAACTGTTGACGGCACCGTCGAAACCGTCAAGTTCACCGAGAAGACCACCGTCCACGGCCTCAAGGATGCCGCCAAGGGAGCCGATCTCGTCGGCAAAGAAGGCGGGCATGTCATCGTCCACGCTACGGGCGAAGGCGCCAGCAAGACCGCCCATTCCGTCGAGTGGCTCGGCGATAAAACCGTCCATACCACCGAAGGCACAGTCGAGGACGTCGGCAAGGGCACGAAAACCGTCGCCGTGAAAACCGCGGATGGCACAAAGGAAGCCTTCGAAGTTTCCGGGCATGCCACTGTGGATACCGGCAAAACCGTCGGCCGCTATTCCGCCCTCGGCGCCAAGAAGGGCGAGCACGTCACCGTCTATTACACCGAAGAAGCCGGCAAGAAAATCGCCCACGTCTTCAAGCACCTGTAAGCTTTGGTATGGTGCTTTCCCGGTCTTCAGACCGTACGCGTTGGTATTTTGTAGTGGCGGGGCTTGCCCCGCCCGTCTTAACCCACACTGTCATTTCGAACGGAGCAGGCCGACTTCTTCTTCCCGTTTCGCTCCCGCGAAACGGTCGGCCTGTGAAGTGAGACCTCTGCACCATCCCGCGAATTTCGCGGGATGAAATCTCTCTTCTCTTCGCTTCTCCAATTTCTAGTTTCTGGTTTCTGCCTTCTTCACGGCTGGTCGAGTATGAACGCCAGGAACAGTAGCTTCTGGTCCCGTTGGATCTGTAACGCCACCGGCGTTCCCGGTGGCAACGCCTTGAGCGTACTCCGCAAGCGGTCGAGCGTCGTCATCGGCTGCCCGTTCAACGTGCGAATGACGTCTCCAGCGTTCAGCGGCACTTCCACGCCCGCGCCCGCTGCTCGCGCCGCCACCAAAATCCCAAACGGGTCGCGCAAGTCCGACGCCATGGCCGCGATTTTCTTGTCAATCTCCACCCCGACAATCCCCAGCGTCGCCACAAGATTTTTCTCCGGATCGGCAAGCGCTGCGATTTGATCCATATCGTGCGGCGGTTCCATGACTTTCACGTCCAGGGCAAAGCGGTCTTTCCCGCGCAGCAGATCAAGATGAACTTTGTCACCCGTCTCCATCGACAAGAAATGAAACGCCACGAACGGCAGATTGTCCACCGCTCTTCCGTCGATACCCGCCAGCACGTCTCCGATTTGCACTCCCGCGGCTTCGGCCGTGCTGCCCGGCTTCACGTCGGAAATCACCACCCCATACTTGCGCGGCAGGTTTAGTGCCGCCGCCATCGTGGGCGTAATCGTCTGAATTCCAATGCCAATCTCAGCGCGGTGCAGATGGCCATACTTGCGCAATTGCTGGAACGCCGCCTCGACCACCCTGCTCGGAATCGCGAAACCCAGGCCTTCGTTTCCTCCCGATTGCGACAGGATAAAGGTGTTCACTCCCACCACTTCGCCATTCACGTTCACCAGCGGACCGCCGGAATTTCCGGGGTTGATGGCTGTGTCTGTCTGAATGTAGACCAGTGGTGAATCCGCATCGATCTGCCGCGCCACCGCCGAAACCACTCCCATCGTCACCGAATTGCGCAGCCCCTCCGGGCTCCCAAACGCAAAAACCAGTTCGCCTTGTCCCAGTTTGCGGTAGTCGGCCAGCGCCAGCGCCGGCAGCTTCTCCGCGTCCACTTTGATCAGCGCCAGGTCGATATCCCGCGCCACCCCGACAATTCTTGCCGGAACCACCGTTGTCCGCGTCGAGAGCGCTGCTCGCAGCGGCAGTTCTTCAATCGCGGGAGGCAACACCACCTGTACCCGTTGCGCGCCATTCACCACGTGCGCGTTCGTCATGATGTACCCGCTCGAGTCCACCACGAACCCGGAGGCGATTGCCCGCTGCCTGCCGATCACCGAGCTGGCGTTTCCCTTTTCTCCTTCTTCCAGCGGTCCATACCCCGTCACCAATATCTGCACCACGCTCGGCGAAACTCTTTTGATCAGCGCCCCAGCCGATTCGTTCAGCTTGCGCAGTTCATCTGTTCCGCCTCCACTGGATTGTCCGCGTAGCGATGGAGATGAAAGAAAAAGGCTCAGCGCGCTAACCAAGACAATTGCGACATAGCGCGAGGAGTAGGGATCGCCCGAGAGGCGCCGCGCGTTGAAGTTTGCCATGGCGAGGTTCTCCTAGTTCGAAGGATTCCTTCCTAGCATGCAGGATAAACGGGGCCGAAGTACAACGCCAAAGCCTAACGCCGAAAGCGAGCAATTCCGGACGCCCCCGCCTCCTCGTATTCCCGGCGGAGCCGCAAGATCGCCTTGCCTCTCACTATTTCTGTTCTCGATAAGTCAGCGCATTGTGAGCAGCGGAATTTGACTCTTTTCTCATTTTTTCGCGGAGCTCCCATACCAGCCGGTAGATCGAGTCGACGTCATCGATGTCGGCAAATACCGGCACGTCACCCAAGTAGAACCTGCTCATATTGCGCGTCTTCTTTCCCGATCCTCGTCCCGTAAACATGGGATATTTCGTGCCGAACCACAGCGTTCCAGTCGTCGTCCCCTCGCGGTCGATCGACGGAATCGCCTCCAGATACATCGAACTCGCTTTCCGCTTCCATCCTTCTTGCACGGCCATCACGCGCCTATTCGTAACCGCATAGTACGTCCGCCTCTTCAGCCACGCGTCATACAAGAATCGGCCCCAAATCATGTATTGTCCGATAACGATAAACGGGATTCCCCAAATCGCCATGAACAACGACGGCACGCCACCTCGCGGGCCCTTGCCCCAGTAGCCCAGTGCACCTGTTTCCCAGAAAATAGCAAAGCCACCCCAGAGCAGGCTGAACGGCACCATGGTCCAATCGTCTGAGTGAAAAATCACGCCGCGATTCGGCATCCCCGCCCAATACAGACTCTCCCCGGACATCAGCTCGGGCTGCACCTTTGCCGCTGCCTGCGGATCGCTCGTCCCCATCTCCCTCCCCATCGCCCAGCAAAAAATCCCTACCAACTCCCAAACTGTAAGTAACTCTTCTCCTCTTGTCTATCGCAATCCTACTCAACCCTACCCACCACGCCGGGTGCCGCATCCTTTGTGAATTTTCAAGGGTGCGGATTTTTCTGCGGCCTTTCCCCGATACTACTTTCTATCCATGCCTGCTATCTCGCGGTAGCTAAACCACTTATATTTAGATATTGACGAATTACACGGATATGTTATAGTGCTCTAGTTAATCTGGCACCGTTCGCCTGTGCCCTCCGAGCAATGCGCCCCCGCCACGCGGTCCCACTAACAACCCCGAAAGCAGACGTGTGTCTCGCTCCCGTTTACGCTGAGCAGCGCAGGGCAACTCCTCTAGAACCAACATTTGTAGAAGTGTTCGCTGTAAACAGCTTAAACATCTTTAGAATGAACACATTTTGCGGGTCGCCCCGTTTTGCACAATTTTGGTGCAATCTAAATCCCTTTAGAATCAACACTTACAAAAGTGTATCAAAACAAACGACTTTATCTCCCTTTAGAATGAACACTTATGAAAAAACAGGGGGGAGGGTGCATTTCCCACTCCTTACGCAAAAAAACGAGGGGTCGGCCATCCATCTTAATCTACTTACTTCGTTACTTCCTTACTTCGTTACTTCCTTATTTCATTCTTCAAAAACGGCAGCGCCCTTTCCGCAGTGATGGGGGCATCTGCGAAAAGGGCGCACCGTCTTCAGGAGAGAAGATCGTTACAGCGCAAAGACTCAGTTTTCCGGCGGTGGAGGCGGAGGAGGCACATTCGTCAGAAATTTCCCTCGGTGGCCTTGCTCGATCGTGTAGCCCGAGGGCACCGCGAACAGCGCCGCCGCCGGTTCCGTCCGCTGAATGTTCGTCAATGTGTAGGTCGTATTTCCAAAACGGGGATCCGAATGCGTGCTCTTGACGTCCATCTGCAAGTCCGCCGAATACCACCGCTCCGACACCACGGTAATCGGCTGTTCGTTGCCGATCTCTCCCGCGGGAATCGTATGCGTAGTCCGCGTCCCTTCCGCATTCACTCCGTCGATCGTTTGCGCCCCGACCGATTCGGTTTTGGCATTGGCATTCGCCGTCCCAGCTTTCCCTTCCTTGAACTTGCGATACACAACATCGCCGGGTCCGCCTGGTCCGCCGTTTGTCCTGATCTTCATCCCCATTCGGCCAGGCATCTCCCGCGCCACTTGTTGGTCGGGCTCCAGCACGTAGGACGTCCCCGCTACTGGATCGCTGATCACTATGAAAGAGTGCGGCTGACCGGAAGTCGACAACGGACCAATTGCCGGAAGCGTCACCTCTTTGCGAATCCGGCCCTCACTGTCCCGGTACAGATTCGTTTGCGTCTTCCGCACGATGCGATTGCCGTCCGCCAGGACCTGCGTCGTCTCCGAAACCGAAACGGCGCTGAACGGCGCTCCCTTCACCACTCTTCCGCCATGCAACCCGCCAAAGCCGAGCAGTTCAATGTGATCCGCAAAGAAAGAGTCGCCCTCGACCCCCACACCTCCTTGGATCATTACCGGGCCTGGACCTTCCTGCGCTCCGGCCACTCCGCCTTCTTGGATCACTACCTGCCCTTGCGTTGGAGCTCCCTGTGTTTCTTGCGCTCGCGCCGCTCCCGCGCTCACAAGAAGAGCAGCCGCCAATACCGCGCTCATCCATCTCAATTCTCGCTTCATTTTTCCTTCTCCTCTTCTCTCCCGAACTGCTGCCAAATCTTTGCCGTGGCGATCTCAGCGATTCCGGCTTTTACCCGGCCCAGCAAAATCGTCCAAAAATTCCTTCGGACATTTTCCTTATCGCAGACCGCTGTCTTCACTCTTTCCCAGAACGCCGTCGTGCCCATCTGTATATCTCCCGAACTCGACGCTCGGCGCTCGCGCCAGTATTATTGCGGCAGCCGCACCGCTTGCGGCAATCCATCATCGCCGACCAGCAAATCAACCTGGATCCATTCGTTGGCTAGCTCTTCGTTGACGGGCAAGCCCAGCGCGCCCAGCGCACCCCGTTGCAGGCGTACGCGGAGAATCGCAGCGTCACCGGCATCCGTGACGACGGCTCCCGGCAAGAACGTGAAGCCGCTCAGTTCATTTTCAGCTACAAGTGTTTGGGAAGCGGCAGCCCCTGCCGAGCCCCGCTGTTGTACCGCGCCTCCACCTTGCACCGGCGCAACCGGGTTGGGCACAGAATTCGCGGTGTTTCCCGCGGAATTCGTTACGCTCGGCGTAGATTTCAGTTCGTTCGGCATTTCGTTCGGACTGCCCTTGCGCCAGTTTATCCAGCTCACCGCGCCGACCAACACGGCCGCAGCGGCCAGCGCCCATGCAGCAATTACAGCCGTGCGCCGCACTTTCAATGTCACATGCCGCGTGCGGAACTCCTGGCGCAAACGCATCTCCACGCGCGCGGGCGCCTGCGCCATGGCGGTATCTTCCGCGAACGCGCCCAGCTCAACTCCGGCGGCTTGCCAGGAGTCCTGCAACGCGGCGCAACGTGAACAGGTGCCGGCGTGTTCATTTGCCGCCGCGCGTTCCGCAGCGCTCAACGATGCGTCGCGCTCGGCGTCCAATCCCATCGCTTCAAATTCTTCGCACGTCATTTCTTGTTTCCTTTGCATCACGCAAAATCCTTCACCGCGCAACGCTCGCGCGCCGGGGCACGCCGCGAAATATTTCCAGCTTGGCCATCAGCAATGCGCGACCGCGATGCAGCCGCGAACGAATAGTGCCAATCGGGCATCCCGCCATTTGCGCGGCTTCCTCGTAACTCATTTCTTCCAGCTCACAAAGCACTACCGCTTCGCGAAACTCCACGGGCAATTCCTGGACCGCGGCCCTCACTTGCCGCAGGCGTTCACGTTTTTCCGCCCAAATCGCTGGCGTCAACGCATCCTGCAAAACAATTCCGCAGCCTGTGCCGTCCTCGTTTTTTTCTTCGAGCGGAATTTCCCGCGGCAACCGTTCCAGGTGTTTCATCACGCGGTTGCGCGCCACTCCATAAAGAAAGGCCCCGAGCGCTCCGCGCGTGGCGTCATATTTTTTCGGATCACGCATCAGGGTCATGAACACGTCCTGTACAATTTCTTCGGCGGCCCAGGAATTTCCCGTCATACGCAAGGCGAAGCGATACGTGGCCGCCTGGTGCCGCCGGTAGATGAGCGTGAAAGCTTCCTCATCGCCCCTGGCGGCCCGCCGCAACAGAACGTCGTCTCTCTCTTGCTCGGCGATTCTCATCTCCCCCGGTACGACGTTCTTAGCTGTTCTCACCTGTCAATTCCCGCCACAGAATGAAAAAGTTCCCATTCGCGCGGATCGGAGGTGGTGCTTGAAAGTCGTTGTTTTCACAATAGGTTAGACGTGGACGAAGGCTTCCGCGTGTCGAAGAAAGCGATGTGCGAGAAGGTGAATTATCCCTCTATCGTAAAGGTCGGCGCGAAGCTTCTATTTTTTAGGCTTGAACATGCCTGCGGCGACTTTGGTTACGAAGCGACGAGGCACAAGGCGTTCACCGTGAGCGCCGAGATAATTTCCGAGGCCGGAGATGACGTAACTCTTGCCGGCGACCAAGGCCTTTAGTCCGGTATGGGCAACTTTCTCGGTAGTTTCGGCATTGTGTTTGAATTTTTCCTGACCGGAAACAGTGTGGAATTCAGACTCCGTCGAGCCTGGACAAAGAGCGCACACCCGGATTCCGTAAGGTTTCATCTCTTCGGCGAGGCCTTCCGCGAAAAGCAGGTCGAAAGCTTTCGTGGCAGCGTAAGTCGAAATATAGGGCACGGCCTGGAAAGAAGCGGTCGAGGCCAGGATGAGAATGTCCCCCCGGCGGCGTGCGACCATTTCCGGCAGATATAGCCGAGTCAAATGTACTACGGCGCTACAATTCACCTGCACCATGTCGAGCAGGCGCTGTTTTTCGACGGAATGAAATTCGCCGTATTGACCGAAACCGGCATTATTGATTAGCAGATCGATCTCGATCCCTTCTTCTTTCGTGAAAGCAAAAAGCCTCTCCGGGGCGTTCGCATCCGCCAAATCTGCGGGAAACACTTCGGTGTTGATTTTATAAGTGGCGGTCAGCCGGCGCGCCAACTCGTCGAGACGATCTTTTCGCCGCGCGGTCAGCACGAGCTTCGTTCCGCCGGATGCCAATTCTTCCGCGAGAGCCACGCCGATCCCGGCGCTAGCTCCGGTTATTAGCGCCCATTTCTCCCGCCAGTTTTCCATCCTGCTCTCCTCAACCGTTTGCTCGCGTTAATTCCGGAGGGATGGCAATCCCGCATCCTCAGCGGCCACGCGCCCGATCACCGACCAATCCTTGTCCTGATTGCCGCGCGCCAGTGCGGTAATAAAGCGGTCGCGAAGCACGCTGGCGATGGGCATCGGTACGCCTGCAGACTCGGCTGCTTGCAGCACGAGGCGCACGTCTTTCAATCCCAGCGGCAAAGCGAATCCAGCCGGCTCGTGTTTCCCTTGCACAATCAGGTCACCATAGGACTTGTAGACTGGCGCGGTGAACATTGTGGTGGTCAGAAAATCCAGAAGCACTCCGGGATCGACGGCGGATTTTCGCGCGAACGTAAGCGCCTCCGCTAAAGACTCCAAGACGGTAGCGATCAGGAAATTCCCAGAGAGCTTTACGACATTGGCCATGGAAGGGCGTTCGCCAACTACGAGCAGCTTCGGACCCATGGACTCGAACAATGGCTTGCAGCGCTGCACACTCGCTGACGGGCCCGCCGCCACCACCGAAAGTTTGGCTGATTCAGCGGCTTCGGGACGTCCGAACACCGGTGCGGCAACAAATTGCTGGCCTGCCTTGGCGTGCTCTGTGGCCAAACGGTCGCTGAGCGCGACGCTGATCGTGCTCAACGAAACATGAAGGCCTCCTGCGCGCAGCGACGCCCGAATGGCGTCCTCCCCAAAGACGAGCGCCTCCAGCGCGGCATCGTCCGCGACCATCGTCAAAACCACGCCGGATTGACACGCCTCCGCCACTGACCTGGCAACGTTCGCGCCGTCCGCCCGCAACAATTCGGCACGCTCTCGTGTGCGATTAAAAACCGTCAGGCGGTGGCCTGACCGCAATAAACTCTTCGCGATCCCCGTGCCCATTCTCCCAAGGCCAATCAGTCCGGCTTCCATTTCTGATTCCTCTCTCAGCGAAGAGCCTGCTGCGTCCCCATCAATTGGCTAGCTATTCTGGCACAGCTGCAACCGCTTCGACTTCGATAAGGAAGCCCTCGCGGAAGAGCCGCTTCACTTCAACCACCGTGCTGGCCGGAGGATTTGCCGTGTTTACGAATTTATCCCGCACCTCGCGCACGGCTGGCAACTGCGCGACATCGAGAACATAATAGTTCAGCTTGACGACATTCTCGAACTTGGCGCCGCTGGCCTCCAGGGCCGCTTTCAAGTTCTCAAAAGTCTGCTGCGCTTGAGCTCGCATATCACCTTCGCCCACAAGCTTTCCCGCACGATCGACGGACACTTGTCCGGCGATGTAGATAATCCGCCCCGGACGCACTTCCACTGCCTGTGAATAGCCGGGCGATGGCGGCAACGTATCAGACTTTATGAAACGCGCGGCACTTTTCTGTTGTTCCATATTAGAATTTTCCTTTGGTTTAACTGCAGTCCGTGGCTGGGAGATGATCCCGGCCACTAGTAAACACACTCCGACGAGCATCGTTCGCATGGTGCCTCCAGTTTTCTATTCGCGCTGACTCCACAATTCGAATGAAGTACTTGCTTACGCTGCGCGAGTTTTCGTGGCGCGTCGCGAAATCTCCAACTCTCATCGTTGGCCCCCTGTTTCCTATCTGTGATGCATGCTACAGGTTGACGTTACGTCAAGGTCAAGCAGATATTTTGTTTGGAATGGCGGGCAGTTGTGCGGAGGGACATGAATCCTTGGGGAAAGCGTTTTCTGGCGGAGAGGGTGGGATTCGAACCCTGCTAGCCTAAGAAATTTCCATTGATATGGGTAAATCTTAACCCTCTTTGTTGTCAACAAAGAAAGTGGAGGCGAGGTGCCAAATCGAGGTTTTCCCATCAACGACGGGAAATCTGCTACTTGGGATTTGGCGCGATGTCTTAGGAAGTCTTAGGACGGTTTCAGTTCTATCTCTAACAAGGGTAAATCTGAAACAGGAAATGGCTCACCGCACGACCAACGGTTAGAACGCAAAAAAGTCCCACATTTTTGGCGCCGTGGTAGCAGAACCTGGGAGTGTGCTGATGCCCAAGCCTTCGAGCATGAGTCGAAGCGCGGCATCATGCTGGTAGAGCGTTGTGGATTGAAACGCGGCCTTAGAAAACCGTGGACTAATCAAGACTACCGCGATTCGCCCGCCGCCATCCGTGTCATCATTGGCTGACTCGTCGAAGGCAATGATGAGCAGTCCATCGCTTTGGAACAGCGGGTTCTTGATCAGCGGGTCTATGTTCCTCTTCAGCCAATTGTCCGCCACTCCCAGACCGCAATCGTGCGCATCATCGCATCCGTTTGGAACGATGAACGAATAGTTGGGCAGGTTCCCACTAGCCAGGTCCGTCGCGAATTGTGTGAATGGTACGAGGTTCTGTTGCTGCGTTGGACTATTCTGCACATCCGTCAGATAGGCCAGCGGATTGTGCCGAACGTAATAGTTGCCGCTGTTGCCGCCCGTGTAGCCCACGGACGGCAGATCCTCCGCATACGACTTCCAGGTCTTGCCGGCGGCCAGCAGTTGGCGCACAACGTTGTCCACTGAAACTGGAAAGCTGGACGGAGTCTGGCTATCGTCGTTTGTGAGGATTTGCCCAGTCGTCAACATAAAATAGTTGCCGATGGACGGGTGCGTGTCCGCGTAGTACTGCGTCGCCAGGCCGAATTGATTTATCAAGCCATTCAAATAAGGCATGGCGGAACTGCCGACCACATCGCCATAGTTGTGGTTTTCCTCGACTACCAGGATGGCGTGTCCGAAGAGCGTCGTGGACGGCGGTGGAGGCGGTGTTGCAATGCTCATAGGAATTGCCGCAGACCCGGAACCGCGGGCGGCGTCCCTTACTTGGACGTTGAGCGTGAAGCTGCCAGACACGGTCGGTATCCCGGCGACGATCCCACCTGCGGGCGATAAAGTTAGTCCAAGAGGGACTGAACTGGCCAACGCCGACCAGGTATAGGGCGGGGTCCCACCCGTGGCTTGGAGTGGGAACACATAAGCGGCCTGCATCTGACCGGAGGGTAGGCTGTTCGTGACGACGCTAACGGATGAAGACGGAGTCACTCTCAGGGTCGCGGCGTTGCTAGTCACGCTACCCGCTGCGTTGGTTACCACCGCGTCGAAAGTTGAGTTGTTGTCCGCCGGGGTAGTCGGCGGGGTGGTGTAGCCGGACGAGGTTGCCCCCGAGATGTTTGCGCTGTTTTTCTGCCACTGGTAACTCAATGGAGCCGTGCCGCTGGCTACTACGGTAAAGGTAGCAGTTTGACCGGCTGTCACCGTCTGACTTGCCGGTTGTGTGGTGATCGAGGGTGCCACGGAAGCGGGATTCACTGTGAGTGCCGCGGTGTTACTGGTCACGCTGCCGGCCGTATTGGTGACCACCACATCGAAAGCTGAGTTGTTGTCCGCAGTGGTAGTCGCCGGGGTGGTGTAGCTGGACGAAGTCGCCCCCGTGATATTTGCGCTGTTTTTCTGCCACTGGTAACTCAACGGAGGCGTGCCGCCGGCTACCACGGTAAAGGTAGCAGTTTGACCGGCTGTCACCGTCTGACTCGCCGGCTGCGTGGTGATCGAGGGGGGCGAAACATGACCTTGAACTACATAGCCTGTTGATCCAGTGCAGGCCACTAGACCTATAGAAATCAACGCGAAGCATGACCCTGCAGCGAGAACTCGGAAATGCATTAGAAATCGGCTCGCGAGCAAATCCTGCAAAACTGTCTTACCGTCGTGAGACGGAAGACTAGCCCAACAATCGGCCAAGGATTAGTACGGCCCGGCCGGTTGATACCCACTGGCCCAGAAGTCGACCGCGAGGTTCCTCTCCTTCCTGCGCTCCACATTTGTGTCTCTTAAGCCCAACGGCACCTTCAAATAGTAACCGGATATCTTCGCGGAGTTCGTAAATTCCATTCACACCGTCAGCCGGGGCCAAGTGAATCGCATACATCCGATGGAAGGTACGCAAACCTTTTGGGGAGCGCAAGAGGACGAATGTCCCTCTAATCCAGAGGAAGGAAAGAAGACTTTTGTAGCACTTTCGGTCTTCCCCGGACGCACACCGTTTCACGACACAGTCGCAGCAGAGAACCAGCTCTTCATCGATGTCCGGGTTGCTCGCCAGAAGCTCGCGAAAGTAGCCGGCCTTGTGCAATCGCTGCTTGTTGTAGCTCACGCCCGCTTCCATCAGCACCGAGCGGGCCTTGATTTTCATCTGCACCATCTGGCGCACCAGCAGGTGCCGGTAGCGCAGCGTACGCCGCCGTTCGCGAATTGCCGTCGAGGCCATGTAGCACTCCGGCAGAAATCGCACCGCAGGCAGTCGCAAATCTTGCTCGCGTCAATGCGATCGTTCTTCTTTTTCGCCGCCGCAATGGCCCGCAGCATCAG
>Ga0137415_10001610_pt1 | contig 22381 bp, 18 predicted proteins | sample CZODoug3_1_1_16f_FD_183082 | JGI IMG/M metagenome (GOLD analysis project Ga0137415, IMG submission 183082) | Vadose zone soil fungal communities from Angelo Coast Range Reserve, California, USA - CZODoug3_1_1_16fungal (Hybrid Assembly) | ecosystem: Environmental > Terrestrial > Soil > Vadose...
GCCTTAGCCCCCAGAAGGACTGGGAGGTCAATCAGCCGGCACAGCTCAAGACGGTCCTGCAGAAGCTCGAAGCAATCCAGAAGGAGCACGGCAAGAAGGTTTCGCTCGCCGACCTGATCGTTCTCGGCGGCTCCGCTGCGGTCGAAAAGGCCGCGAAGGATGCCGGCGTCGACGTGAAGGTTCCCTTCACGCCGGGACGCATGGACGCGTCGCAGGAGCAGACCGACGTCGACTCCTTCGCGCCGCTCGAGCCGGTCGCCGACGGCTTCCGCAACTATCTCGGCGGCGAGCAGTTCATGGCGCCGGAGGAGGCATTGGTGGATCGGGCGCAATTGCTGAGGCTGACGGCGCCCGAGATGACGGTCCTGGTCGGCGGCCTGCGCGTGCTCGGCGCCAATGCCGGACAGTCCAAGCACGGCGTCTTCACCAGGCAGCCGGAGACGCTGACCAACGACTTCTTCGTCAACCTCCTCGACATGAGCACGCAATGGCAGCCCGCCGGCTCCGACGGCCTGTACGAGGGACGCGACCGCAAGACCAACGCGGTCAAGTGGACCGGCACGCGGGTCGACCTGATCTTCGGCTCGCACTCGCAGCTGCGCGCCCTCGCGGAGGTCTACGGGTGCGCCGACTCGAAGGAGAAGTTCGTGAAGGACTTCGTGGCGGCGTGGGACAAGGTGATGAATCTCGATCGCTTCAACCCTGCCTGAGCCCGGCGGAAAGACCTTCGCGGGCATCTGGAGCGCGGCCGCGATGTCGAAGCCGTCGACGCCGGCTTGAGCCATGGACAAGAAATCAGGGCGGCGTTTCAAAACAGCTTGAAACGCCGCCGTGACGCCGTTTTGGCCAGGACGGGTCGGGACCAGGAGTCGAATCGCCCCAGCTGCGCCGCAGTCTCCGACCCGTGAAAGGGTCCACGCCCTTCGCCGCCCGCTCCCGCGGCCCGCAAACTCATGCTTCGTTTACCCTTTTCTACGACTGTAGCGCGACGCAGCCGACGATCGTCCAATCACGGCCGCTGTCGTGGAGCAATTTTCGGTGGAGTCTTCCCGAACGAAACAAGCCGTAGTTGCGGCGGCATTCTTCACGGCCCTCAGCGTTATCGCGATGGCGACGCTTCAGGCGCAGCCGCGCGACGGGACGCAGGTGGCCGCCGTCTTCCCTCCTTGGATGGACGGAGAGCATGCATTCGCCCGGGTCGCGCAAGCGGGCGGATTGGTTGTACGGCGCGGGGTCATCGACGCCATCGTGGTGGTGCAAAGTGACGATCCCGGTTTGATCGATCGACTCTACGCGGCGGGGGCCTGGGCCGTGATCGATCCGGCGACCTTGGGCGGCTGCTTGGCGGGCCGGACAGATCCTGCGGGATAGCCGGACCGAACGGGAGGGGAAATTGCAGAACCAGAATCTTTGCCGTCTCCGCATCGCGGTGGGACGATTTTTCGTCATCTGGCTTTGGGCGCATGTCGCCGTGCTGGCGCTCGTCGGGCTCGCCAATGGCAGCCACTGGCTGGCCGCCACGGCGACCGGCGCGGCCGCCGCCGGAATTGCGACGGCGGCATGGCTGTATGACCGCGAAGGCCCGCTGGCGCGCTACGCGATCGCGATCGCCCAGGTCACGATGGTGTCCCTGTTGGTCTGGCTGGGACACGGCCCGATGCAAATCGACACGCACATGTACTACTTCGCCACTTTCGCCATCCTCACCGCATTCTGCGACTGGCAAGTCATCGTGCTGGCGGCCGGCGTGACGGCCCTCCACCATCTCGGCCTCAATTTCCTCATGCCGCTCGCCGTGTTTCCCGACGGCGCCAATTTCGGCCGCGTCGTGCTGCATGCGGGCATCGTCGTCATCGAATGTGCGGTGCTGATCGGGCTCACCGTCTACCTGGCGAAACTCCTGAGCAACAACGAGCACGCGCTGGCGGCGATGGCCGAGGGGCAGCGCCGCACCAGCGAGCTCACCATCGAACGTCAGCAGCTCGAAGAGCGCACGCGGACCGAACGCCAGACCGCGACGATCGAGATGGCCCGACGTTTCGAGGCCAGCATCAAAAAGGTGGTGGAAGCCGTGTCGGCGGCCGCCGAGGGATTGCGCGAGACCGCCGCATCGATGTCGGCGACCGCCGAACGCACCAGCGACCGCGCATCCACGGTCGCCATGGCGGCGCAGCAGGCCAGCTCCCATGTGCAAACCGTGTCGACAAGCTCGGAGGAATTCAACGCGTCGCTCGACGAGATCGGCAGGCATGTCCTGCAGGCCTCGCAGGTCGCGAACCGTGCCGCCGAGGACGGCGACCGGACCAATAAAACGGTCATAACCCTGGCGGAAGCCGCCGAGAGGATCGGCAACGTGCTCCAGCTGATCGAAGACGTGGCCGCCCAGACCAACCTGCTCGCGCTCAACGCCACGATCGAGGCGGCGCGGGCCGGCGAGGCCGGCAAGGGCTTCGCCGTCGTTGCCGCCGAGGTCAAGAGCCTCGCCAATCAGACCGCCAAGGCCACCGAGCAAATTCGCGCGCAGATCACGGGCATTCAGGGCGAGACGCAGACCGCGGCCGCGGCGATCAGCGGGATCTGCAAGACCATCGGCGAGATCAACAGCATTTCGGCCAAGGTCGCGGGCGCCGTCGAGCAGCAGAAGGCCGCGACCCAGCAGGTCGCGCAAAACATCCAGGAGGCGGCGCTTGGGACCCGCGAGGTCGCGGAAAATATCGGGGTCGTCACCTCGGCGGCCAACGAGACCGGCGCCTCGGCGACGCTGGTGCTGAACTCCGCGTCGGAGCTCGCACGGCAATCCGAATTGATGCGCGACGAGGTGGAAAACTTCCTCGCCACCCTTCGCGCCGCCTGACCGGCGGCCGATTCTCCGACATCGCGAGGACTTGCATCCGGACGCGGCTGCGGCCAATACCGGGCGCATGCTCGTGATCGAAGACCTCTCGGTGCGCATTGCCGGCCTGAGCCTGCTCGACGGCGCTTCCGCCCGCGTGCCCGCCGGTGCGCGGGTCGGGCTGATCGGGCGCAACGGCGCCGGCAAGTCGACGCTGTTCCGCGTGATCGCCGGCGATATCGCGCCGGAGCACGGCACGATCGAGCTCCCGGCCCGCGCCCGCATCGGCCGGCTGCCGCAGGAGGCGCCGGACGGGCCCGAGAGCCTCGTCGAGATCGTGCTCGCCGCCGACCGCGAGCGCGGCGCGCTGCTCGCCGAGGCGGAGCGCGCCGGCGATCCCCACCGCATCGCCGAAATCCAGACCCGGCTCGCCGACATCGGCGCCCATGCGGCGCCGGCGCGCGCGGCCGGGATTCTGGCGGGCTTGGGCTTTTCGCATCAGGACCAGCAGCGCGCCTGCCAGGAATTCTCCGGCGGCTGGCGCATGCGCGTCGCGCTCGCGGCGGTGCTGTTCGCCGAGCCCGACCTGCTGCTGCTGGACGAGCCGACCAACTATCTCGATCTCGAAGGCACGCTCTGGCTCGAGGCGCATATCGCCCGCTATCCCCACACCGTGATCGTGATCAGCCACGATCGCGACCTGCTCGACAATGCGGTCGATTCCATCCTCCATCTCGACAACCGCCGCCTGACCTTCTACCGCGGCGGCTACACGTCCTTCGAGCGCCAGCGCCGCGAGCGCCAGGCGCTCGACCAGAAATTCGCCAAGAAGCAGGACGCCGAGCGCAAGCGGATCATCGCCTTCGTGGACCGCTTCCGCGCCACCGCCAGCAAGGCGCGCCAGGCGCAGTCGCGCCTCAAGCTGCTGGCGAAGCTCGAGCCGGCGGCGGCGCGCGTTGCCGACGAGGTGCGCGAGATCGTGATCCCCGAGCCCGACCGGCTGCTGTCGCCCCCGATCATCGCCTTCGATGGGGTGGCGGCGGCTTACGAGCCGGGCAAGCCCGTCCTCCGGCGCGTGACGCTGCGCATCGACAATGACGACCGCATCGCGTTGCTTGGCCAGAACGGCAACGGCAAATCGACGCTCACCAAGCTGATTTCGGGCCGGCTGGCCCCGAGCGAGGGCCGCATCACGCGCGCCGACCGGCTCAAGGTCGCCTATTTCGCCCAGCATCAGCTCGACGAGCTCGATCCGGCCGGGAGCCCCTATGATCACGTTCGCCGCCTGATGCCGGACGCGCCCGAGGCCAAGGTCCGGGCGCGCGCCGGCGCGATCGGCTTTCCGGGCGCCGCCGCCGACACGCCCGTCGCCAGGCTGTCGGGCGGCGAGAAGTCGCGCCTGCTGCTCGCGCTCGCGTGTTTCGAGGGGCCGCATCTGGTCGTGCTCGACGAGCCGACCAACCATCTCGACATCGACAGCCGGGCCGCGCTGATCGAGGCGATCAACGGTTTTGCGGGCGCCGTGATCCTGGTGTCGCACGATCGCTATCTGCTGGAGGCCTGCGCCGACCGGTTGTGGCTGGTGCAGAATGGCGGCGTCGCGCCCTTCGAGGGCGACCTCGACGAGTATCGCCGGCTGGTGCTCGCGACGGCCGACGATGAGGGGCAGGACGGCGCCTCGAAATCCGGCGAGCGCCGCTCACGCACCGAGACGCGGCGCGCCGCCGCCGAAAGACGCGCCGAGCTCGCCCCGCTCAAACGCCGCATCGCCGCGCTGGAGGCCGAGATGGCGAAGCTCGGCAAGCGCGTCGGCGAGATCGACCAGACGCTGGCCGATCCGAAGCTCTACGAGCGCGATCCTGCGCGCGCGGCCAAGCTCGCCAAGGAGCGGGCCGATGCGGCCGGCGCGCTGGCGGGCGCCGAGGAGCAATGGCTGGAGCTGAGCGGGGAATACGAGAGCGCGGCGGCGGCGCCCTGAGAGCCTCGCCGGAAATCGACCGCGGCGCCGAAAAGCCGACCCTCAAACGGGCCGCGGCACGCCGGGATGGCCGAGCCCGCATTCGAGCGCAGCACGGTCCCATTTGCCGGCATCGGCGGCCGCCGCATAGGTGCTTTGAAGGAAGGCCAGCAGCGCCGCATCGGGATCCGGCGCGGCGCGAACCGCCTCATAGGGGAGCAGAAACTCGCCGATGGCCGCGTTGTAGACGGCGCCGTCCGGCGCGACACGCGATGTACGGAAGCCGGCGGGTTCGGGATAAGCGTAGGAATAGAAGGCCGCGTAATCGGTGGCGCCGCCGCCCGGCCAGAATCCCGCGCTGCTCACTTCGTGCGAATAGGCTTCGCGCATCACCACATCGGAGAGGCCCGGCGCGCCGCCCGGGTGCGGCGGCGCCCGCCGGCCGGAAAAGCGCGTCACCGCGATGTCGAAGCTGCCCCAGAAGAAATGGACCGGGCTGCTCTTGCCGATGAAGCCGGTGCGGAACTGCTTCAGGACGCGGTCGACGTCGAGCAGCACGCGCCAGAAGCGCCCCGCATAGTCGGCGTCATAGGAATGGTGGATCCGGTCCTGGCTGAACCGGACAGCCCCTGCGATCTCGCTCGGCAATTCGTTGATCTCGACCCGGATCCCGAGCTCCGCGAGCGCCGCCATCACCAGCGCGTAGAACTCCGCCACCGGCCGCGGCGCCAGCGGGATCTGCTTGCGGGCGCCGTCGCTCATCGAGATGTCGAGCAGATGGTCCCTGAAGTCGAAATCGATCTCGAAGGAGCGGTCACGCCAGGGAATCGGCGACGTCGTCAGGCCGCGCGCCGTCACATAGAACGGCACATGCCAGGAGTGATTGAGCCACGGCGTGAAGGCGAGCCGGATTTTGCCGACGATCTGCGTCCACAGATGCAGGGTCACGCAGGTGTCGGCCCAGGCACTGTAAGGAAGATCGGGCCAAGCTTCACGGTGCGGGGTGGGGGCCATGTCGTATCCCGATTTGCTTGAAATGCGACCACCGAGTGCGCAAAGACACGTCTCGGGTCGCCGCCATCACGCTATTGCGCCTCCGCCTCGCGGTCTTGCGCTCCATGGACAACAGACAGGACAACAATTTCATCCCGCTCCTCGTACACTCGGTAGACGATGATGTACGGCCATTCGAGAAGTTCGCGGGTTCCGTCGACCAGTCCGGCACGGCCCATGTTGGTCAGCTCAGGAACTTCGAGCCGCATCACCTTGGCTTCGATGCGGGAGATTATTTCGAATGCAGCACGGGGATTGTCATTGGCGATCCACGCAAATATACGGTCGAGCTCATCGCTCGCAGCGGGATCGAATGTGACCCTCATGTACGCGACGAGCGGAACCGCTTGAAGACTTCCCCAGCGGGGATCGTCTTTGGATTTGGATCAGCGAGCCGCCGTCGAACCTCCGCCGCCTGCGCGTCGGTGAGGCGCAGTTCGCTCTTGTCCTGCTCTTCCATGATCTCGACGACGTGCGCCACGTCAGCCTGCCGTTCGGGTGGCCACGTCAGCACGCGGTTTAGGATTTCCCTGACCTGCTCTTTTGTCATGCCACCATTATATCAAATCGTCCCGATTTAAACAGGGACGCGCAAATCGAGCGGCGGCCGCTTACTCCCCGTTCTCCGCCTTCAGGGCGGCGCGAAACAGCGCCTCGGCGTCGTCGTGCAACGCGCGGCGCGAAGCGGCGCGATTGTAGAACATGTGGCCGCCGCCATAGACCGCAAGCTTCAGCCGCTCGGGCGAGCCGTAGGCCGGGAGCTGGTCGAGCAGGAGCTGGCTTGCGAAATAGGGTGTGACGAGATCGTTGGCGCCGTGCACGACCAGGGCGCGCGCCAGGGGATCGCTCGCGAGGTCATTGCGCAGATCGTCCACCACTTCGGGAGCGGCACGCCCGCGCCCCCAGTCCCAGCGCGAGCTGACCTCGCGATTGAGCAGCTGGTAGGGCTGATCGACCCGCCAGTTGAGCACATGCTGGTAGAGCTCGGTCATCGCGGTGGTGAGCGGCGCGCGCGTGTCGTCGAGCACCGGGTCGGAAAAATGCGACGTCGGCGACGTCGGATATGGATCATAGGCCGTGACGTTGGGGTCGTAGGCGCTGCCGACCAGGCCTTGCCCGCGGTGAGCCTCGCGCTGGAAGGTACCGCTGTCGACCCGGCCGGCGAGCCGCTTCACCAGCGCGGGATCGAGTCCCGTGAAGGCCGCGACCCGGGCGCTGACGCGCGCGACCGCCGCCGCGTCGCGTTCGCCCTTGAGCAGGTCGAGCAGGTAGTCGCCCGCCGCGTAGCGCTCGACCTCGCGCAGTGCCTCGCGATCGAATTTGCCCGCGCGGTCCATCGCCGCTGCCGCCATCGAGGGCAGATGCGCCACCCATGACATCGGGACGTGCCGCCGCTCGCCGAAGCCTCCGAAGTCGATGACCGGGGAGATCATCACCAAGCCCCGAATGCCGACGCCCTGCTCCTGCAGCTTGCGTGCGACCTTGGGCGCACGAAAGCCGCCATAGCTTTCGCCCGCGATGAACTTGACCGACCCCTGCCGTCCGGCCTGCTCGATCCATTTGCGGATGAAGACCGCGAGCGCCTCGGCGTCGCCGTCGACCGACCAGAAGCGGCGGCGGGCATCGTCGCCGCTCGCCGCGATCCGGCTGTAGCCGGTGCCGGGCGGATCGATGAAGACCAGATCGGTGAAGTCGAGCCAGGTTTCCGCATTCGGCTGCAGCGTCGGCGGGGTCGACACCGTGAGGCGATCGAGCGGCAGCCGCCACGGTCCCATTGCGCCGAGACCGAGATAGGCCGAGGCCGCGCCCGGCCCGCCGTTGAACACGAAGGTGACGGGCCGTTTCGTGTCGCCGCCCATCACATAGGCCACATAAGCGACCTCGGCCTGCAACGCGCCCTCGCCGTCGTTGAGCGGAAGCGAGCCCGCGGTCGCCTTGAAGCGCAGCGTGCGCCCCGGAAGCTCGACCGCCTGGTCGGTGGTGGTGTCGGCCGGCAACTGGCGTGCGGAGCGGGCCGGACGCGAGCTCTGGCTGTCTCCCGCTTGCGTCGCCGGCTGGTCCGTGCGTTGGGCGACCTGTCCGCCCGCGGATGCGCCGGCCATGCCGGTGCCAGCGTCGGCCGGCCGCGCCGGACGTGAGCCGTGGCCGTCTCCGGTCTGCGCCGCCGGTTGTTCCACGCGCTTGGCGCGTTGCGCCCAGGCCGGCGGCGCGCCTGCCGTGCCGAGGCTGACCGCCACCAGCGCCGCCATGAGCGCGCGCGCGAGGCGGCGCGGGAATCCTGCAGGATCAAGCCGTCGATCGGTCATTACACGAGGGTCCAGTGGCCCAAAACGCCGGTTTCAATGCGAAGATCCCAGGGAATATGGACCCGCGCAGACCCGTCCGCCACAAGGTGCGACCGCAGCTCCGGCGCGACACCCCAAAGGGTCAGGTGGCGGGCTGCTTCCTGGTCTGCTGCTTGGCGCTCGCCGGCTTCTTTTTGACCGGCTTTTCAGGCTGTGGCGGCTCGGGCCCGCGCTCGAGCGCGGTCAGGCGGCCGGCGACGAACTCATAACTGCCGGCACGCTCGTTGTTCGCATAGGTCATGACCACCCTGCGGTCGCCGCGCTCGTTGCTTCCGACATCGACCCTCTGCGGCTGTCCGGCCGCGCGGACGACCTCGCATTCGGTCATGTCGAGACCGACGGTGCCCGGCACGGCCGGTGGCGGCGGGGCTGCGGCTCCCCCCGCGTCGGAGCCGGCCGCAACCTCGGCGCCGGTCGCCATGCCGGGACAGAGCCCCTGCGTGTCCACCAGATCCTGGGGCCCGACCGGCTTGAAGGCGCGCGCCGACGCCGGCGGCACATAGGTGTCCGAATTGGACGGCAAAAAGGAGCTGGGACTGGGCAGCTTGAATTGGGAAAAATCCGGCACCGAGGACGTGCAGGCTGCAAGCGCGCCCGTCCCGGCGATCAGCCCTGCGCGCACCACCCTGTTGAATGTCATCAGCCGCCTCATCCCGATACCCTATCAAACCCACCCTTACGGCTCAATTCGGGCGGATTTTGCCGCCTCCCGAGAAACTCGGCAAATCCTGGCCGATGCCCCGCGGCCGGCACGTCATGCCTTCTTGACCCACCGCCCGTTTTCGTCGGCCTGCCAGTAGGTTGCTTCGAAACCTTCGGCCTTCACGGCGCTCCAGCGCGTGCGCGCATCGGCGACCGCCTCATCGTCTGCGCCATCGAACATCAGTACGATGCGTTGATAAGACTTGGCGTCCGCCGGCACCGGGGCACCGTCGATCAGGAATCGTATGGCGGCGCCGTTCGGATTGTCCTCATTGACGGTGATCAGAATCGGCTGCTCGGCCGCGGTCGCCTCCCGATGGGTCCCGTGCGGCAGAAAGCTGTCGTCACGAAACACCCAAAGCTGCGCATCGAGCGCTTCGACGCGCTCCTCGGAGGAGGATTGGACGATGACGCGCCAGCCGCGGTCGAGCGAGCGCTCGAGCAGGCTCGGCAGCACCCGCTCGAGCGGCTGGCCCTGCAGATGATAGAACAGCACCTCGGTCATGCGACGCCCCGCGGCCGCGCCTTGTCAGCGCTCGTAATAATCCTCAACCAGCCGATCGAGCAACTGCACGCCCCAGCCGGCGCTCCAGCTCTTGTTGATCTCGCTCTGCGGCGAGCCGAGCGCGGTGCCGGCGATATCGAGATGGGCCCAGGCCGTTTTCCCGACGAAACGGTGCAGCAGCTGCGCCGCCGTGATGGCGCCGCCCCACCGTCCCCCGGTGTTCTTCATGTCGGCGAATTTGGAATCGATCATCTTGTCGTATTCGGGCCCGAGCGGCATGCGCCACACCCGCTCGCCGGTCGCCTCCCCGGCCTTGCCGAGCCGCTCCGCCAGCTTGTCGTCGTTGGCGAACATGCCGGCATATTCCTGGCCGAGCGCCACCATGATGGCGCCCGTCAGGGTCGCGAGATCGATCATGAATTTCGGTTTGTATTTCGTGTTGATGTAATGCAGCACGTCGGCGAGCACGAGACGGCCCTCGGCGTCGGTGTTGATGATCTCGATGGTCTGCCCGGACATGGTGGTGACGATGTCGCCCGGGCGCTGCGCCTTGCCGTCGGGCATGTTCTCGACGAGCCCGATCGCCCCGATGGCGTTGACCTTGGCCTTGCGGGCGGCGAGCGCCTGCATGAGCCCGACCACGCAGGCCGCGCCCGCCATGTCGCCCTTCATGTCTTCCATGCCGGCCGCCGGCTTGATCGAGATGCCGCCGGTGTCGAAGCACACGCCCTTGCCGATGAAGGCGACCGGCGCCGCGTCGCGCTTGCCGCCGTTCCAGCGCATCACGACGACGCGGCTGTCCTGCGCCGATCCCTGGCCGACGCCGAGCAGGGCGTTCATGCCGAGCCGCCGCATGGCGGCGACGTCGAGCACGTCGATGCTCACGCCGAGCCGCTTGAGCGCGCCGGCCCGGCGCGCGAACTCGACCGGAAACAACACGTTGGCCGGCTCATTGATGAGGTCGCGGGCGAGCACGACGGCGTCCGCAAGCCCGCCTTTGTGGCTCCAGGCGGCGCGTGCGCGCGCCACGTCGGCGACGCCGATCACGACCTTGAGGGCGCGCGGCTTCTCGTCCTCCTCCTTGCGCTTGGTCTTGTAGCGGTCGAAGGCGTAGCCGCGCAGCCGCACGCCGAGCGCCAGCGCCGCCGCCTGCTCGGCCGACATCGCCTTGCCGGGTAGCTCGGCCACGATGGTGGCGGTCGCGGCCCGCGACGGCACCTTGCCCATGGCGGTGCCGCCGAGGTTGACGAAATCCTTGCGCTTCATGTCGTCCGGCTTGCCGCAACCGACGACCACCAGCCGCGACAGCTTGAGATCGCCCGGCGCCACGAGCTCGAGCGAGCTGCCGCGTTTGCCTTTGAAGCGGTCGGCCGCCGCCGCGCGTCCCACCAGGGCGGCGGCCGGCCCGAGCAGGCGGCGCGTGGCCGGCCCGAGCCGCACGGCATCGTCGCAGAACACGACCAGAACGCCGTCGGTGGGCGTCGCAAAGGGGGCGAATCCAACAGTCGGGCCGTCGGCCATGTGGCGGTCCTCTCGAGCGGGAGTTGTTCGGATCTCGAATTCGGGATTTCTCGCGGCCCTATATGGCCCGGATGGGCGGCGGCGCATAGGGCATTTTCCGGCGAAAGCGGGTCCCGAGTCGGGTCCCGGGCGGGCGGCGGCTTGCCCTTGAAAGGTGACCAGGTTCCCCAGCCGGGGCGCCTGGCGGCCCGAATCGGATCGGAGTGTGACCCAGCGGCGACACCGGCAAAAAAAGTGGTGTGTTTTTTAACTATTCTTTGTGGAATTTCAACGGCTTTGCCTTGTGGCGGCCACTTTGTCGGCGAAACTCGCCGGACGGGGTAAAGGCGGCCTTCGCGGGGGCGTTGAGTCGCGACTTTGGTGGGGGCTGACGGCCGGCCAGCCGTCTGCGGGGGTGCGTCACGCAATGGGGTCGATCGGCTGGTACATTTTCCGCACCACCCTGGGCGCGTTTGTGCTGATTCTGCTCAGCCTCACGGCGGTGATCTGGCTGGCCACCGCGCTGCGCGACATCGACCTGATGACCAGCCAGGGCCAGACGGTGCTGGTCTTCATCGGCATCACGTCCCTCGTGATCCCCCAGCTCGTCCTCGTCATCGCGCCGATCGCCCTGGTGATCGCGGCGGCGCATGTGCTCAACAAGCTCGCCACCGATTCCGAGCTCATCGTGATGAATGCCGCCGGCATGTCGCCGTGGAAGCTGTTCAGCTCGTTCATGACGGTCGCCGGCGTCGTTTGCGCCCTCGTGGTGGTGTTCAGCGCCTATGTGTCGCCCAAATGCCTGCGTGAGCTGCGCCGCCTCGCCGCCGAGGTCCGGGCGGATTTCGTCGCCAACATCGTGCAGCCCGGCCGCTTCATCTCGCTCGAGCGCGGATTGACCTTCCACATCCGCGAGCGGCAACCCGACGGCCAGCTGCTCGGCATCTTCGTCGACGACCGGCGCAATCCCAAGGAGCAGTCCACGATTCTCGCCGAGCAGGGCCAGATCGTGCAGAACGACCAGGGCACCTTCCTGTTCCTGCAGACCGGCAACGTGCAGCGCCATCCGAGCGACGACCGCGATCCCACCATCGTGCTGTTCGAGCGCTATGCCTTCGACATGTCGCGGATGGCCGGCAGCTCGCAGACGGCCGTCACCTATTCGGTGCGCGAGCGCTACAGCTGGGAGCTGTTCCGGCCCGACCCTTCCGATTCCGAGCTGCTCAAGGAGCCCGGTCAGTTCCGCGCCGAGCTGCACGAGCGCATCGTGGCGCCGCTTTATCCGCTCACCTTCATGATCGTCACCTACGCCTATCTGGGCGCCCCGCGCACCACGCGGCAAAGCCGGACCTGGTCGCTGGTATCGGCCGTCAGCGGCGTCGCGGCGCTGCGCATGATCGGCTTCGCCAGCATGGTTTTCGGCATCAAGCATCCGATCGCGCTGAGCTTCCAATATGTCGCGGTGGCGCTCGCGACCGGCCTCGGCCTCATGGCGATCTCGCAGGGCGCCATCATCGAGCCGCCCGCCTTCATGGTCCGTGCGGCCGCCGCCATCACCGAGCGCCTGTCGCGCCGGTTCGCGACCACGTGAGGCGGGCAACATGGTGGCCGGCACGCTCTCACGGTATTTCGGGTTGCGCTTCCTCACCCAGGCGGTCCTGGTCTTCCTCGGGATTCTCGCGCTCGTCGCGCTCGTCGACTACATCGAAATGATGCGCAAAACCGCCGGCATGCCCTTCATCCCGGCATCGGTGGTGGCGCAGACCTCGCTCTTCCGCGTGCCGCAGATCGCCGAGCGCGTCATGCCTTTCTCGGTCCTGGTCGCGGCCATGTCCTGCTATCTCAGCCTGTCGCGCCGGCTCGAGCTCGTGGTGGCGCGCGCCGCCGGCATGTCGGCCTGGCAGTTCGTCACCCCGGCGCTGATCGTGGCGCTGCTGCTCGGCATCTTTGCGACCCTGGTCTACAACCCCGTCGCGGCGGCGCTGCAGGAGCGATCGAAACGCCTGGAAGTCGAGTTCCTCGGGGGCAACCGCGACTCGGGCCTGCAGAACACCGGGAACGGTTTCTGGGTGCGCCAGCGCAACGACGACGGCCAGTCGATCGTCAACGCGGTCACCAGCACCGAGCAGGGCGTGCGGCTGGGCGGCGTGACGGTATTCACGTACGATCCCGAGGGGCATTTCCTGGAACGTATCGAGGCCAACACCGCCGTGCTCGGCACCGGCCACTGGCGGCTGAGCGACGCCCGCATTTATTCGAACAACGCCCCGCCGCGCGACCGAAATGAATACCTACTCAAGACTAGCCTGAACGCGGAGCAGGTTCGCGAAAGCTTTGCCACCCCCGAAACGGTGCCGTTCTGGGACCTGCCCCTGTATATCGAGATCGCGGATCACTCCGGACTAGGCGCCGCCGGCTATCGATTACAGTACCAGAAGCTGCTCGCCCGGCCCTTTATACTTGCCTCCATGGTGTTGTTGGCCGCCGCCGTTTCTTTGCGATTCTTCCGTTTCGGCGGCGTGCAGAAAATGGTTTTGAGTGGCATCGGGGCCGGCTTTCTGCTTTATGTTCTGTCCAAGGTGACCGAGGATTTGAGCAAGGCCGAGCTGATGCATCCAGTGGCGGCGGCTTGGCTCCCGGTCTTTGTGGGGGGACTAACGGGTCTGGTGGCGTTGCTGTACCAGGAGGACGGATGATGGCCGGCGCGTCCAGCCTCCATCCGCCATCATTGTCGCGCGCGCGGCGCGCCGCGATCGCGGCTGCCTGCGCGCTTTTCTGCGTGTGGCTTGCCATGCCGCAGCCGGCGGCCGCGCAGACCGATTTCCTCACCTTCAGGCAGCAGGTCCGCCCCGCCGCCAAGCCCGGCCCCTCGCTCCTCAAAAAGAGCGACAAGGGCGACGCCCAGATGCTCGTGAAGGCGAACGAGATCAACTACGACACCGCCAACAACCTGGTTGCGGCGGTCGGCAACGTCCAGATCTATTACAACGGCGCCACCATCGAAGCCGACCGGGTCGTCTACGACCAGAAGACCAAGCGGCTGCGGGCCGAAGGCAATTCCCGCCTGACCGAGGCCGACGGCAAGGTCACCTATGGCGAGATCATCGATTTCACCGATGATTATCGCGACGGCTTCGTCGACTCGCTGCGCCTGGAGACCGTCGACGACACCCGGCTCGCCGCCGTGCGCGCCAATCGCAGCGAGGGAAATTTCACGGTGTTCGAGAGCGGCGTCTACACCGCTTGCGAAGCCTGCAAGGACGACCCCAAGAAGCCGCCGCTGTGGCAGGTCAAGGCCGCCCGCATCATCCATAATCAAACCGAGCGGATGGTCTATTTCGAGGATGCGCGGCTCGAATTCTTCGGCGTCCCGGTCGGCTATTTTCCCTATCTGGCCACGCCCGACCCCACGGTGAAGCGCAAGACCGGCGTGCTGATGCCGATCTTCTCGACCTCGACGGTCTACGGCTTCGCGCTCGAGACGCCGTATTACTTCGCGCTCGCGCCCAACTACGACCTGACGGTCTCGCCGCGCTTCACGACGCGCCAGGGCCCGCTGGTGCAGGGAGAATTCCGCCACCGGCTGGAGGACGGCACCTACACCATCCGGGCCGCCGGCATCTGGCAGCTCGACAAGAATTATTTCATCGACAGCAACAACCCGGGCTTCCGCGATTTCCGCGGCGACATCGAGTCCACCGGCAAGTTCAACCTTTCCTCCAATTGGTCCTGGGGCTGGGACGCGATCGCGGTGACGGACGCGACCTTCCTGTCGGATTACAAGATCACGTCGCTGCAGGCGCGCAACCTGGATCCGTTCGGCGCCGCCCTCACCGAGGGCGTGACCCAGCTGTGGCTCGCCGGCCGCGGCGAGCGCAGCTATTTCGAAGCGCGCGGCATGCATTTCAACGGCTTCTCGACCGCCGACGTGCAGGGCCAGCTTCCCAACGTGCTGCCGGTCATCGACTACAGCAGGACGTTCGACCAGCGGGTGCTCGGCGGCGAGGTCGCGATCAAGGCCAACCTGACCAGCCTGACGCGCGATCTGGCGAGCTTCGACGCCATCAGCAACTCGGCGGTGCTCAACGGGTTGTGCACGACGGCGACCGCCGACCCGGCCGTCAAGATACCGGCCAACTGTCTGTTGCGCGGCGTTCCGGGCACCTATACGCGCTTCACCGCCGAAGCCAGCTGGCGGCGGCAGTTCATCGACGCCTTCGGCCAGGTGTTCACCCCCTTCGCGTCGCTGCGCGTGGATGCGGCCCAGGCCTCGATCGGGAACCAGATCGGCGTCTCGAACTACATCCAGACCGGCACCACCGACGAGCTGCGCGTCATGCCGACCGTGGGGCTCGAATATCGCTATCCCTTCATCGGCGTGCAGGCCTGGGGCACCCAGACGATCGAGCCGATCGCGCAGCTCATCCTGCGCCCCAACGAGCCGAACATCGGCCGCCTGCCGAACGAGGACGCGCAGAGCCTGGTGTTCGACGACAGCAACCTGTTCAAGGTCGATAAATTCTCGGGCTATGACCGCGTCGAAGGCGGCGGACGCGCCAACGCCGGCATCCAATACACCGCACAATTCAATCGCGGCGGCTATGTGAGCGCCTTGTTCGGCCAGTCCTATCAGCTGTTCGGCACCAACTCCTTCGCGGTCGGCGACGCGACCAATACCGGGCTGGACAGCGGCCTCGACACGGCGCGCTCCGACTATGTGGCGCGCGTCACCTACCAGCCCAACCGGATCTACTCGTTCACGTCGCGCTTCCGCTTCGACGCCAACGATTTCACGTTGAAGCGGCTCGAGATCGAGGGTACCGCGACCTTCGATCGCTGGCGGTTGACGATGATGTTTGGCGACTACGCCGCCCAGCCCGAGCTCGGCTTCCTGACCCGCCGCGAGGGCGTGCTCGCCATCACGGCCTACAAGATCAACCCCAACTGGGTCGTCTCGACGGGGCTGCGCTACGACATCCAGGCGGGCAAGTTCGACCAGACCCGCATCGGGCTCGGCTATATCGACGACTGCTACATGTTGAGCGTGAATTACATCGGCGACTTCACGAATAACGGCAATTTCACGGCCAACAACACGGTCATGCTGCAGATGAGCCTGCGCACCATCGGCGGGACCGGCGGAGCCGCGATGCAATAGGCCGCAAGGCCGGCCCGGGAGATGAAGTTTTGAGCAATAATGTTGCCAAGGTTGCCGCCTAGACGGAATTTCGACGGGACCGACCCATCGTGACGCCGACACGGCCATCGCGCGTACCGCATGGATTGGGCCGAGGCCGTTCCGGTGTCGGCGTCGTGCAGTCGAAGCCAACCAAGGAATCGGGGCGGGCCAAGCCCCATGATGCGATGAAGACTCCGATGCGAGACAAACTGGTCAAGCTGATATCGTCGGCGGTCATACGCCGCCTCGCCGCCGCGGCAGCCTTCGCGGCCGCCGTCGCGTTGTCGCAGCCGGCCTTCGCCCAGAAGGTCGTGGTGATCGTCAACGGCTCGCCCATCACCACCTACGACATCGAGCAACGCACCAAATTCAACACCCTGGCGACCCACAAGACGCCGACGCGCCAGGATGTCATCGAGGAGCTGATCGACGAGAAGCTCAAGGTACAGGTCGGCCAGCGCTACAAGCTCGAGGTCACGGACGCCGAGGTCGACACCGCCTACGCCGCCATGGGCCAGCGCATGCGTTTCACCCCGCAACAGCTCACCCAGGCGCTGGCGCAAGGCGGCGTCGACGCTCTCACGTTGAAGTCGCGGATTCGCGCCGACATCGCCTGGCAGCAGATCGTGCGCGGCAAGTTCCAGTCGGCCCTGCAGATCCGCGAAAAGGACGTGGCCGACAAGCTCGAAAGCAGCAAGAAGGAGGACAAGAACGAGGCCGGCTTCGAATACAGCCTGCGCCCGATCCTGTTCGTGGTGCCGAGCGGCTCGCCCGAGGGGGTGGTGGAATCCCGCAAGCGCGACGCCGAGGCCTTGCGCACCCGCTTCCAGGGCTGCGATACCGGGCTGGCTTTCGCGCGCGCCTTGCGCGACGTCGCCGTGCGCGAACAGATCGTCAAGACTTCCGCCGATCTCGCCCCGGCGCTGCGCAAGATCCTGGACGATACCGCGGTCGGCAAGCTGACCAACCCGGAGGTCACCGCGCAGGGGATCGAGATGTTCGCGCTGTGCGCCAAGAAGGAAAACCGGCTCGACGGCGCCGCCAAGAAAGAGGTGCGCGACGAGATGTTCCAGGAGCAATTCCAGGCGAAGTCCAAGCGCTTTCTCAAGATCCTGCGCAACGGCGCCATGATCGAGGTCAAATAGCGAGCCGTGGCGCGACCCTTGCCGCGAGTTTTGGCGCTCACGCTGGGCGAGCCCGCCGGGATCGGACCGGACATTGCGATCGACGTGTGGCGGCGGCGCGCCGAGCTTTCACTGCCGCCTTTCTATATCGTCGGCGATTCGGCATTCCTCGCGCGGCGGGCGGAGCGGCTTGGCGTGCCGGTGCCGATGCGATCGGTCGCGCCCGGCGAGGCGGCCGGCGTCTTCGCGACGGCGCTCCCGGTGGTGGAGCTCGGTCTTGCGATCGCGGCGGAACCCGGCCGGCCCGACGCCTCGAGCGCCCCGGCCGCGATCGCGGCGATCCGCCGCGCGGTCGCCGACGTGATCGCGGGCGAGGCCGCGGCCGTCGTGACCAATCCGGTCGCCAAGAATGTGCTCTACCGGTCCGGTTTCGCCGAGCCGGGACACACCGAATTCCTCGCCCGGCTCGCCGCCGAGGCGACCGGCGTGGCGGCGCAGCCCGTCATGTTGCTGTGGTCGCCCGAGCTCGCGGTCGTCCCGGTCACCATCCATCTGCCGCTCGCCGAGGTGCCGGGCCGGCTCGACGGCGAGCTGATCGTGAGCACCGGCCGGATCGTCGACCGCGACCTGCGCGAGCGCTTCGGCATCGCCCGGCCCCGCCTCGCGGTTGCCGGCCTCAATCCTCATGCGGGCGAGGACGGCGCACTCGGGCAGGAGGATATCGCCATCGTGAAGCCTGCCGTCGACCGCCTCATCGCCGAGGGCATCGCGGCGCGCGGGCCGATCCCGGCCGACACCATGTTCCATGCGGAGGCGCGCGCGTCCTATGACGCGGCGCTCGCCATGTATCACGACCAGGCGCTGATCCCGATCAAGACGCTGGCTTTCGATCATGCGGTCAATGTCACGCTCGGCCTGCCCTTCGTGCGCACCTCGCCGGATCACGGGACCGCCTTCGACATCGCGGGCAGCGGCCGCGCCGACCCGTCCTCGCTGATCGCGGCGATCCGGCTCGCGGCGCGGCTGGCGGCGGGCGCCCCGGCGTCGGCCGCGGTGCGCGCCATGGCGGGCGCAAAGGCGCCGTGAGCCCGATCGACGACCTGCCGCCGTTGCGGGAGGTGATCCGCCGCCACGAGCTCAAGCCGCGCAAATCGCTTGGACAGAATTTCCTGCTCGACCTCAACCTGACGGCGCGGATCGCGCGCGCGGGCGGCGCGCTGGCCGGCGTGACCGTGGTCGAGATCGGTCCGGGCCCGGGCGGCCTCACCCGTGCGCTGCTGGCCGAAGGCGCCCGCCGCGTGATCGCGGTCGAGCGCGACCCGCGCGCCGTGGCGGCGCTCGGCGAGATCGTGGAACATTATCCCGACCGGCTCGCCGTGATCGCGGGCAACGCGCTCGACTTCGATGCGCGGCCCTTTCTCGACGACGCGGGCCCCGTGCGGGTCGTCGCCAACCTGCCCTACAACATCGCGACCGCGCTCCTGGTGCGCTGGCTGAGCGTCGAGCCCTGGCCGCCCTGGTATGATTCGCTCGTGCTCATGTTCCAGCGCGAGGTGGCGGACCGTATCGTGGCGCCGCCGGGCTCCAAGACCTATGGCCGGCTCTCGGTGCTGGCCGGCTGGCGCACCGAGGCGAAGATTCTGTTCGACGTCTCGGCCTCCGCCTTCGTGCCGCCCCCCAAGGTGACCTCGGCGGTGGTCCGCCTGGTGCCGCGGTCCGCGCCCGCGCCGTGCGACCGCCGCACCCTGGAACGCGTGACGGAAGCCGCCTTCGGCCAGCGCCGGAAGATGCTGCGCCAGAGCCTCAAATCGCTCACACCCGATCCGCGTGCGCTGCTCGCCGGCGCCGGCATTGCGGAGACCGCCCGCGCCGAGGATATTCCGGTCGCGGGCTTCGCCGCCCTGGCGCGGGCCGTGAACGATCAAGAACCCCATCGCGAACCATGACCGAGCTCGTGCGCCAATCACTCACCGCCTATGGGGCGCCCTTGTGCGAGACCATTGCCGATTGCCCGCAGCCGCGCGGCAGTGAGGTGCTGGTGCGGGTCGAGCGCTGCGGCGTGTGCCATTCCGACCTGCATATCCAGGACGGCTACTTCCGGCTCGGCGGCGACAAGAAGCTCGACATCACGCAGGGCCGCGCCCTGCCCTTCACCCTTGGCCACGAGATCGCCGGCACCGTCGCGCGCGCCGGTCCCGACGCCGGGCCGGACGCCAGGCCGGGCCACAAGGTCGCGATCTATCCATGGATCGGCTGCGGCCAATGCGCCGCCTGCCGGCATGGCGAGGAGAATAATTGCGCCGCCCCGCGCCACCTCGGCGTCTATGCGGACGGCGGTTACGCCAGCCACGTGCTGGTGCCGCATCCGCGTTACCTCATCGACTATGCGCCGCTGTCGCCGGCGCTCGCGGGCGCCGCCATGTGCTCGGGGCTCACCGCCTATGCGGCGCTGCGGCGCCTCGCCGAGCATGCCGGGCGCGGACCGGTGCTGCTGATCGGGCTGGGCGGCGTCGGCTCAATGGGATTTTGGCTCGCGCGCACGATGTTTGCGGATGCGCCGCTGGTCGCCGACATCGATGGCGCCAAGCGCGCGGCCGCGCTCGCGGCGGGCGCCGCCGCCGCCTTCGATCCGGCCGACCCGGGCGCCCGCAAGGCGGTGCTGGCGGCGACCGGCGGCATTTACGCGGCCTGCGACTTCGTCGGCTCCGACTCCTCGCTCGCCTTCGCGACCGGCGTGCTGGCGCGCGGCGGCAAGGTGGTGGTCACCGGCCTGCTCGGCGGCAGCTTCTCGACCGCCGTCGCGATGTTTCCGATCAAGGCGATGACGATCGAAGGCACGCTGACCGGCACGCTCGCGCAGGCGCGCGAATTGATCGCGCTGCTGCGCGCCGGCAAGTCCGCCACGATCCCGATCAGCGAGCGCCCGATGGCGCAGGCGCAGGCCGCGCTCGATGATTTGCGCGCCGGCAAGGTGGCCGGACGGGTGGTGCTGACCGCTTAGCGCGCTCGTACTTTCGCGGAAGAACCGCCGACCCGGATCGGCGCCGTGCCGGTCTTTTTCCGGAAACAGTCCGGCGAAGCGCCTATAATCCTCCCCAACAATAAAGTCATGGCACGGGAGGACGTCCGATGCGCGCATGGCTCCGCTGTCTGGCCGCTATGGCGGTCCTCGCTAGCGCCGGCGCGTGCGAGGCGCAGGTCGCGGCCGGCATCGCTGCAACCGAACCCTATCCCAGCCGTCCGGTGCGCATCATCGTGCCGTTCGGGGCGGGCGGCCCGGGCGACCTGTTCGCGCGCCTGATCGCCCAGCAGCTCGGCGAGAACCTCGGCAAGGCTTTCTACATCGAGAACCACCCCGGCGCCGCCGGCAATATCGGCACCGCGCTGGCGGCGCGCGCGCCGGCCGACGGCTACACGCTGGTCGTGGTGAGCTCGACCTTCATGATCAACGCGACGCTTTATCCGAAGCTTCCCTACGATCCGATCAAGGACTTCGATCCGATCACGATCGCGGCGACGACGCCCAACGTGGTCATGGTCAATCCGTCGGTGCCGGCGAACACCGTCGCCGAGCTCGTCGCGCTGATCCGTGCCGGCAAATATACCAACTACGCCATGGGCGGAACCGGCACGCCGTCGCATCTGTCGGCCGAGCTCTTTCGGCTCGCCCTCAAGCTGGACCTGGTGGCAATCCCCTTCAACGGCGGCGGCCCGGCGGTGGCTTCCGTGATCGGCGGCCATACGCCGGTGTCGTTTTCGGCGCTCGCGCCCGCCGCGGCGCCGATCAAGGAAGGATTGCTGCGCGCGCTCGCGGTCACCAGCGCGGCGCGCTCCCGCGTGCTCCCCGACGTCCCGACCCTGAGCGAGGCCGGCTTTCCGAACCTGGAGAACGATACGCCGCAGGGCATTCTCGCGCCTGCCGGCACGCCGCGACCGATCATCGATCTGCTCTACCGCGAGATCGCCCGCATCATGGCGGCGCCCGCGGTGCGCGCCAGAATGCTCGCCATCGGCTTCGAGCCCGTGGTTACCACCCCGGAAGACTTCGCGGCCCGGATCAGGAGCGAGATCCCGCGCTGGGGCAAGATCATCCGCGAGGCCAATATCAGGCCGGAGTGAGACGCGCCGCTCTCACGCCCCACTCTCCACCCGCACCTGATCGCCGTCGCGGCGTAATCTGGCGCCGAGCGGCGCGCTGCGCGCCACGATATCGGCGAGCTCGTCCGCCTCCTTGTCCAGCCCGCACGGAACGGTCTCGTTGCGATCGTTGTGGCGCACGAAGCCGAAGCCGACATCCGCGATCCCGTTGCGGCCCGCCGTCGCCCGCACCACCATGCCGAGCCAGTCGCCGTGCTTGCGCCCGCCATGGCCGGTGTCGAAGGACAGGTTGCCGAGCCCATAGAAGATGGGCTTGCCCTTGTGCGTGCCGACCGGCAACGAATAATGCGGCCCGTGGCCCATCACGATGTCGGCGCCGGCATCGATCGCGGCATGCGCGATCTCGGTCATGTATTGCAGCACGTCCTTGTTCAGCCCCCAGTGACAGGACGCGACCACGATATCGACCTGCGGCCGCAGCGCCGCGATGTCGTCCGCGAAGGCGCGCAGATAGGCGGCGTCGGCCCAGGTGATGATGTCGGGCGGCACGCCCGGGCGGTTGGGCGGTGGCATGCCGACCCGCGTCTTGAACACCGGCACATGATAGGCGGTGTGGCCGCGGATGACCGCGATGCCGGCCGCATCCTCGCGCGCCTCGTGGTTGGTCGGCCAATAGACCGAGCTGCGCTGCAGGAAACCGAAGCGCATGCCGGCGCGCTCCAGCACCACCGGGGCGCGCGCCGCCGCCAGATTGGCGCCGGCGCCCGCATGCGCGATGCCGAGCTCGTCGAGCCGCGCGATCGAGGCCGTGATATGGGCGTCGCCGTAATGCACGTTGTTGGCGATGCCGACCGCTTGGATGCCGGCCAGCCGCAAGGCTTCGCCCGCCGCGGGATCGGCGAAGAACCCTTCGTTGCTGGCGGAATGCCCGGCCGGCCGCGCCACCAGGCAGCATTCGAGATTGCTGAAAACGACGTCCGCCTTGCGCAGCTCCTCGGCGACCAGCGCAAACGGCACGGCGGGGTCGGCGACGTTCATGAGATTGACGTCGCCGGTCAGGATCATCTTCAGCGCCATCTGGACTC
>Ga0137415_10001612_pt1 | contig 22370 bp, 15 predicted proteins | sample CZODoug3_1_1_16f_FD_183082 | JGI IMG/M metagenome (GOLD analysis project Ga0137415, IMG submission 183082) | Vadose zone soil fungal communities from Angelo Coast Range Reserve, California, USA - CZODoug3_1_1_16fungal (Hybrid Assembly) | ecosystem: Environmental > Terrestrial > Soil > Vadose...
CCCCACCCCCTATGTTTTTCATAAGTGTTGCATCTAAAGGACTTAGGTTCTGTGTAAGTGGTTTAGAATCAACATTTGCGGGCATTTGTATAAGTGTTGATTCTAAAGGGACTTAGGTTGCACCAAAATTGTGCAGAAATGGGGCGTTCGTGCATAACGGAATGGTGAGCGATTTTTGGTTGCTAAAGAGGGCAAACGACACAAACGCTAACTCAAAAAAGAAAAGCGGGAGCAAACAAACTCCCGCAGCCCGAATAGAGTTGTCTCTAAATCTAATTTTACCGAACGGATACTAAATGTCAAGGAAACTTGGTGACGGTTCAGTTTCCGATTAGCGACGATACATCCAAGTGAAATTGATTGCGCCCGCCGGGACTCCCTAGAACGGGACCTGGTTCGTCGGAGACCACGAGAACGCGTTTGGCGGATGGACATTGCCACATCCCGACAAAAAGCATTTCCGAAGAAACTCAAAGCCGATTAGGGACAGCAGAGGTAGTATTCTCTGCGTAGCGACTGTCCGTGAATGAGGTGGAAGGATGCCATTACGCGATCTGGCACTGGCAGGCCGAACCCTGCGAAAAAGCCCTATTTTTGCGCTCACTGCCGCGCTGACCATCGCCCTTGGTGTCGGCGCGAGCACGGCGATCTTCAGTGTCACCAATGCCGTGCTGTTGCGTCCGCTTCCATATCAGAATCCCGATGAGCTCGTCATCATTCCTTCTGACATGCGCAATCGCGGCGTCAAGGACTTTCCCTTTTCCAACGCAAATTTTATCGATTTGCGCGAAGCGACGAAGAGCGAATTCCAAGGCCTCGCCGGCGTCTTCACCTTCCCCAACACGTTGACCGGCGATGACGGCATGCCAGAACAAGTCCACATGGGTGTCGTGACGACGAACTATTTCCAGCTTGTAGGGGCGAGGATCGCGTTCGGTCGTGATTTCTCCGACGATGACGGCCAACCGCAACCGCCCCCGCCTGCGCCAGGCGCCCAATCGGCAACGCCCCCTCAGCGCCTGCCGATTATGGCGATCATTAGTTACGAATACTTCCAGCGCCGGTTCGGGTCGAATCCTGCTGTACTCGGACAATCCTTAAATAAGGGGAAACCCTTTAGTCCGCGAATCGTCGGAGTGCTCGCGCCGCACTTTCAGATCTATTTCCCGCCCTCTGCAGATTTGGAAGCTGCGCCCGATATCTGGATTGCCAATCGCCTCGGTTACGACGCAGCGCAACGAAACGGTGTCTCCATGCACGTGATCGGCAGATTGCAACCGGGCATCACAATCGGGCGCGCACAAGCTGCTGCCGATCAAGTCGCCGCCGAAGGGCGCAAAAATTTCATGATCGAAAACACTGCGGGCTACGCAATCCGCGTCGAGCCCATGCGGCAGCATCTCGTCTCCGAAGTCCGCCCCGCAATTCTAGCGCTGATGGGCTCGGTGATTTTTCTTTTGCTCATTGCCTGCGCCAACGTGGCCAACCTTTTGTTGGTGCGTGCTTCTTTGCGCGAACGCGAACTTGCAATTCGCTCCGCTATCGGTGCCGGCTGGTGGGATCTCGCGCGCCAGATCCTTTCCGAGGCATTACTCCTCGCGGCCATCGGGGCAGTCGGCGGCCTAGGCATCGCCTGGCTCGGAATTCACGAACTGCTTGCTATCGCACCGGCACATCTCCCGCGCCTCGATACCATTCGCATTGATTCGACCGTACTGATCTTCACAATGGCCTCGAGTCTCGTCGCCGCAGCAATCTTCGGCCTCGCGCCCACTTGGCGCGCGGCTCGTCCGGACGTGATGATCGTTCTGCGCGGCACCAGCCGCAGTGAAGGCCTCGCCACCGGAGGTCTCTCGCGCAAAATCGTTGTCGGTCTCGAAGTCGCTCTCTCTTATGTACTCCTCATCGGCTCGGGACTTATGGTCCGCAGCTTTCTCGAATTGCAGCGAATCGATCCCGGGTTCAATCCTCACGGCCTCCTCACCTTTCAAGTTCAGTCCGATCGATTTTTCCAGAAGCCGGAAGAACGAGCCGTCGCCATTCGCCAGCTCGAGGATCGCCTGCGCGCCATCCCCGGCGTTCAAAGCGTAACTGCCGCTAATCCATTTCCCCTCACTGGTGGGTTCAGTCCGATTCGTTGGGGCACCGAAGAAGCGCTCGCCGACGCGAGCAAATTTAAGGCCGTCGATCCGATAATCGTGCTTCCCGGCTACTTTGAAACCATGCATACTCCGCTGCTCGAAGGCCGCACCTTCACGGACGACGACAACCAGCCCGGCCGCACCTATGCCGTCGTTGACAAAATCCTTGCCGATCGTGCGTATCCCAATCAATCTGCCATCGGCAAGCGCATTCTTATCCGCATCCAGACGCCCGAACCCGTATGGGTGGAAATCATCGGCGTGGTTGCCCACGAGCGCGGCGTATCGTTGAGCGAGCCGGGGCGCGAGCAAGTTTATCTGCCTGACGCCTACATCGGCTCCGGCGCCACCGATCACTGGGCTCTGCGAATCGGCAACGATCCATCGAAGTACGCCAACGACGTTCGCGCCGCCATCAAGGCATTCGACTCACACCTATTGATTACCGACATGCAACCCATGGATGCTGTAATGGAAAAGGCGCAGGCTTCCACGCGCTTTTCGTTACTCCTCATAGGAGCGTTCGCGGTAATCGCGGCTCTGCTCGCGGGAGTAGGACTGTACGGTGTGCTTGCGACAGTCGTGCGACAGCGCACCGCCGAAATCGGCGTTCGCATGGCCTTGGGTGCCCAGCCCGGTAATATCTTCCAGCTCGTTGTGGGCCAGGGACTTCGTCTCACGGCCGTCGGCATCGCCGCCGGTCTGATAGCAGCTTTCCTCCTCACCCGCGGGATGACCACCATGTTGGTTGGTGTGAAGGCGGCGGACCCTGCTACCTATAGCACCATGGCGGCATTGTTCTTCATCATCGCCGCTATGGCGTCCTGGCTACCCGCATGGCGGGCAGCTAGTCTTGACCCCACCGCCGCTCTTCGCGAGGAGTGACAGTTCTAGGTTTGGGTACAACCTGTGTGTCACTTGAGTTCAGGACCCAATTCACCCCAGCCGTCTGATGGTCGGCGCCCCGGACAAACTGCCCATCGCTGTTCACAGACGGGGTTCGAGGAAGATGGCATTCGACAGCCAGCGCCACTTGGACGTATAACGCGGTAATCGGAAACTGGCCCACGACCAACAGTGGTTGGCGGGAATTATTCGTAGCGGAGGGCGTCGACGGGATTGAGGCGGGCGGCACGGGCGGCGGGGTAGAGTCCGGCGACGAGGCTGACGACGAGGGCGAACGCGATGGCGCCTAGGGCCAGCCACCAGGGGATGTAGGAAATTTTCACGCCGGGCAAATTCTGCCGGTGAAGGTAGATGGTTGTGCCCCAAGTCAGGGTGGAGCCGATCAGCCAGCCGAGGGCGACGCCGAAGAAACCACCGAAGAGTCCCATGGCGCCTGCTTCCGCAAAGAAGAGACTGCGCACGTCGCGGTCGGTTGCGCCGAGAGCTTTCAAAATGCCGATTTCACGGCGGCGTTCGAGGATGGCCATCACCAGAGTGTTGATGATGCCGAGAGAAGCGACGGTGAGGGCGAGGCTTCCGAAGAGGCCGAGGAAAAGATCGAACACGGTGAAGACGAGGCGGAGACTTTTGGTGGCGTCGAGCAGGGAAAAGGTTGCGAAGCCTAACTGCTTGATCGCCTCTTCGACTTGCGGCACGTCCTTGGGCGAACGAACGCGCACGGTCATTGCCATGTAAGAAGGCTTTGCGGAATTGCCGGAGAGAAAAGCTTGCAAGTCGTCCGGCTGGGCGACATGGAGTTGCTCCGCGGTTTTGAGCGGGAGGTAAACACGCGCGCCTCCGAAACCTCCAATCCCGGCTGAAGGATCGGATTCAATAACGCCCACGATGCGCAGAGTTTTCTCGCGCGGGACGATCGAGATGCCACCCGGTTTGCCGGAGCCCATCATGGCATCGAGAAGGGCTTCGTCGTCGTCCGCGGCGGCTTTCGAAAGGGCGCCGCGCTCGGCATATCGCAGAATCACTTCTTTTCCGATGAGCGATGGGGGCTGATCGGAGAGCAGTTTTGCAAAGTCGATTTGGAGGATGGCTTCGTCCGCGGTTGGGGACGAGAAAAACGCGCCTTTCATGCCGTCAAAAGCGCCGCTGGAGCGCGAAGAATCCGGCAGGCCGAGAACGGAAGTCGATTCCGACTTGCCCGCGTAGCGCACGTCGGTGATGAACCGGATTTGCGGATAGACTTCCGTCACGTTGGAGAGCTTGCTGAATTGCTGACGCGCGTCGTCGTCCAAGCGGCGCGATTCCTTTTTTGTCGAAGCATCTGAAGATTGAGGCTGCCGCGGTCCACGGAAATTGCGCTGCGAAGTAACGAAGACGGCGTCGAAAAGGCCCGAGCGCGTGAGGCGCTGCGAGGCCAGAGTCTGCAGGCCGACGCCGAGCGAAAGCATGGCCACCAGGGAGGCGACGCCGACAGCAACGCCAAGAGTTGTGAGCGAGTTGCGAAGCACAGCTTCGCGCAAATTGCGCACCGCTAGTTCACTGAGGTCCCGCGTTTTCAACGCGCCGCTCCGTCACTGACGAGCCGTCCATCGGAAAGAAGCGCGATGCGATTGGCGAATTTCTCCGCTAAGGGCCGCTCATGCGTAACCATGATAACGGTCATTCCGAGGGACTCCTGAATCTCTCGCAGCAGGAGAAGGATTTGTTCGCCATTGACGCTATCGAGATTTCCGGTGGGTTCGTCGGCAAACAAAATTGCCGGACGATTCACGAGCGCGCGTGCCAGAGCGCCGCGCTGCTGCTCACCGCCGGATAACTCGCTCGGCCGGTGCCGCCTTCTTGGCGCAAGACCCACGCGATGGAGCGCTTCGCCAACGCGAGACTCGCGGTCGGCGCGATTTACTTCGGCAAGGCGCAACGGCAACTCGACATTTTCCTCGAGCGTCATGCGGGGGAGAAGATTGAACGACTGGAAAACCATCCCGACCGTCTCGCGGCGGTAGCGCGCGAGCTCGTCCTTGTCTAATTCGGCGAGGTTGCGGTCGCGCACGCGGATGGCACCGGAAGTGGGGCGATCGAGGCCGGCCATCATGCTCAACAACGTTGATTTGCCCGATCCGGAGCTTCCCAAAAGGGCGAGGAATTCGCCTTTTTCAACGCCGAGAGAGACGGCGTCGACGGCGCGGATGACCGTCTCGCCCAGGCGATATTCCCGGGACACACTCTCAGCCTGAATGAACATAGGGGCAGTGGGCATGGTCGAGCGGCTCAATTGTATTACGCAATGGTGGTGCGGAAGTTACGCGGGTTTTATGGGCTCCCTCGAAACGAATTTATTGAGATCGGATCGAGGGAGCCAGGATGCGTGGACGGAGATCACCCGTCGAAAAAATAATGCATTTCAGCGATATGAAAAACTTCGAGCTACTTTTGTTTGATGGTTACGGGCTCGAGCAGTCTGAAGTCGAGCGGCGTTTCCGCGTTTAGGGTGATGTCACGATTGCCGGTGAGTCCCGCACCACCGGTACCCGCCGCAGCGCCGATTAACGCACCGATGGCAGCGCCCTTGCCGCCACCAGCGATGGCCCCGATAGCCGCTCCACCGGCGGCGCCACCGCCAACCATTGTCGCGGTGCGCTTGCCTTTTCCTTTGCTGGACATCGTGGCAGCGGAGGTCTGAATCTCATGATCCTTCCCGTTTATAGTGACGCTCGTGAGCGTGAGGCTCAGCGCGGCACCGCCCTTGAAGCGGCCGGCGGCCTTTGCCTCTCTCACGACTCCTTCCGCGCGCGCGCCCTTCGGGATAGCGATTTTTCCTTCGATTTCAACGGGCGATTCGACGGTCGCTGTGAACTTGTCCCCGGGCTTGCTGGTTTTGGAGCTTATGGTTTGATCCAGAACAACGGCGATCACGGTCTCAGCGGGAACGACCAGAGGTTTCGGCTCGATGACCTTTTTCACGGCGTTCTTTGCCGCGTCCGTCATGGACGGAGCGGCGTTGGCATCTGGGCCAGACGGCTGGTCAGCCGACTTTTGGCACCCTGCGACCAGCGCTCCAATGGAAAAAGCGGACAGCGAGATTGCAGCAAGACGGCGATTCATCAAATCCCTCCATGGGCTGGAAAACGTTATTCTTCAAAGATACGCTCATCTGATATGAAGTCAATTTAGCATGCGCAATTTCAAAACGACGGTTTCGTCCCGATATGGTACCGGTCGCAAATTCAGCGCGAGGCGAATTGCGCCGTTGCGGACATGATTAGAAAAATCCAATCCTACTCAGTCGATTCGCACTCTCTCGGAAATCGAAGTGCCAAAAGAATCAGCGAATTGAGAGAGAGCAAGTCCCACGCGATCGACAGCAGTCAAATGAATCGCGGGGCGGACGAGAATTCCGAGTTGGCACATCACTTGCACCTGCTTTTCCCGGTGTGCGCTGCGAGTCCATGGGAAAGTCCAGCAAGTTCTGACTTACGTGAAGCAGGAAATGGGGAGCTGGTGCGAGCTGAGGCAGGCCGCGCTTTCGGTTTATGACAATGAAACACGGCAAGACGCCGGGCAACTTTCAAGACGCCGGGGCCAAAGCCCTCCGAGCGAACTTTCGGAAGATCGAGCATCGCGAATGGTGGCTGTGGGTAGCAGCGGCGATCATCACACTGCTGCTCACGATTGCGCTGGCTTCCTTTCTGCTCCCGAATGTGTCATCGGCCCAGGACTTCCATGCCCTGTATGTTCTTCCGCAAGCGGTGCGCGGCCTCGTAGCGCTTGTTTTCTTGTTCGATCTTTACACCATCTATCAGCATCTGCAGATTCACAGGATTCGGCGGCAACTGATCGAGCGGGAAGAGCTGTTTCATTTGATCAGCGAGAATGCGGCGGACATGATTGCAGTGGTAGATTTGGAAGGCCGCAGGATTTTCAACAGCCTTTCTTATCAGAAAATACTTGGGTATTCGCCTGAACAACTTCAGGAATCATCCGGGTTCGAGCAGATTCATCCGGACGACCGCGAGAAGGTCAAGAATGCCGCCAAGGAAGCCCGTGAGACGGGAGCGGGAACGGTTCTGGAATATCGCTTCCGTCACAATAACGGCAATTGGATGGTGTTGGAATCCGTTGCCAGCGTCATCCGCAACGAAAACGGGGAGCCCGAAAAACTTGTAATCGTGAACCGCGACATTACGGAGCGTAAGAAAGTCCAGGAGGCATTGGTGCGCTCGGAAGCGAGTTTCCGGTCTTTGGTGGAGGGAGCGCCTCACGGCATCTACCGGGCGACGACCACGGGTCAGTTCCTGCAAGTGAATCCAGCACTCCAGAGAATGCTCGGCTATGAATCCGCGCAAGACCTTTTCAAAGCCGATCTCGCGACACAAGTGTTTCGCAACATCTCCGACTATCAACTCATGAATGAGTCCCTGGCCAATGCAAATGAATTAAAGGACATCGAACTGGAATGGAAGCGATCCGACGGCGAGCCCATCGTGGTGCGGTGTTCAGGACACCGCGTCGACGCCAAGGATGGAGGCCCCGGTTATTTCGAGGTTTTTGCCGAGGATGTAACGGAAAAACGCACTCTAGAGCGCCAGCTTCGAATGGCTCAGAAGATGGAGGCCATCGGAAGGCTATCGGGAGGGATCGCTCACGATTTCAATAATCTGCTCGGAGTCATCATCGGGTATAGCGGTGTATTGAAGAAGTCCTTGGACAAGAGCCAGCCCACCTACGAATATGCAATGGAAATCGAAAAAGCGGGCCAGCGTGCGGCTTCACTGACGCGCCAGTTGCTGGCATTCAGCAGACAGCAGGTTCTGACACCCTCGGTGCTGAGCCTGAATGCGCTCGTATCGGACATGGAAAAAATGCTTCCACGTCTGCTGGGCGAAGATATCGAAGTGTCGTTGTCGCTTGAGCCGGAGCTCGGAAACGTCAAGGCCGACCAGAGCCAAATCGAGCAAGTGATCATGAACCTGGCTGTGAATGCGCGGGATGCCATGCCTTCCGGCGGGAAACTCCAGATCCAAACCGCCAACGTGGAACTCGACCATGCCTACACGCGGGATCATCCGGGCTCCAAGGCAGGCAGTTACGTGATGCTGGCGATCGCGGACACTGGAACCGGCATGAATCCGGAAACCATCGCGCACATCTTCGAGCCGTTCTTCACCACCAAGGGAGTGGGAGAGGGCACGGGCCTCGGTCTCGCGACTGTCTACGGCGTGGTGAAACAAAGCAACGGATATATCTGGGTGGACAGTACACCGGGCAAAGGATCGACTTTTCAGATCTACCTTCCAAAGCATTTGGACACGGAGCTGGTTTCCGTTGCCAAGCCCGAAGTCCAATCCAGGGAGAAGCCGCAAGGATCAGAAATGATTCTTCTCGTGGAAGATGCGGAACCGCTGCGGAAACTGGCGCAGGCTTTCCTGGAATCAAACGGCTTTCGCGTTTTGTCGGCGCAGAGTGGAGAAGCCGCTCTCGAAACGGCGGCGCGTTATTCAGGCCGTTTCGACCTGCTGCTCACGGACGTGGTGATGCCCGGCATGAACGGCCGCGTTTTGGCCGAGCAATTGTCGATGCGGCAGCCCGGGCTGAAGGTCCTCTTCATGTCCGGGTATACGGACAGCTTTATCGCTGGGCACGGAATTCTCCAGAAGGGAACCCACCTTCTGCACAAACCGTTCACCGAGGAAATTTTCATAAATAAGGTCCGGGAAGTCCTGGACGGCGGCAAAAACGCGCCGCCTGCATTGAAACCTGAGTTAGACCAGGTAGGAAGCGGTGCCCGTGATCACCAATAGGAAGAACGGAGCGAAGGGAAAGCTGCTGGTTGTGGATGACGACGAGGCGTTGAGGCGGCTGATGCAGCTGGAACTAAGCCAAACCTACGAAGTCATTGACACGGGCGAACCCGAGCATGGATTGGCGCTGGCACTGGAGCACCTGCCTGACGCCATCCTGCTCGATTTGCGGATGCCGAAGTATTCCGGTTATGAACTGTGCCAGACGTTCACATCGTTCAGCCGGACACAAACAATTCCAGTGGTCATTGTCAGCGGCGAAGGAGGCGCGCAAACCAAGGAACACTGCAGACAGTTGGGGGCGGCAGGGTACTTTGAAAAGCCGTTGGATTTCGAGGCCCTTAAGGTATTCCTCGGGGGAATCGCCAAGACGTCACGACATCTTCCCCGGAGCGAGGTGCGCGTTCGGCTGCGTGTTCCGTTGAAACTTCGGGGCAAGGATGCACAAGGCAAGGACTTCGAAGAGGTGGCGACAACAGAGAATGTCAGTCTCAGCGGTTTTCTGTGCACTTGCAATAGGGCCATCCCGGTTCATTCCATCGTGGACGTAGATATCGTGTCGGGGCGCGACGAGCATGTGGGCAAGGCACAGATTATGCATTCGGATGCGGGGGCATCGGCGCTCCACCGCTACGGGTGCCGCTTTACAGAAAAAAAGGGCCCTTGGGTCTTGCAGTAACGGCTTCGCGCCGGCAGAAAGACCGTTCCGGGCGTGGTCAGTGCTCAAGCCGCCAATTCATTCCCGCCATCAGCCCTCGGATTTGACCAGCGTACTAAGCGCTTGAATGTCGCTTGCGGTTGCAAAGGCATGGGCTTGGATGGCCGCGGTTTCCCGGCGGATGACTTCCCAAGTTTCGCCGGGAATACTTAAGAAGACTTTCGCCACTTGCGAGTCATACTGTTTTCCCGCTCCTCGTTCTATCACTTCTCGGGATGCCTGGAACGGAAGAGCGCGGCGATAGGGCCGGTCGGAAGTCATGGCATCAAAAGTATCTGCAACCGCGAAAATGCTCGCGCCAGCGGGGATTTCCCCTGCCTTTAAGCCCCTGGGATATCCGCTGCCATCGCACCGTTCATGATGAGCGAAGATGATTTCCGCGGCGTCGGCAAGGAACGGAATGCCTTTCACCAGGTCATACCCGATCTGTGCGTGGCGTTGCATGATCGCACGCTCTTCGTCGGTAAGAGGCCCCGGTTTGAGGAGAATGGCATCCGGTATCGCCAGCTTGCCGATGTCGTGCAGCCATGCTCCCATGGCGATATTTCTCATCTGGCTTTCGAGGCCGCCCATGGCCTTGGCAATTTCGATGGAGTACAGGAATACGCGCCTGGAGTGTCCAGCCGTCGGACTGTCCCGTAAATCGATGGCCGCGCCCAGTACTTCGAGGGTGTGGTCATAGCTGCGCTCGATCTGACGCAAAGCCTCACGAAGTTGCTGGGTCTGTTCGGCGACAATCTCCTCGAGATGGTGACGATAGTTTTCGACTTCCTGTTCCAATCGCTTCACGTGCAACGCGCGAGTGAGGCTTGCTAAAACGATGTTTGCATCCACCTGTAGCGGCTTGACGAGATAGTCATCGGCACCCTGCCGCATTGCTTCGATGCCGACTCGGATGTCGTCTACTCCCGTTACCACTAGAAAGACCATCCGGGGATAGATCTGCCTCACCTTCGCTAGAAGTTCCATGCCGGACATTCCAGGCATTTGAAGGTCGGAAATTACCGCATCTATCCGGTTGGTTTCGAGGACGCGAAGTGCTTCGTCTCCACTAGCGGCCGTTTCGCAGGGAAGGCCAACCTGCGCGAGTACCGCCGCCATGACTTTTCGAACGGAAACCTCATCGTCCACGATTAACACTCGCAGAGTGACGGTATGCTCCAAAGGGATCGATTCAATTGCCAAGTGCCATCCTGCGCTGGTTGCTTTGTACGCGCCCGTCAAGACCGGATTGCCTCCGTTCCGTCAATCGTGCTGTGCATAGCGTGATGTGATTCAAGTGGCCACCGTCGTCAACTACTTTGAACTACAGAAAGGTGTTTTGATGCACGAAGAAGACCATCCTGCCCGGGACTTGATGGCTCGAAAGCCAAGCAAACTCAATCGGTTGGTTGTAGTCGCACAAAGTCTGGAGATTCTATGTTCAAAGATGGTTCCAGCGACGGATTCGGTCCCACAATGGAACAAGAAGCCGAGTTTCGGCATTCACTCCTCACTTAGCCGCAAATGGATGATGCCCCTTGCGCCAACAACCGCCAGCATTGTCTTGACACCTTCCGGCGCTCCGTCCAAACTGCACATACCCCTTCAAAAATCTAACTGGTTCGTGTGAACCGATGCGCATTCTTGTCGCTGAAGATGACGCGCCGCTTGCGGAATTTCTGCACCAGCGGCTGCAGCAAGAGCAATTCGCCGTACACATGGTTTCGAGCGGGGCGGAGGCGGAACAACTGGCTTCCGACCAGGCCTACGATCTCGTGCTCCTGGACCTCAATCTGCCGGGAGCCGGCGGGCTGGATGTCCTGCGTGGGATTCGCTCGAAGCGGCCGGATTTGCCGGTGGTCATCGTGACCGCCGCCAGCATGGTGGAGGAGTGCGTCCGCGGACTCGATGCCGGCGCGGACGATTACGTCGCGAAACCGTTCGCCTTCGCCGAACTTGCCGCGCGGATTCGAGCGGTGCTTCGCAGAGGAAGCCGGCCCGCGCGCTCGATTCTCCAAATTGAAGACCTCGAAGTCGACCGTGTCAGCCACACCGTGCGCCGCGGAAGTCACAACATCGATCTGAGTCCCAAGGAATTCGCTTTGCTGGAATTCCTGATGCGCCACGAAGGCCAGCCCGTTTCCCGCACCGCCATCGTCGAACAGGTCTGGAAACTCAATTTTGACACCATGACCAACGTCGTCGACGTGTATATCAACTATCTTCGCCGCAAAGTGGATTCCGGATACAACCGCGCGCTGATTCGCACGATTCGCGGCGTAGGCTACCAGATCGGCGGAAACGGCCAGCACGTTTAATACAAAAGAAGCAAACAATCGACGACAGCAGGTTTGCGTAGTCCTCTTTGACGACGTCAGAGGCGGTATCTCTCGCATTGTATTGGACAGCGACAGAGAGATATGCTCGCGGCCGACCGAGCATTTAGGGGGAATTGCATTTTAGCAGGAAGACCACGCCATCTAAATCCCCCGCTATGAAGGAGGAATTTGAATGAAGCGAAGGACTCTGCTCGCAACTTGGGTTTTAGTCTGTTGGGCAGCCTCTGTCTCGGGCCAAGGCCTGCCAAAGTCAAGACGGCCGGACGATGTTGGCTTTTCATCAGAACGGCTTGCTCGCATCAACAAGTTCTTTCAAGGCGAAATCGATAAGAAAGCAATTCCTGGGGCGATTCTGCTGGTGACGCGCGAGGGCAAGTCAGTCTATTTCCAGGCCCTCGGTTATCAGGACCGGGAGAAGAACATCCCCATGAAGCCCGACGCCATCTTCCGCATCGCTTCGATGACAAAACCCATCACGAGCGTTGCGGTCATGATGTTGGCAGAGGAAGGCAAGATCGACCTGCTCGCTCCGGTGTCTCAATATCTTCCGGAGTTTAAGGACGTCAAGGTTGGCGTGGAGAAGATTGACCCCAGTACGGGCAAGCCAGCTCTATCCCTTGAGGATCCTCAACACGCAATGACGGTGCAGGATTTGCTTCGACACACGTCCGGGCTGGTCTACGGTCCGTTTGGCAGCTCGCTCGTCCACCAAGCTTATAACAAGGCCGATCTGTTCAATGGTGACCAGACGTTGGCGGAGTTCGTGACCAAGTTGTCGAAGCTTCCGCTCGCTCATCAGCCTGGAACAGTGTGGGAGTACGGCATGTCCACCGACGTGTTGGGGCGGATCGTCGAAGTGGTTTCCGGAATGCCGCTCGATCGGTTCTTCGAAGACCGCATCACCAATCCCCTCGGCATGCATGACACCGGTTTTTATTTGAGTGCCGTGCAAGCTCCACGTGTTGCCGAGCTGCAAGTGGATCCCGCCACCGGCAAGAGGCCCGGCGCAAGCAGTGCTGAGAATCTGACGAAAGAGAAACAGAAGTGGTTTTCCGGCGGGGGTGGCCTGCTCTCGACGGCGTCCGACTATGCGAAGTTCTGCCAGATGCTCCTGAACGGAGGCGAACTCAATGGCGTTCGCCTTTTGTCACCGCAGACGATTGCCTTGATGAGTTCAGACCATCTCCCACCCGGCATTCTGCGCTCCGGTTATGAAGACATGGCGCCGACACTGGAGATGGGACAAAGCTTCGGGCTCGGGTTCGCGGTGCGGACCGACGCAGGCCGTAACCCGCTGCCTGGCTCGGTCGGCACTTATTACTGGGCCGGCGCATTCGGTACTACCTTCTGGATAGATCCACAAACAAAGATGTTTGCAGTGATGATGGTTCAGATGCCCTTCCCACAGTCGGGCTACTACCGGCGCGCTTTTTGCGAATTGGTCTATGGGGCCTTGCTCCCCTGAAGGGAAGTCTGTGATCTAATCTAGCGAGCAGAAGTTGTGACTGCAGCAACCGAGGTCTCTTTGGAGAACAATCCAAACGCTGTGCGTGCAGTGCTATGGGCTGGGTTTGCTTGCGGCGTCCTGGACATTACTGCCGCGCTTGTTGTCTACGGCTACTTTGGCGCCAAGCCTGTGCGCCTGCTGCAAGGAATTGGCAGCGGATTGCTGGGGCCGAAGGCATTCGACGGCGGACTCGCAACCGCGCTGCTTGGTCTTCTTTGTCACTTCGTCATCGCATTTGGGGCTGCTGCTGTCTATTTTGTGGCGAGCCGCGGTATTCGTTTCTTGATACAGAATGCGGTCCTTTCGGGTGTGCTATATGGCGTGGCCGTCTATTTTTTCATGAATCGCATCGTCGTACCACTTTCCGCTGCCGCTAAGCGTCCGTTTTCCTTGAGATTGATGATCGTCGGCGTGATCATACACATCTTCTGTGTCGGACTTCCCATATCTCTTAGCGTGCGGCGATTCTCTAAATGATTATCAGACCAAATTGTTTTGAGCGCGGCGCCGCGCGGACTTTGCTATCCTACGCCGCGTGAAACCTCTCTTCCTGATTGATACCGATACGGCTTCCGATGACGCCGTGGCCCTGATCATGGCGCTGCGATCGTCCCAAGTGCGCGTGTTGGCGATTACCACCGTCGCGGGAAACGTTGATGTTCAGCAAGCTACTCGGAACGCGCTTTATACGGCCGAACTCTGCGGCGCGGATGTTCCGGTTTTCATGGGCGCGGAAAAACCGCTGCATCGCGCCCATCAGAGCGCGCACTGGTTTCATGGCCGCGATGGTCTGGGAGACCACGGCTATCCGGCCCCGAAGAGGGTGCCGGAAAAACTTCACGCAGCCGAAGCCATCATCTCAACGATCGAATCCAACCCAGGTTTGGTATTGGTGACTCTGGGGCCGCTGACAAATATCGCTTTGGCTTTGCAACGCAATCCCGGCATCGCTACCAAAGTCGGCCGCTGCGTGATCATGGGCGGAGCGCCATGTTGTGAAGGCAATGTGACTCCGGCGGCCGAGTACAACATCTGGTGCGATCCTGAGGCAGCGCGAATCGTGTTGCGAAGCGGGCTTCCCGTAGAGTTGGTGGGCTGGCACCTCTGCCGTGGCGACGCTGCGTTGAATCCCGACGACATCAACCATGTGCTGAGCTTTGGCGCGCCGCAGGCGCGCTTCGCGATCGAATGCAACAGCCGCGCCCAGGAAGCCTACTTCGAGCAGACCGGCGAACATGGGATTTCGTTGCCGGATCCTGTGGCCATGGCCATCGCGCTGGATCCGACAATCGTCACGCAGCAAAGTGAAAACTATGTGGACGTGGAAATCTCCAGCGAATTGACTTTGGGAATGACCGTGGTGGACCGCCTTAACGTGGCAGCCAACGAACGCAATCGAGCGGTCTGGGCGCTTATTTTGGAGCGCGGCAAGAAGGCTAAAGTCTACTGGACCATAGACAATAAGCGGTGGAAGCACGCTCTCTATGCCGCTCTCAGATAGAGACTGAGGAGGGACACCTGCTCGAAAACGCTGATGCTGCGTAAGTTATTCACAATAAAGAAGTTGTCTGCTTCTCCATGCCGCTTCTGGCAGAACGCGCCCATGGGCAACTTCTTTCCCATATCCGTGTTCTACCCTATGGGAGCATCTAAGATGTTACGCTCCCACCGGCTAGAACGTCTCATAAGAGGGCCACAGCGGCCCGCGTCCCGACCGAGAACCGAGGGTTCGTCATGAAGACGATGACTTTTACCGGCAAGAGCAGCTTAAGCCTGCTGCTGTGTTTCGCCGGTCTTTTGAGTTTTGCCGCTCCGAAGGCGCGAGCGCAGGAAGAAAAAGATCCGCCAACGCGCGTCGCGCGCATCAGCTACGTCGATGGTTCCGTTTCCCTGCAGCCCGGCGGAGAAGGGGATTGGGGAGCCGCCGCCCGAAACCGCCCGGTGACCATCGGTGACAAAATCTGGGCTGACAAAGATGCTCGCGCCGAATTGCAAGCCGGCCCTGCTTCCATCCATCTTGGCAGTATGACCGCGCTTTCCTTCCTGAATCTGGACGAGGGCATCACGCAGATGCGCCTTGCGGAAGGAAGCGTTAATTTCCGCGTCAGCGAATTGCGCCAAGGCGATGTCTACGAAGTGGACGCCCCGAATCTGGCCTTCACGGTCAAAGAAGCCGGAGCATTTCGCATCGACGTGGATGAGAACGGCGATTCCGCGCGCGTTACGGTGATTCGCGGCGAAGGCGAAGTCACTGCCGGCGGCAAGACCTATGAAGTTCATCCCGGCGAGCGCGCCGAATTCACCGGCACGGACAACGTCCAATACAATATTGAAAAGGCTCCCGGTCCCGACGGTCTGGACCGCTGGGCCGCGGAACGCGACCTAAAAGAAGACAACTCCGTTTCGGGGAAGTATGTCTCTCGCGATATGGCTGGTTACAGCGATCTCGACGACTACGGCGACTGGCGTGATGAGCCGGAGTATGGCCACGTTTGGTATCCGCGCGAAGTTGCGGTTGACTGGGCTCCTTACAGCTACGGCTATTGGAACTGGGTCGGCCCTTGGGGCTGGACCTGGGTTGACTATTCGCCCTGGGGTTTCGCGCCCTACCACTACGGCCGCTGGAATTATTTCGGGGGCCGATGGGGCTGGTGCCCGGGTCCGTATTATGGCGGTGCGATTTACGGACCTGCCTTTGTCGGTTTCTTCGGCGGCGGGTTTGGTGCCGGAGTCGGCTGGTTCCCGCTGGGCTTTGGCGAACCGTTTTACCCTTGGTACCACTGCCGTGGCGGATACATCCGAAACATCAATGTCCGCAATACGTACATACGCAACACGAACGTGTTCAACAACACCAACGTTCGCAACTTCAATTACGTGAATGCGCGCAACGTGAATGCGGTGACCGTTGCCAATCGCAACACCTTCATGAACGGCCAAGCCATCAACCGCGGAGCCACGCACCTTACGGCCGCTTCGCTGCGCGGCGCTCATGTGACCAACTCGGTCGGCATCCGACCGACGCAGCATAGCGAACTCGGCGCCGTGAACATGAGGTCGAACGTCGCCCGGCCGCCGGCTTCGGTTCAGAACCGCGCCGTGGTCGCTCGCACCGCTCCTGCACAAGGGGCTTCCCAGATGCGCGTTCACACCGTCAATAGCGCGGGCCTCACTCCCGGCCGCGCGGGAAATGGACCGATGAACGGCGCCGTGAATCAGCGTGCGGGCACCCAGAATATGCCAACACGCAACGCGCCCATAACGAATAATCGTCCCGGTAGCGTGCCTGGTGCAAACAATCGGCAGGGCAACGGGCCCGCGATGAATAACCGCCCGGGCAACATGCCCAACAACTCCGGCACGGGTAGCCGTCAGCGGGACCTCTCGCAGAATCGGCCGCCTTCGTCGGTGAGCAACTCGAACCGCACGTCCGCTTCTGTCACGGGAAATGGTGCGTCTCAGCGCGCTGGCAATAGCCAACGCACCTGGGAAGCGCAGGGGAACGCCACCGATCGTGGCCGTGCACCCGCGGGTTTCGGAAACTCGAATCGCCCGGCAAATGAGCCCACGCAGACAGCACGGGCAGATGCGAATCGTCCGCCCTGGGCGCGAGGGAATTCGCAATCTGGAGCAGTCAATGGCCCGGCCTCGCGGCCTTCTGCGCCAAACTACAACAGCAATCGCCCAAGCTCTTCCAATGGCGGGCGGTCGTATGACCCGCCGCAGCGCTCTGGCGGAAACACGCCGAATTACGGCAACCGCGGCTCTTCGCAGCCGCGGTCGTATGAGCCGCCGCAGCGTTCTGGCGGAAACGCGCCGAATTACAGTAACCGCAGCTCTTCGCAGCCGCGTTCTTACAATCCGTCGCCCTCGCCCTCGTACTCGGCGCCACGAACTTATTCCGCACCGAGCCGCAGCTATCCGGCGCCTTCACGTTCCTACTCCGCGCCCAGTGGCGGAGGTGGCTATAGCGGAGGCGGTGGAAGCCGCGGTGGAGGCGGAAGCCCGCACAGCAGCAGTGGTGGCAGCAGCGGAGGCGGTGGAAGCCGTGGCAGCAGCGGTGGCGGAAGCCCACACAGTAGTGGAGGTGGCGGAAGTTCACACGGCGGTGGAGGCTCCAGCTCTCACGGTCGACACTAATCTCTTTGCCAGACACAAAAGGCCCGCCCGCTAAGTCCGGACGGGCTCTTTTCTTTTTCGGCACACCTCATGCGTTTCCCATGGTTCGCGGCGTGACGCGCGCACAACTCTTCCAGCCCGCAGGTGTTATATGAAGTGAAGGATTTCGTTACCGGCATTTGCTGTTTCGACATGGGGAAAATGCGCAGCAAATGTTCTCTAACGATGAAGTGCTACTGTTTGAAGAGAGGCCAGGCAATTTACCCGGGAACGTGAAATGACGCGGCGCAGGTGCTTTGCGGCCGCTCAGGTTTCAGGAGAGATTCCGATGAGAAAACGTCTGCTCAAGTTAGCGAGCCTGCTTAGCGTTGCACTGGCAGTGGCTCTCTTTTCGCCGCAACGCGCCGCAGCCCATGATGACGACGATCCGCCCAGCCGCGTGGCGCGCCTCAGCTACGCACACGGCACGGTTTCATTTAATCCGGCAGGCACCGACGACTGGGTTTCCGCGGTCGTCAACCGTCCGATGACCACAGGCGACAAGCTTTGGACCGACAACGGTTCGCGCGCCGAGTTGCATATTGGCTCCGCGGCGATCCGTCTTTCCGGCAACACCGGTTTTTCGTTCTTGAATCTCGACGATCGCACTGCACAAATCCGCATCACCGAAGGCATCCTGAACGTGCGCGTGCGGCGCCTCGAAAACGACGAGACCTTCGAAATTGACACGCCGAACCTCGCTTTTTCCGTTCTTCGCCCCGGCAACTACAAAATTGACGTCAACGAAGCCGGCGATACCACCTTCGTCGTCGTTCGCGACGGTCAAGGCGAAGTCACCGGTGGCGGTTCCGCTTACACCATTCATTCTCGAGAAGCCGGCACGTTTGCCGGCATCGACCAGCTCGACGCCGACATTCAGCGCTTCGGCAATGACGATGACGACTTCGACCACTGGTGCCGTGACCGTGACCGCCGTGAAGATCACTCGCAATCTTCCCGCTATGTCTCGTCCGATGTAATTGGGTATGAGGACCTCGATGAGTACGGAGGCTGGCGCCCGGTGCGCGAGTACGGCACCGTTTGGTTTCCGCACACCACCATCGTCGGTTGGGCGCCTTATCGCTATGGCCACTGGGTGTGGATTTCGCCTTGGGGCTGGACCTGGGTAGATGACGCTCCCTGGGGCTTTGCGCCTTTCCATTACGGTCGCTGGGTTACGGTCGGCGGCGTTTGGGGCTGGGTACCGTGCCCGCCCCGCCGGGAGATAGATGTCGAGTACGTGCGCCCGGTTTACGCCCCCGCTCTTGTCGCCTGGGTCGGCGGGCCGCACTTCAGCATTGGCATTGGAATCGGAGGAGGCGGTGGAGGCGGCGTGGCGTGGTTCCCGCTTGGCCCGCGTGAAGTCTACCAGCCTTCTTATCGCGTAAGCCGTACCTACGTAACAAACGTAAACGTCTCCAACACCACGGTGAACAACACCGTGGTGAACAATTACTACAACAACGTCATCGTCAACAAAAACGTCACCAACATCACGTACGTAAACCAGACCGCGCCGAACGGCGTAACCGCCACATCTCAGCAGAATTTTTCGTCCGCGCAGCCTGTCGGACGAAACATGATCAAGGTCGATCGCAGGGAAGTTGAATCTGCGCACGTCAATGCCACTACCCCAACGGTTGCACCGCAGCAGAGAAGCGTGCTTGGCGCGGACGCTACGGTTTCGCCAAGGTCTCAGGCGCGGTTCCAGGAACGTCCTGTGGTGGCCAAGACGCCACCGCCCCCCGCTCCGGTGTCCTTCGTAAAGCAACAGCAGGAGATTCGAGAGAACGGCGGCAGGCCGCCGGCCGTCTCCGAGATGCGTCGGGCTCGCATGGAAGATGCGCAACAGCCTCGTTCCAATATCAGAATCGCTCCGCCGGCCCAACCTGACGCGCCGCGAAACGTTCAGACGAATCGGCCTGCCGACAACGCGCCGAACAATCCGGCCAACGGGCGGAACAACCCGGGCAACGTGCGGAACCAAGACAACCGCCCGTCGTCGGTGAACAATGCTCCGGCGAACCAGCCAGGTAACAGCGGCAACGCTCCTGGTAACTCCGGCAATGCCCCTGGCAACAGCGGCAACGCGCCGGCCAACGGGCGGAACAACCCGGGCAGCGTGCGGAACGAAGACAACCGCCCGCCGTCAGTGAACAATGGCCAGGCGAATCCTCCGAACCGGCCACCGAATCAGCCATCGAACCAGCCAGGCAACAGCGGCAACGCGCCGGGCAATACGGGCAATGCGAAGGTTTACAACGATCGTCCCCCTTCGTCTCGGCCGAACAACTCCAACAGGCCGGACGACGTCAATCCGCAGCTTGATCAGAGGCATCAGCAGCAAATGGAACAGCTCCGCCAAAAGCAGGACCAGGAACGGCAGCGGGTCGAGCAGAAGCAGATCAAGGAGCAACAGAAAATTCAGCAGAACAATCCTGATGACGCGAGAAGGCAAAGAGTCGAGCAAAACCAGCCGCCGCAACGCCAGCAGGTCGAGCAGAAACCCCAGCAGGAGCAGCAGAAAATTCAGCAGAATAATGCTGACGACGCGAGAAGGCAGCGAGTCGAGCAAAACCAGCCACCGCAGCGCCAGCAGGTTGAGCAGAAACCCCAGCAGGAGCAGCAGAGAGTGGCTCAACAAAACGCTGACCAGCAACGCCAACAGCAGCGCCAGCAACAGGTCGATCAGAGACAACAGCAGCAGCTCCAGCAGCTCGAGCAGAAACACGGGCAGGAGCAGCAGAAGCTCCAGCAAAGGCAACAGCAGGAAAGCCAGAAAGCGAAGCCTGCCGACAAGCCAGCGAAGGAGAAGGACAAGCCGAAGGACGACAAACCGCCCCACCGCGGCTAGGCATTACTCAAGCTTGAGCCTTTCCTGACGGGCGTCCCGATCTGATCGGGACGCTCGTCTCGCTTTCTTGGCTCTCATGCCGCGCCCCGCTCCACGTTTTTGAGGGCAGACGTTTTGCAGATGAAAGCTTTCGCTGTGTCGCGTAAGATTTCTCTTCCGCGCTCATGGCCAAGCGTCCTACATCCCGCTCTTCATCGAAGAAGGCTCCTGCGGCCAATCCTGATGTGCGCCTGATTCGCCTGCCCGGATTGCCCGAGATTCAGCGCGGCGACGATCTCTCCGAACAAATAACCAATGCCGCCCGCAAGGCGCGGCTGCGTTTTGAGAACGGCGATGTCCTCGTCGTTGCGCAGAAAATAGTTTCGAAAGCCGAGGGCGCCGTCGTCCGGCTTGCAAACATCGAGCCTTCGACCCAGGCGGAGGCCATCGCGGAGCGGCAAAAGAAAGATCCCCGGCTGGTGGAAGTAATCTTGAAAGAATCGCGGCGCCTCGTTCGCACGGATCCCGTGCTGATCGCCGAAACACTTCACGGCTACGTCTGCGCCAACGCCGGCGTAGATCATTCGAACGCTCCCGGCGCCGATGCCGTGACCCTGCTCCCGCGAGATCCCGACCACTCCGCGAAGACTCTCGCTGCCGCTCTACGCAAACGTACCGGCAAACGCATCGCCGTCATCATCAGCGACACGTTCGGCCGTCCCTGGCGCCTCGGACTAACAAATGTCGCCATCGGGGCGTCGGGCGTTCCCGTCCTTTACGATCTGCGTGGCACGCGCGATCGTGACGGCAAGCCTCTCACTGCCACGATTCTCGCCGTTGCCGACGAGCTGGCCTCTGCTGCCGGCCTCCTCATGACCAAATCCGCAGGCTTTCCCGTAGTCCTCATCCGCGGCTATCGTTACAAGCCCTCCACCGAACCCGCCACCCGCATCATCCGCCCCGCCGCGGAAGACCTCTTCCGCTAATCTTCTCTTCTCTGCGAACTCTGTGCGCTCTGTGTGCTCTGTGTTAAATTCCCTATGTAAGCCGTAGCCGCCTCGCAAAATGTTCACCACACTCCATCCCCTCACGCGCGAAGAGGCCCTTCAGCTGGCCGCGCAAGGTCCCCTCATGGACCTCCTGGCTGCCGCCACCCAGCTCCGCGCCCAAGGCAAGGGAACTGTCATCACCTTCTCGAAAAAAGTCTTCATCCCGCTCACCACTCTTTGCCGCGACTATTGCAGCTACTGCACCTTCCGCAAGGACCCTGGCCAGCCCGGCGCTCATTTCATGACCCGCGAGGAAGTCCTCGCCCTCGCCGAACGCGGCCGTCAAGCCGGCTGCAAGGAAGCACTCTTCAGCCTGGGCGACCAGCCTGAAAAGATATTCCCCGAAGCTCGCGAATTCCTCAGCAGGCAAGGCTACTCGCGCACGCTCGACTATCTCGCCGCCATGTGCGAACTCGTCCTGGAAAATACGGGGTTGCTCCCGCACGCCAATCCCGGCGTCATGGACCGCGCCGCCCTCGTCCGTCTCAAAGATTCGAACGCCAGCGTCGGCCTGATGCTCGAAAACGTCAGCCCGCGCCTGATGCGCGACGGTTTGCCGCATGCCAAAGCGCCGGACAAAGTTCCCGCCCTTCGCCTCCGCACCATCGAAGAAGCAGGGAAGCTCTCGATCGCGTTTACCACGGGCATTCTCATCGGCATCGGCGAAACCATGGAAGAACGTATCGACTCGCTGTTGGCCATTCGAACGCTCCACGAGAAATACGGCCACATCCAGGAAGTCATCATCCAGAATTTCCGCGCAAAACCGGATATTCCCATGGCCGCGCATCCGGAGCCCTCTCTTGAGGATATGCTGCGCACCATCGCCCTCGCGCGCCTGATTCTCGGCCCGCAGATGAACATTCAAGCTCCGCCGAACCTGAGCTACGACGATTTCCCCCGTTTGCTCGATGCGGGCATCAACGATTGGGGCGGCATTTC
>Ga0137415_10001614_pt1 | contig 22346 bp, 14 predicted proteins | sample CZODoug3_1_1_16f_FD_183082 | JGI IMG/M metagenome (GOLD analysis project Ga0137415, IMG submission 183082) | Vadose zone soil fungal communities from Angelo Coast Range Reserve, California, USA - CZODoug3_1_1_16fungal (Hybrid Assembly) | ecosystem: Environmental > Terrestrial > Soil > Vadose...
CATTGAGGATCACGACGCACGGGCGTGCGGCTTCTACTGGACCGAGGGCGTGCGTGGATTGGGTTGGGCGGTCGATGCCGTCCCGACGCTCAAGGGCGGATCGACGATCGGTATCGCCTCGCCCCCGGCGATCCGACGCCCGCGGACTCGGGAGATCGTGACCCCAGGGATCACCGACGTGGAACGGTTGCAGGGCTTCGACCCCGACTGGACCCGACCAGCTCTCGATGTCCCCGGAGTCCGTCCAGGTCATCGGTGGAGGCTGGTCGGCAACGCGGTGAGCGTGCGGATGAGCTCCTGGCTCGCCGAACGACTCGCCCAACCCAGGCCGCACGACGCCAGTGACGACAGGCGGCTGGAGTCGGGCGAGCCGTGGCCGGATGCAGCCTGGGGCGAGAACGGCACCGCCTACCGGGTCGAGCGCAGCCAGTGGCCGATCCAAGCCCCCTACGAACATCTCGACGAATTCCTCACCGACCCCAGCCTGCTCTCACCGCGGGCCACGGCCGGGTTCCTCCGCCGGGCCAGGTCGGGTGGGCTGCGGTTCGTCCCGGGGTTCCTCGACGACGTGACCGAGCACCTCGCCGCAGTGGGTGGCGACCCGGCAGCTGCCGCGTGAGAGGCCCCGCCATCATCACGCGGACCCTGTCCGTTCCCGCGGTCACCGACCGCACCGGTCGGGTCTGGCAGTACCACTCCCGCAGCGATCAGCACTCCAAGGTCGCGTGCTGGGCGGTCCTGTTCGACCTGCTGCAGACCTCGAGCCTCATGCAGACGCACGTCGCCTCGAACAAGGTCGCCTTCGGCATCAACCGCCAGATCAACGACTGGAACACCGGACGGCGCAAAGACCTCGACCTCGTCGTTGCCCGCTCGGCCGGTGGCAACGACGACGCGCGACCCTCGTTCGATCTAGCCGAGCTGGCCGTCCGTTACGGCGTCATCCTCACTGAGGAGGAGCAGGACGAACTCGCGGCGCTGCCCACTGCCCCGGACGGCGCCGCCGGCTCCACGGTGCTTGTCGCGCTCGAGGCCAAGGCCTGCATGACGGCGCACATCCGCGCGCTGCCGCGCCTCTACGACGAGCTGACCTCGAGCCACAGCACCGTCCACGGCGACAACGTCAACGCCCTGGCCATCGGCTTCGTCATGATCAACCTCGCCGACTCGTTCATCAGCCCCGGCCGACAAGCCGCTGGTGCCGAGCCGGTCATCAATATGCACCGGCAACCGCTGGACACCGAACGCACCCTGGCCAAGGTCCGCGAGATCAACCGCCGATCAGGGCCACACTCCGGCCAACCCGGGTTCGACGCGCTCGGCATACTCGTCATCCGTATGCAGAACGACGGCGGTACCGTCGATCTCGTCACCGAGCCACCCGCCCCTACGACGAGCGACGACTTCTACTACGACCGGATGGTGACGCGTGCGGCGCACCTCTACGACTCCTCGTTCGGCCACGTCTGAACCACTCGTCGCGCCGACGGCCGAGACCCGCAGGCGCATGCAACGCCAACCCCGCCGAGACACCAAGCCAGAGCTCGCACTACGGCGCGCACTACACGCCCGAGGCTGGCGCTTCCGCGTCGACATCGCTCCCCTGCCGGGCTTGCGGCGCCGCGCAGACATCGTGTTCGCCCGGCAGAAGATCGCCGTCTACGTCGACGGCTGTTTCTGGCACAGCTGCCCGGTCCACGGGACGACCCCCAAGACCAATAGAGAATGGTGGCTCGCGAAGCTCACGGCTAACGCCGCGCGTGACCTAGACACCAAGCATCGGCTCCAGGCGGCAGGCTGGACTGCAATTCGCATCTGGGAGCACCAACCCGTCGATGCGGGAATCGGAGTTGTCGAAGGCCAACTGCGGAACTCGCAAGAGGCGCCGCGCTCGGGCGATGATGTAGCTACGGACTTGTAGAGGATCACTCGGAACCGTCCTAGCCGAGCCAGTCCCCTACGCGATGCCAGGCGACCTCCAGCTCGCGCGGCGAGCCGCGAACCTCCTGCGAGACCTCCCAGTGGACCTGTTGCATCAGCCGCTTCCCGGCGATCTCGTGCAACCGCTGCCCTATCTCGCGGGTGCGCGCATCATTGCTCTTCACGGTGATGAAGCCCCGGCCGTTGCCGATCTGGATCAGCTCGTCGATCAGTGAGTCGACCTCCGGTGTGCGCGGGTTGACTGGCTCTCCCCGGACGAAGCCAGTCGTCGACGGGATGACGACGACGTTGCTGGTCCTGGCCGCTGGTTCGCTGGTTTCGTTGTCCTGCCGAACCACGTTGGGCTCACATTCGGGGTCGATCCTCCAGGCACCCCCCGCGTTTCCGTGCATGCGATTTCCAGTTATGGTGCCGCAGCCCTTGTCATTTATGTAAATGGCGGATTGGCCGTTTCGGCTTATGGTATTGCCGCGTACGGTGGGATTTCCGCCCGTCCTGATCACGACTCCAGCATTGGCGTTGCCGATGATCTCGTTGTCCTCGAATACCCCGAGGCCCTCGTCGTAAACGATGACGCCTGCGCGCCCGCCATCGTGAATCCGATTCCCCCGCACGGTGGGATTTCCCCCCGTCCTTGTCACGACCCCAGGGCTGGCGCTGCCGGTAATGTCGTTGCCCTCGATGACGCCGAGGCCCTGGTCGTAGACGTAGACGCCGGAGTTCTTGTTGTCGCGGATCCGGTTGCCCCGCACCGTGGGATTTCCGCCCAGCCGGATCATGACCCCCGCCACGGCGTTCCCAGCGATCTCGTTGTCCTCGAACACCCCCAGGCCCTGGTCGTACACGACCACGCCGGACCGCTCACTGCCGTGAATCCGATTCCCCCGCACGGTGGGATTCCCACCTGTCTTGATCGCGACCCCAGGGCTGGGGCCACTGATGTCGTTGCCCTCGATGACGCCGGTTCCCCGGTCGAAGATGTAGATCCCGGTCACTTTGCTGTCGCGGATCCGGTTACCGCGCACGGTGGGATTCCCGCCGTTCGTAACGGCCACGCCGTCATAGGAGTTGCCAGTGATGTCGTTGTTCTCGACGACCCCGACGCCCTCGTTGTAGACGTAGACGCCGCTCTGCTCGTTGTCGCGGATCCGGTTACCGCGCACGGTGGGATTCCCGCCCGTCTTGATCACGACTCCAGCCTTGGCATTGCCAGTAATGTCGTTGTCCTCGACGACCCCGAGTGCGTGGTCCAAGACAAAGACGCCGCTCTCCTCGTTGTCGCGGATTCGATTGCGGCGTATCGTCGAATTCCCGCCGACAACCGTCACGCCCGTCCATGCGTTGTTATAGATCTCGTTGTCTTCCAGGGTTCCCAGCCCATTCTTGAACACATAGACGCCGGCCTGTCCACCGTCGTGGATGCGGTTACGGTTCAGTTGCGGGTCCGCGGCCTTCTCTATCGCGACGCAGCAACCGGTCCGGCTCGTAACGTCACAGTCCTGCAGCGTCAGGCGACCCTGGGTTATTCGAACCGTCCTGATGTCGCTGTTGTCTCCGACTTCCCGCAGCGCGAAATTCGCGACACGGCCGCTATCGGCCTGGAAGAGCACGGCGGGCGCACCTGACGATTCGATGACGACATCGCCGGACGAGCCGTCGCCGATCAATTCGAGAGGCTTGTCCAGGACGACGCTCTCCGCGTACACGCCGGCCCGTACCAGGATCCGGTCGCCGGGAGCGGCCGCGCCGACGGCTTCGGCGATTGTCGGGTAGTCCCCGCCTTGCGCACCGTCGACCACGTACGTGCGCTGATCCCTGGCCGCGTCGGCGTGGCCATCGCCCCCCTCCGCTTGACGCGACGGGTCGTAGAGCAGCGCCGCATTGCTGCCACCGCACTCGATGCAGACACTCATCCGCATCATTTGCACTATTTTTTCGAACCGTTTCGTTGCATCGGGCGTTCCGCCCGGCTCGATGTAGTCCGACAGCGTCCCGTCCCGAAAGTCGTCCCGAAGCTGCACGTACTTGAGTGGATAACCCATCGAGCAGTGCAGGCAGTGCAACGTCATTTCCGTGGTCGCGCGGGTTTGTGGCGCGTACCTTCCGAAGGCATCGGAGAGCGCATCGGACAACCGCGTCGCGATTTCTTTCACCGGTGCGTCGATCGTCGTCCGCAGCAACGCCAGCTTCCCCGCTGCAGCATCACGACTGAACGCTTCGAAGTCCCCGCGCAGCGGATACGACTCGCCCTTGATCGTCAGCGACGTGCGCGGCGCCGGCGGCCCGGCGTCATTCGATCCCCCGGATGCGCCCTTGCGCCGGAACACAGACATGACGGACCTCCTTGGCGCGTCAACTCGTTCGGACCCTACCAAGAGCCACGAACCGCGCCCCGCCACGCACATAGGAGGTGCTTCGGATAGTCAACCCAGCAGGGCGACAGTCGGCCCGTCAGCCAACTCCGCGCTCAACGGGCAGGTTGTCCAGCCCCACGGTTCTCGCCGACTCGGGACCGGTGGTGCTTTGCTGCCTGGTCCGTTCCGCGCGAGCGGCTCGACGCCGGGAGCGGTGACGCGCGTATAGGCCCAGGCCCACGACGGCGACAACGGAAGCGAGCACAAGGGCCACCGCCGCACGGGCGCCCGTCCAGTTCGAGTCGGTGTTCCGCTGAGCGCTTGCCACGCCGCGGGTTGCCCCGCGACCACCAGCGCGTTGTTGCAGGTAGTCCTGCAACACGGTGAGCTCTTGGCTGCCGTATCGGTGTCCAGGCTCGATGTACGTGTTCTCTGACCACTCGTTCCAGCTGATCACTGCCACGCCATCTGGCGCCGTCGCGAAGGCATTGTCCAAGCTTCGCCGTAAAGTCTGGCCGTTGTCGCGCGGGATGACGCGGGTCCCGCCGAGGGTGCGTCCGTCGAAACCGCTGGCAGCCGGTGCGAGCCATAGGCCGTGGTGAGCGTGTACGGCAGCGCTCATCGCTGACAGTTTCGCGGCCGTGGCCGGCGCTTGCGGGTCGGCGGACGACCAGTAGTAGGCCTCCCCATCGACGATGCCGGCGACGCGTTCGTAACCGCGCACTTGCTTGGCCGCAGCGAGCAGGTAGGCCCGGTCGCCGAGCGCCGCGCGCACCGACTGCACCTCCGAAACCGAGTATTGGTCAGTGCCGGTCCAGATGATCACCGGCCGGCCGTAGTAGGTCGATCGCAGCTTGGTGCCTCTTGTCGTGACCAGTTCGGTCATGTCGTGCTTCACGGTCGCGACCGGCAACGGCCTACGGTTGAAGTCGAGCGCTTCGTAGACGACGCCGAGATCGAAGTGCTCGGATTCGCCGATCCGGATCAGCAGGTCGAGGCGGCGGTTCAGCGCCGGCGTGCTCTTCCACGACGTGAGGAAGCCGTCGATGCCGGCCGCGCGGGCCTGCTGGACCTGAGTCCGCAAGACGTGCGGATCGTCGCTGCTGTATTTGCCCGCGAGCGGCAGGTCCTGTTTGGCGCGTTTCCACGACGACGGCGTGAACCACTGATAGAGGTAGGCGAAGACGGGGACCGGGCGGGTCGTTGACGTGGCCGCGGTCGGGTCGGCGATCGTATCGACAGTGCCGGCGAAAAGTGACGCCCATGCCGTGACGAGCACGATCGCAACGCATGCGACGAGGCGCCGCCCGGCGTTCATGATCTGCCCACCGCCGCCCGCCGGGCGTGCGCATTGCGCAGCTGCCGTCCCAGCAGGACCAGTGCCGCGGCGAGCAGCACCAGCACGAACACGATCACCACGACGTCGAGGGCGGTGACCACGCGCAGGTTGGCCTGGTCGTTGCGCGAGACGAGCAGCTTGGTGCGTGCGCCGTAGACGGCCGCCCCGGCCTTGAGGTCGTACGTTCCGCGGACCACGGACTGGAGGACAGTGCCGGATCCGCTGCCCACCCGCATGCGGTAGCGGGCGCCGTCCGGCTTGGTCACCCACAGCGACGTGCTGATCCGGTGGCCGAACACGATATCGCGGACCGTGACCGTGACGTCGAACACCGCAAGGGCGATCGGCCAGGTGCTCGACCTGTTCGGGTCGAAGCGTTGCCGCCCGGTGAACACGGCATCGCCTCCGTCAAGGCGCACCGACGCGACGGAGTAGGTGACCTTCCTTGGCTGCCACACGCCTTCGACCTGGGTGGCGAGTTCGGACGCCATCAGTACCGGTCGGGTGAGCTGTGGGCCAGTCAGGGTGAGGGTTTGTCCGCCGCCCTGGAGGCGCACCTCGCTGACCCGGGTCGCCGGCACCACCCGCCCGTTGCCGTCGGTGAAGCTGAGCGATATCGGCCGCCGGACGGCGAGCGCGGCGAGCAAATGTCGATGGAACGGCCGCCCGGCGGGCTGCTTGACGAAGCGCAGCACCGACACGCTCAGCGGGCCGGCCGCCGGGGTGGCGAGCCGGACGCGGTCCTTCACGTCGTTGAGGTCGCCGATCACTCCTTCGCCGCGCCCGTTCGCGGCGGTCGTGATCGTTGCTCCGTCCAGGGTGAAGGCGACGCCTGGCGTGCTGGGGACGGTGTCGATGGTGACCGTGCCGCGCACCGGCTGCAGTTGCAGCTGCCAGGTCGGATGCCCGAACGGGTCGAACGCGGGTTCCTTCGCGCGCAGCGAGACGCCTGGGCCGGCTGCCACACTGTCGACCGACCAGGTCACGGTCTGGGCGGTCAGCGTTCCGGCGACTAGGTGGGTTCGCCGGGACGGCAGGCGCAGCTGCTGCGTCTGTCGTGGGTCGACGGTGATCCGCTGCCCGGTGTTGGAGTGCAGCCGGAGCGACTCGACCTCGCCGACGGGAACGCCCGTACGACCCGGGTCGATCTGCACGCTGACCTGGGAGGCGACGTCGAGCCCCACGGCAAGGTGGCTCGCGTGGGGAGCCGCGTGGGCGGCTGGCACCACCTTTGTGATCGCGACGGTGTCCGCGGAGCCGTAGCTCGCGTCGGCGAGCGTGACCCGGGACGCTATGCCGTTGAGATCGGTGGTCCGCAGCGAAGCGGCGCCGCCCGGCCCGGTCGTGACGCTCTGCGGGCCGACCGCGAGCCGCAGGCCGGCCAGGGCGGGGACGGTCTGGATGAACACCGTGCCAGAGGCGGCCGGGAGGGGTGCGGCGATTCCGGCGCTCGCCGAACCGAGCAGGACAGCCGCGACCAGCAGGACGGCCCGATGGCCGCGGGTGCCGGTCATGCCGGTGGTACCGGGTCGGGTCGCCGACGCCACTCGCGCACGGCTACCCACACCGTGGCGGCGACGACGGCGAGCAGAACAAGCAGGTAGCTGGCATAGATGATCGGGCTGCTCGGCCGGACCAGGGCCGGCCGCCCGTCCGCGGTCTCGGCCAGCGAGGCCGCGCGCGGGCGCTGCCGGAAGGAGAAGGCGGTCGACAGGTCGGCGGCGTCGCGGTCGCGGGTGGTCAGCGGGGCGAGCGACCAGTTGTGCTCGATGAACTTCAAGATCGCGGCCGAGTCGTACACCGTGTGGTTGGTCGTGCCGGGTGTCGCGTACGGGCTCACGAGCAGCGCCGGTACCCGCGGGCCGAGCTGGGCGCCGTCCCGGGTCGGTGGTGCGACGTGGTCATACCAGCCGCCCGAGGTGTCGTAGTCGAGCAGGAACGCGGAGCTGCTCCACGATGTGCTCTGGCTCAGCGAGTTCAACGCGGTCCGCGCAAGCACTTGGCCGGGCGTGGGGTCACCGGGTGGGCGCTCGGTCGTCGAGGTGCTGACCACGAACGAGACGGCGGGCAGGGTCCCGGCGGCGAGGTCGGCGTAGTAGCGGTCGAGGTCGACGACGTGCTGGCTCAGTGTCGGGCTCTCGGCGAACCGGGTGGTGGCCAGCACCGGAACCCGCGCGACCTGCCCGCCGCGGCGGGCCTTGGCGCCCGCGGTGGCGATGGTGAGCGCCGGCTCGTAGTTCTGGACGTAGATCCGCCAGGAAACGCCGGCGGCCTGGAGCCGGTCGAAGATCAGCGGGATGTTCCGCCAGCCGGCGGCGGGCACTTCGGCCTGGTCGGGCGTCGATTGCGCCGAGACCGCGAAGAGGCGGTTCTGGATGCTGTCGCCGGGCACGGAGGTGAACCACCGGTCGAACAGCACGCCGTGGTCGGCCAGCTGGCCGAGGACGGGGACGTCCTGCTGGCGGTAGTAACCCACCGCCGCCGCGCCGGTGCGCTGGGCGTAGACGAAGCCGTCCATGTGGCCGCCGTTCATCGCCGCGAGCTGGATCGCTGGCGTCGACCTGAGCTGCTCGTGGGGGGTGGACGCCTGCAGCGCGAACGGCCGCACGCACGGTCCGGGCGTGCCCTTGCGTCGCGGCAGGCAGGTCCCTGCGGGCAAGCCGTCCACGCCGGGGCGGGTGCCGAAGTAGTTGTCGAAGCTGTGCTGGTCCTGGGTCATGACGACCAGGTGCCGGATCGGCGTGATCGGTGTTGCGGGCGCGGCGTACGCGCTGCCCGGCACGATGCCAGCGGCGGCAACCGTGACGAGCGCGGCGATGCGCGCCAGTCGGCGGATCATGGGATCACCTGGTAGATGATGACGGCCGGTTTGCCTGATACCCGTTCGGTGTGCACGACGAACCCGCCGAAGCGGCGCGCCAGTCGCTGTGCTTTGGCGGCGAACGTCGGCGACCGCTTCGCCGAGTAGGAGTCCCACACGATGTACTGGTAGGTGCCTGCGCGGAGTGCGGCATCCGCGTTCACGATCGGGTGATAGGTCGGATTGCGGTGCAACGGGTTGGGGCTCACTGACAGGCCATCGCTTCGCCGTCCGCCGTAGTACTGCAGCAGGTTCGCCATCGACGGGCCGATGGTCATCAGCTGTGCTCCCTGCGGGGTGTGCGTCGCGACCCACCGGCCGGCCTCCCGTCCGCCCGGGGTTCCGCCCGCGCCGGCCAGGGCGGTCGACGACGTACGCGCGACCGAGAACACGGCCGGCACGAGTAGGGAAATCGCGCACGCCGTCGCCACGCCCGCCGCGATGACCCGGTTGAGTGCACTGGAGGGCCTGCGCTCGGCGAGCCAGACGATCGGCCGGGCCGCGAGCACCGCGATCACCGGGGCGGCGAGCAGCAGGTAGGAGAAGCCCTTGACTGGCCAGACCTCGAAGAACACGAACGGCACGCCGGCCCATGACAGCAGCAACACTTCACGCCAGGACCACTCGCGTCGGCACAGCACCAAACCGAGCGCCGCGACGGCGAGCACCGCCAGGCCGATCGATCGAGGCACCGTCGTGAGATAGAACGCGAAGCTGTGGTTCGGCTGTCGAGTGAGCTGCCACAGAAGGTAGGACTGCCCGCTGTGCGACCCGCCGGACACTGCGGTCACGAACGGGTACGTCAGCGCCAGCCCGACCGCGGCCGCGGTCGCCAGGACCACGTGTCGGACCGGACGCCACAGATGGCTCACCAGCGCGAGGAACACGAACATCGAGGCGACCAGAATGATCGCCGTCTCCTTGGACAGCGCCGCCAGGCCCAGGCAGGCGCCGCCGACGACGAGCCACCGGCGTCCCTCGGTGCGCCCGAACAGAGCGAGGCAGACCAGTGCCGCGGTGGCGAAGAACGTCATAGGCCCGTCGAGCAGGATCTGCCGGCTGATGATCACGTGGTAGGGCATCAGCGCCAGCAGCAGCGCAGCAACTACACCGGTGCGGCGGCCGTAGAGCACCGTGCCGAGCACGAACACCAGGCCTAGGGTGCCCAGGCCGAACAGGGCGCTCAGGTAGCGTCCTGGCACGTCCGGCGTCCCGGTCGCATAGAACGGCGAGGCGAGCATCTGGAACAGCAGCGGGTGCGCGCGCACCACAGGGAACAGGCCGGTGAAGTGCGGGTTCCCGGCGAGGGACGCGGCCTGCGAGGCGTAAACAGCCTCGTCGCTGTTCAGGCCCACGCCGCCGAGGTCGATCAACCGCAGCAGCGCGCCGCCGCCGAGCGCCAGACCCAGTAGCGCTCCGTCGATGAGCGCGGGCCGCGACGGTCGAGGCCTCGACTCGTCAGCTACCGCGGTTTGCGCGGCGTCCGGTCGGTCGAGCACAGCCGTGGCGGCCGGGCCCGACCCGACGGGGCCGCGCCCGCCCGACCCGCGGCCCGGACCGGACCGCACCGCCGACGACGCCAGGCTCGCTGCCCGTCCCCCGCGCGGCAAGGTCCCGGCTCTCACAACACCCCGAGCCGGCTCGTGCCGAACGCGGCGTCGTCGAACACGACGTCGTAGGTCCGGCCGGTGGTCGTCTCACCGATCTGCACGCCGCCGATCTGGGCGGCGCCGAGGCTGCTACCCGATGACGACAGAGCGGCGATCGCGGCGCCATCCAGCCAGACCTCGACGGTGCCGCTACTCACGCCGACGTGCAGCTCGAGCGAGTGCCACCCGGCGACCGGCGTCAGGGTGCTCACCGTATCGGTGCTGTTGGCGTCGAGGTGCAGGCCCAGGCGGCCGGAGCTGTTCAGGTAGACGTATCCGACGGAGCCACCTGCGCCGTCCCGCATCCGCAGCAGGTTGATCTGCGCCGCCTGGCTCTTGACTTTGAAGCCGACCCGCCCGTACGCGTCGCCGTAGGACGACGGCAGCGTCTTCTTCGCGTACGTGGCGCCGTTGGTGGTGTTGCCCTCCACCGCCCAGGTGCCGGACCGGGCGTCGGTGTTCTCCGCGACGAGGCCGGCCTTCGTCGTCCACTGCGAGAGGTTGCCCGACTCGAAGCCGTCGGCGAAGACGGGCGCTGCCGCCGCCGGCGTCGTGACTGCGACCGCAGCACACACTGCTGAGGCGTTGCCGGCCGCGTCGCGGGCGCGCCCCGCGTACTGATAGGTGGTGCTGGCGAGCGCCGTGTTGTCGGTCCACGACAGGACGGGACCGAGACTGGCGACGAGCGCGCCGTCGCGGAAGATGTCGTACCCGGTGACGCCGACGTTGTCGGTCGGCGCGCTCCACGACAGCTGCACACTGAACGCCGACGAAGCGGCCGCAGTCAGCCCGGTGGGCACTGTCGGCGCGGTGGTGTCAGCGTCGGGCCCCACCCGGCTCGTCCCGAAGGCAGCGTCGTCGAACGCGACGTCGAAGCTGAGCCCGGCCTGCACCTCGCCGACCTGCAGCGCGCCGACCGGTGTGCTGCCGGTGTTGACGCCGGAGCTGGACAGGTCGCTGACCGGCCGGTTGTCCAACCAGACCTCGGCGGCGCCGGCCGTCGGATCGACCTTGAGGTGCAGTTCGAGTGCGTGCCAACCGAGCGACGGCGCGAGATCGCTGAGCGTGTTGGTGCTCAGGGCGTCGTTGTGGAAGCCCAGCTGCCCGGTCGTCTCGATATAGACATAGCCCAGCGATTGACCGCTCGCGGTCCGCAGCCGCAGCAGGTTCACCTGGCTCGGCTGCGCCAGCACGTCAAACCATACCCGGGCGTATGCATCGCTGTAGGTCGACGGCAGGGTCTTCTTGGCGTAGGTGGCGCCGTTGGTGGTGTTGCCCTCTACGGCGAAGGTCCCGGTGTGGACGGTCGAGTTCTCGACGGCGAGTCCGGCATGGCTGTTCCAGGCGGCGAAGGTGCCGGACTCGAACCCGTCGGTAAACAGCGGCGCCGCCGGGACGGGGGAGGTCACCGAGACGGCGCCGCTGAGCCCAGAGAGGTTGCCCGCGATGTCGCGGGCAACGATCGCGTACTGGTGCGTGGATCCACCGGACACCGCGTCGGTGTAGCTCGTCACCGGCGCCAGCGTCTGGTAGAGCGCACCGTCGCGGTAGACGTCGTAGCCGGCGACGCCGGTGTTGTCCGTCGCCGCCGTCCAGGCGAGGTCGACGGTGAACGGCGAGGTGGGCGTGGCGGTCAGCCCGGTCGGTACCGACGGTGGTGTGGTGTCGACGGTCCAGCTCGCCTGCGCCGGTGTGGGGTCGGTGGATCCCGCCACGGTGGCGGCCACGCTGAACGTGTGCGTGCCCTCAGCGAGTCCGGAGTACGTGACCGGGCTGGTGCACGCGGACGCGGACGCGCCGTCCAGGCTGCAGCTGTACGTTGCGGGGCTTCCGCTGCCGTGGAAAGTGAATGTCGCGGTGGTGCTCGCGGTGCCCGCGGGCGGGACGCTGTCGAGGTAGGTGTCGGTCGGCACGTTGAACGGGTAGGTCTGCACGTCGAAGGTGTGCCCGGTCTCGTCGGTCGGTGCGACGGTGACCGACGTGCCGGAGATGGTCACCTTGAGGAAGTGGAACACCTGCGCGGCCGATGTCGGTGGGCTCGCGGTGCCGCAGGCGCTGCCTTTCAGCTTGGTCGGCGACCAGCCAATGCCGTACTGGTCGTAGCTGTGGCAGGGACCGACCGGTTGGAGGGCCGCCCCGCCGCCACCGGTTACGTAGGTGATCGGCATGCCCGGTGCGCTGGGGCTGTTGCGCTCGTACAGGTGGGCGTGGCCGTTGAAGACGATCTGTACGCCCTGCTGGCCGAGCAGGCCTTCCAGGTTCGCCGCGCCTTGCAGGTACACGTCACTGCCCTGGGTCGGGCTGTCCGCGTAGAACGGGAAATGCGAGAAGGCGAACTTCAGCTGTGTCGGGTGCGTCTCCAGGTCCGTGCGCAGCCACTCGTACTCCGGAGCGCCTGGAGCGAAGTGGGCCAGGGCGTCGTTGGCGTACGGGTTGGCGGTGCCGCTATTGGTATCACCCCAGGCAGAGTCCAGGACGTAGAAGCGGGAGTTGCCGGCGCTGAAGGCGTACCACTCACTGCCGTAGTTCGACGAGTTGCTGCCGTTGACGCAGCAGTTGACGTCGTTCTGGTAGCGGCCGTTCGACGCGCTCACGGCCGTGTCCTGCGTCCAGGTGGTGATGTCGGTGTGCTGCGTTCCGCTCAAGCCGTGGTTACCCACGGCGGTGAACAGCGGGATGGACTGGCCGGGCACGGTCCAGAGGCTCGGCCCGAAGATCGCGCTGGCGCTCGCGCCGGTCTGCCGCAGGTCGCCGTAGTTGATCTGGCTGCCGTTGGGGTAGCCGTTGTCGCCCACCGTCACTGCGAACCGCGCGCCGCTCGTCGCGATCTGCGACATCAGGTTGGCCTGGTCGGTGTTCTGGCCGTTGCTGTCGACCTGGCCCCAATCGCCGAACACGTCGAACGAGAAGCTGTCGGTGGATCCGAACGGGACTTGAGTCGTGAACGTCGGCGCAACGTTCGCGCCGAGCAGGTCGGTGCTGCCGAGATACACGCGGTAGCAGTAGCTTCCGGCCGCAGGCAGGCTGAGCGGGCCCTTCCATTGGTACTCGAAGACGCTGCCGACGAGGATGGTCTTGCGGGTCGCGGCGACCACCGTGCTAGGCGAGCAGTCGCCGCCGGAGTCGACGGCGCCGTAGTGAATGCTGCCCGTCGTGCCGGACTGGTCGGTGGCAAAGTTGATGGCCACGTGCAGGCCGACCAGGTCGGTCAGGTACGGCGCGCGCGTCAGGTGCGCGTCGTACGCCGAGACGCTGGTCGTCACCCCGCCTAGTGCATGGACGGCGGCCGGTGCAGCCGTGGCAGCCCGCGCCGGCGCGGCGAGCCCCGCCAGAACACCTAGCACCAGCGCCAAGACCCCCACCACCGACCAGGACCGCCGCGCCATGAAGGCGCGCTGGTCCATCCCGTCACCGCAAGTCGTTTGGAGCCAGCGGCGGCGCGACCGGGTCCGCGACGCGACCGCTCGTCGCATCGACGATCAGCGCATCCGCCCGCTCGGACTCGCCGTCGGACTGCCGCGCCAGGACCGGGATGTGGTCGGCCCAGGAGAAGTCGTCGGTCGCGAGACGGCGCGCCCGGATGCCGCGCAGCGCGCTGGCGAGAATCCGGCGTTCGCGGGCGCGCAACTCCTCATAGCCCTCGCCGCCGATCACCAACGCGGGGGCGAAATATCGGAATGGCGGGAACCCGTAGGCGTCGTCGGTGTTGTCGATCAGCTCGTCCACCAGTGCCGACTCGTCGATGTCGGACAGGCCGAACGGGTTGCGTTCGATGATGAACAGTTCCTCCACGCGCACGCCTGACGTGCCCTCGCAGGGGACGAGCCGCTCGACCGCGTACTTCGGCGGCGGCACCACGTACTGCGTGATCGCGTTCAGGCTCATGATCGGCAGGTTCCGCGCGCCGAGCGCCGTGCCGATGCCGCGCCCCTGCTTTGAGTGCAGTCGGCTCTGTATCCGTAGGCGCCGCCACTCCTTCCGGGTCAGATCACCGGCGTTCACCGCGCGCAGGGTGTGCTGGCTGATCGTCAGTGGCTTCGGGTAGCACAGGGCCGTGCCGTTGGCGTCGATGATCGTCATGTCGTCGGACAGGAACTTGCTCGAGTTCTCGCGGAGCAGCCGCAAGATCGTTCCGGTCTTGCCGGTGTCCGTCAGCGCGGACATCATCACCCCACGGCCGTTCATCTCCAGGCAGGCCGAGTGCAGCAGCATGTGACCGCGCGAGACCAGCAAGAACCGCAGCAGCGCCTCAATCACATTCGTGTAGAGCACGTGCGGCGACCTGACCAACATCGGCCCGACGACGATCTTGACGCGATCTGTCATGTCGATGTGGAAGTCCGCGCCCCGCCGCCCCAGGTGCTCCTCGTAGGAGACGGCCGGAAGGACCGCGTACTGCGTGACCCGCGCGCGCTTGCGCGCCAGCCCATTGCCGAAGGTGCCGGGCCGGATCTCGATATCGGGCGGGCCGTCCAGCCGTCCGGTCCGGAAGAACTCCAGCTCCCGCAACGCGATCGCGGAACCGACTGTCACGATTCCGTGGATGTCATAGCGGTACGCCAGCGCGGTCCCTGCCGTCCGCATCTGTGGCGCTTCGTCGCGCAGGTCGACGACCAGGTCGACGAGCTGGCGACGCGACGAGGGCTCGGCCTCGAGCTCCTGCTCCGGCATGTGGTCTTGGACGCGGTCTGAGGTCAAGGTCATGGTTCCCCCCGATGAGAACAGGTAGCGGTCAGAGACGATGAAGCGGACGAGGAATACAGCCAGCAGCGTGGCGATGTTCGAGATCACGTAGCCGAGCCCGAGCCCGTGCACCAGCCACGACAGCAGCGGCAGTCGGGCCAGCAGCGCCACGTTATTGACGAGGGCGAATCCGAGCAGCCGTTGCCAGCCGGCGCGGGACTTCGGCCCGCGGAAGACCAGTCGATCGGTGAGCAGGTAGTTCCACAGGGTCGACACCTGCGTAGCCAGGGCGGCCCCGAGCAGTAGCGGTGTCTGCAGCACTCCGACGAGCAACCACAAGGCGGCGCTGTTGACGGCGATGCCGGTCGCGCCCACGGCGGCGAAACGCGCCGCAGTGCCCAGTCGCGCGGCGTGGCGACCGAAGACAGTCGCGGTGCGCAGCGCGAGCAGCCTGCGCGCGAAGATCAGACCCTCCTTCAAGGACGCCTTGCTTTCGCCGCTATACCGGTCCTGGAAGGTGAACGGGTGCTCGTCGACCCGCAACCGGGGCGAACGCGCCAGGACTTCCAACAGGATTTTGAAGCCACGTGGCCGTAGCCGATCGAGGTCAACCCGGTCCCGACGCACCGCGAAGAACCCGCTCATCGGATCGCTGCACGAACGCAGCCGGCGCGGGAAGAACGCCTTCGCAAGCCGGGTCGCCCCGCTCGACACCCGCTCCCGCGCAGAGGACGAAAGGCCCGATGCACTGCCCGACCCGGCGTACCGGCTCGCTACCACCAGGTCAGCGCCCGTCTCAACGCCGACCCGGCGAAGCTCCGGCACAAGCTCGGGCGGATGCTGTAGATCGCCGTCCATGACGACCGCCCAGCTCGCGGTCGACGCGTGCAGTCCGGCCAGCACCGCCGACCCCAATCCGCCAGCCCGGTCACCGGGCGCACGGTGCAGCAGCCGCACCGGACGGGCCACCGACGAAGCGACCTCAACGATCCGTTCTGGCGTCTGGTCCGAGCTGTCGTCGACGAATAGGATGCTGGCATCTAAATCGCCCAGCGCGGCATCCAGGCGCGAGACGAGCGGAGCGACATTACCCGCCTCGTTGCGGGTCGGGATAATGACAGTTAGGTCAGTGGACGGACCTTGTACGGACGCGTACGAACTGTTCACGTTGACGATGCCCCCCGGCAGCAGTGCGTTCATCTCTCATATACGCAATAGCGCACACCGTACGGGCCGGGTTGCTCAGCGTGCAAGCCAAGTCGCCGAGGTCACGCGCAAATAACACGCCCGAAACACGGGTCGCTGAGCCCAAGGTTCTGGGGGATCCGAAGCCGCGAGGACGTGTATTACGCGCCCCCGCAACTGCGTGGGGGTCGAATTCTGACGGCCGAGTGCTGAGGTATACGCACGTCAGCGAGTTGTCCTGCGTTGCATTCCGCAGACATTCGATAATTGCGATCAACAAATACGATGCTAATAGTCACTACGACGACGAATTTGGAACCGGCAATTCCTGTATGGCGAAGTAATCGCCGAGCCGATACGGAAACCGCTCACTCAGCTACCGATTCATTACAATATTCGCGACCGAAATGGTTCCCGTGGTTAGCGCGGGTCGGGCTCAGGACCGCCTCGCGCGGCGTCACTCGCGGGCACCTGGCGGTCATGGTGCTCCGGAACGGCCACTTGCATACCAGCCTCCGAGAGCAACCGGGTGGCACGTTCACCGACCCGCTGCGAGCCGGGCAACGAGCAGTTCGGGCACCGGAACTCGACAGTATTCTGACCGCTGTCGCTATTACTACGACCGTTGTCGTTATTACTACGACCGTTGTCGTTGATCCGGTCGAGGGCCAGGACCAGCACCGCATCGGGCACCGGGACTTCCACCACGCCGCAACTCGCGCACGTGGTGCGGAGGCTAGACGTCACGATTGGATTGTGCCACGGTCTTGCCGAATGGCGCATGGCTGTCGAATGAATCTCAGGCGAACCCCAGGAGCGCCCAGGAGGCCCGGGTGCGCGGCCACCGCCCCGCCGGCGGAGACGTACCAAAACGGCCCGGTCAGTCTGCCCGAACGTGCACCAATCGTCACCCTGGCTCCCCAGTTGTCTGTCTTCTCATCGGTTCACCAGGGATACGCACCGACGGGGGCGAACGGTTCCCGCGAAAGCGGCCCGGCCGAAGGCAACCAGCTCGAAACCCAGGCAGCGGACCAGTGGGGTTCGGCGAGATGCCGCGCACCGCCTGGGGCCAAGGCTCGCTGAGCGTCGATCGCCGACAACTCCCAGACAGGCCGCCCGATTTGTCGGCAACGCCGACTCCGTACTACGGGCCCGTTCGAGCGGGACAGTCCGAGCTAGCGACCGTTTGTCCACGAGATTTCATGGCTGAGGGATCAACTCAGTGGCGCTCTCTGCCCTGGAATTGCGGGGCTGCACATCCAGCCCCCGTGGACTCGCCCATCGTGGACGACGACCTCAACAGCAACGTCGTTACGCCGCGAGTCAGGACGTCAGCCTGCGCAGCGTCCGTCGGTTGGACGCCGACTCGGACGTAACGCTGCTTGGCGTCGCGGGGTCGATGCGTTCGAGTCTGGTCCACCCGGTCCAGCCGCGCTCCACGAGCAGTTCGAGCAGCCGCGCTGCCATGGGCGCCGCGTTGAGGAAGACCGAGTCGAGTAGTTCGACCAGGTCGTCGTCGAGCGCGAATTCGTCTGCGGAGTCGTAATCCTCCCAGCCCTTGACCGATTCCTCGATCAGCGATACCAGCCGGTCGGCGAACGCCGGTAGCCGCGGATCGTCGGCCGCCCAGTCGGCGGCCTGGATGAGGTCGAGGTAGATCGTGGTGACGGCCGTGGTGTCGAGCTGAGCGAGCTTGTGCGCCATCAGCGCCGGCATCTGCTCGGGGAGCTGGGCAGCAACCAGGATCCAGGCATCGCGCTCCAGTTCGATCGCCCGCTGCGGAAGGTTGAACTCGCGGAGCCGGTCCAGATACGCCACCGCCTCCGGTGGCAGCGCCAGGCTGTCGCCGGCTGCAAGCTGCGCGATCCGCTCACGGTGGCGCTGTTTCTCGCGGATCTCCGAACGCAGGCGGCGATCGATGTCCTCGACCGCCGCCGCGAACTCCTCGGCGTCGGCCGCCAGCAGTTCTTGCACCCGGGAGAGTGGTACGCCGGCGTCGGCCAGCGTCCTGATCCGGATCAGCTCGACGACGGCTGCGGCGTCGTAGCGCCGGTAGCCCGAGTGGTCCCGCTCGGGCTCGGGCAGCAGCCGCTTGGCGTGGTAGTGGCGCACCGCGCGCACCGTGACGCCGGCGTAGGCCGCGAGTTGGCTGATCGTCAGCATGTCAGAGCTGATTCTCCTTGATTGCTTTGATGGGTCAGGCGAGCTTGCGGTGGTATACGCGCATCGCGAAGGCGTAGGCGACGACGAGAAGGCCGACGCACCAGGCGAGTGCACTCCAGATGTCGCTGCCGACCGGCTGCTCGGCGTAGAGGTCGCGCAGCGTGTTCACGATCGAGGTGGCCGGCTGGTGCTCGGCGAACCAGCGCACCGGGCCGGGCATGCCGGAGGTGGGCACGAACGCTGAGCTGATGAAGGGCAGGAAGATCAGCGGGTAGGAGAACCCGCTCACCGCATCGGCCGACTTGGCGGTGAGACCGGGGATCACGGCCAGCCAGGTCAGGGTCAGGGTGAAGAGCAGGAGGATCCCGACCACGCCGAGCCAGGCCAGGACTCCGGCCCCGGAGCGGAAGCCGATCGCCACGGCGACGAGTATGACGAGCGCGAGCGATATCAGGTTCGCGACCATCGAGGTCAGGACGTGGCCCCACAGCGCCGCCGAGCGGGCGATCGGCATGGACTGGAACCGTTCGAAGATGCCGCCCGAGACGTCGATGAAGAGCCGGTAGGCCGTGTAGGCGATGCCGGAGGCGACGGTGATGAGCAGGATGCCGGGCAGCAGGTAGTTCACGTACTTGACGCCGCCCGTGTCGATCGCGTGGCCGAAGACGTACACGAACAGCAACAGCATGGTGATCGGCGTGATGGCGGTGGTGATGATCGTGTCCGGGCTGCGCAGGATGTGGCGCAGGGACCGTCCCAGCAAAGTGGTCGTGTCACTGACGAAGCGCTTGTTCATCGGGCGCTCTCAACCCTGGTGTCGCGGCCGACGATCGCGAGGAAGACCTCTTCCAGCGTCGGCTGCTTCTCGACGTACTCGACCTCGGCGGGAGGCATCAGCGCCTTGAGCTCGGCGAGGGTGCCGTTCACGATGATCCGACCCTCGTGCAGGATCGCGATCCGGTCGGCAAGCTGCTCGGCTTCCTCGAGGTACTGCGTGGTGAGCAGCACGGTCGTGCCGCCCTGAGCGAGCTCCTTGACGGCCTGCCACACTGCTTTGCGCGCCTGCGGATCGAGGCCGCTGGTCGGCTCATCGAGGAAGATGACCGGCGGGTTCCCGATCAGGCTCATCGCGATGTCGAGGCGCCGGCGCATGCCGCCGGAGTATGTCGCCACCCGGCGCGAGCCGGCCTCGGTCAGCGAGAACCGGGTCAGCAGGTCGTCCGCGATGCGGCCCGGGTCCTCGAGGTGCCGCAGCTTGGCGATGAGCACCAGGTTCTCTCGCCCGGTGAGGATCTCGTCCACGGCGGCGAACTGCCCGGTGAGGCTGATCGACGCCCGGACCTTCGCGGACATAGTTGCGACGTCGAAGCCGTCGACGGTGGCCGTCCCCGCATCCGCCTTGAGCAACGTGGCCAGGATCCTGACGATCGTGGTCTTGCCCGCTCCGTTGGAGCCGAGCAGGGCGAAGATACTGCCCCGCGCCACATCGAAGTCGACGCCGCGCAGCACCGAGTTGTCGCCGTAGGACTTGGTGAGTCCGGCGATCTGGATAGCTTGTGTTGTGGTCATGCGAACAGCTTTAAACCCTGACCCTGCGTCAAGGTCAAGACCAATCTCAGCGCGGCCACCACACTGCCCGAGGTCTTGTCGAGAGCCGTGGTCTCTGATGACGGCGGAGTCCGGCACGACCTCGACATTCGCGCTGCCGGCAGGCACTCGCCCGCGCTGTCACACCGACACCGTGACCTCGGGCGAGGCCGTCGAATGCACGACAGCCACTAACGACAAAGGAGAAGATCTCGTGACTCGAGGGCAGCGTAGTGAGTGTTCTTGACTCGTCGCGAAGGTAAGAGCAGACTTACCGTTCGTGGTGACTTACCAAGCTAGTGATGGGTGGGACGCGTTGGGGGATCGCACCCGGCGCGCCATCGTCGAGTGCTTGGCCGAGCGGCCGCAGGCGGTCGGGGAGCTTGCCGACGCGCTGCCGGTCAGCCGGCCGGCGGTGTCCCAGCATCTGAAGGTGCTCAAAGACGCAGGGCTGGTCATCGAGCGCGCCGCCGGCACCCGTCGGATCTATCGACTCAACCCGACAGGTGTGGCCGCGCTGCGCGATCAGCTCGACATGTTCTGGAGCAGAGCGTTGGCGGCCTACAAGGATGCCGTCGAACAACCCACACAGGAGAGGTCATGACCCAAGCAGCGGCCACGGTGATCCGCAGGCAGATTGTCGTCGAGGCGCCGATCGAGCGCGCTTTCACCGTGTTCACCGAGCGGTTCGGCGACTTCAAACCACCCGAGCACAACCTGCTCGGCGTGGCGATCGCCGAAACTGTCTTCGAACCGAAGGTCGGCGGCCATCTCTACGACCGCGGCGTCGACGGCAGCGAGTGCCGCTGGGCACGGATCCTCTCCTACGAGCCGCCGGACCGCGTCGTGTTCAGTTGGGACATCAGCCCGCAGTGGACGATCGAGACCGAGCCGGACAACACCAGCGAGGTCGAGGTCCGGTTCGTCGCCGAGACCCCACAGCGCACTCGGGTGGAGCTGGAGCACCGCAACATCGACCGGCACGGGCCAGGCTGGCAGGCCGTCAGCGATGGCGTCGCCGATGACGCCGGATGGCCCCTGTACCTAGCCCGGTACGCCGCGCTGTTCAAGGCGGGCGGTTAACCAGCGAGGCAGATGCCGCCGAGATCGGCGAGCCTTCGCACTACAGCGTCAGCCAGCAGCTGATGTCGCCCGCCTCACTCCCCTCCAGCGTCACGTCGCCGGCGGCTGCCACCTCAACCGACCCAGTGAGCAACGGCCGTCCAACGATCTGCCTTCGACCGCGAGATCCTGCTGGGGGTCAAGAAATCTGCGTTCGCGCGGGACTGGATAGGTGAAGCCACCCGTCGCGTCGACCGATAGGACCAGGCCGACACTGCGACTCCGAAGCGTCCCACGTCGGACTCATCCATTCCCCGGCGACATCGTCCACAGTGGACGGTCGGCGCGTGTCCGGCACCGCGAGCGCCGGCCGCTTGCGCACGCGAGTGCGCCAGTAGATGCTGCATGACATCGGGTGTGGAGCGCCCCTGAACCCGGTCGGTGAACGAATTGGGAGATTGGCCTTCGGCCTGCGCCCCCAATCTCCGGACTCCGCTAGCGCGTTCGGACACTTGACCGCGACCGGCTGGCGCCTTGCGGGTCAGGGTGCGTGTGCAGCAGGCGCGGGCGCTGGCCCGTCGGCGGGGTGCGCGCCGAGGGGGCTGGTGTGCACGGTCGCTGCGGTGAGTCGCCGGACCTGGACGAGCAGATGTTCTTCGGCGTGGTGGGCGATGTCGTGTGCTTCAGTGAGGGTCAGAGTGGGTTGAACGGTGGCGTCGACTTCGGCGCGCAGGGTGTGCCCGATCCAACGGATGCGCATTTCGCGGACGCCTTCGATGCCGGTGACGCTGGTGACTGCGGCGGTGGCTTGCTCGACCAGGCCGGGATCCACGGCGTCCATCAGCCGGGCACCGACCTGGCGGATCGCGGAGCGCAGCACGCCGAGGATCGCCACCGTGATGAGCAGTCCGATGATCGGGTCGGCTTGTCGCCAGCCCAGCCCGACACCGGCAGCGCCGAGCAGCACGGCGAGGCTCGTGAACCCGTCGGTGCGGGCGTGCAACCCGTCGGCGACCAGCGCGGCCGAACCGATTCGACGCCCGATGCGGATGCGGTAGCGGGCGACCAGCTCGTTGCCCGCGAACCCGATCACCGCGGCGCCGGCCACGGCCCACAGATGGGTGACGTCACGGGGATGGATCAGTCGCTCGATCGCCTCGTAGCAGGCCAGGACCGAGGACAGCGTGATCATCACAATGACGAACAGCCCACCGAGGTCTTCCGCGCGGCCGTACCCGTAGGTGTAGCGGGCGGTCGCCGGGCGCCGCGCGAGGCGAAACGCGATCAGCAGCGGCACCGCGGTCAGCGCATCGGCCACGTTGTGCAGCGTGTCCCCCAGCAGCGCCACCGACCCGGACACCACCACGACCGCACCCTGGATGGCCGCGGTCACCGCGAGCCCGACCAGGCTGATCAGCAGAGCCCGCCGACCGGCAGCGTCGGCCTCCAGCACGTCATCGACCTGGTCCGCGGCATCGTGGGAGTGTCCGCCGACCATCTCCGAGACAGCGTGTCGAAGCCGC
>Ga0137415_10001615_pt1 | contig 22341 bp, 23 predicted proteins | sample CZODoug3_1_1_16f_FD_183082 | JGI IMG/M metagenome (GOLD analysis project Ga0137415, IMG submission 183082) | Vadose zone soil fungal communities from Angelo Coast Range Reserve, California, USA - CZODoug3_1_1_16fungal (Hybrid Assembly) | ecosystem: Environmental > Terrestrial > Soil > Vadose...
GACGCCGGGCCCAGAATTGAGAGGGCTCGGCGGGTTCGCACTGTGCTCGGACCTGGAGACCTCGTGAGTGGCGAAGAGGGGCTAGCACCCGAATCGCCACTCACGGGGCCCGGAGGGGCCGGGGCTGGGGGTGCGGGATGAATGCTGGGGCAGACCATCCGCCGTTGATCGGTTCGGACGAGGTCACGACGCCGTACTGGTTGGAGGGCTACGAGCGGCAGGCGCGGGCGGGCAGCTGGGAGGTGGCCCGCGCGGCGCCACACACCGTCGCGGTGCTGGTGCGGTGGGCCTGGCGGGCCTCGCCGAGGCTGACCATGTCGACACTCGGCGTGCAGCTGCTGGCCGCCGTCGCCACCGCGCTGGGACTGTTGGCGACGGCCAACGTGTTCACCCGGCTGTTGGCGGCAGGGCCGACCCCGGACCGGGTGGTCGCGGCGCTGCCGGCGCTCGCGCTGGTAGTGGCGGCGGGGGTGGCGCGCGGCTCGCTGCAGGCCGCGGTCGGGGCGCTGGAGGCAGCGTTGGTGCCGAGGATCGAGCAGCGCGCGCAGGACGAGCTCTACGCCGGCCTGCTCGGCGTCGAACTGCTTGCCTTCGACGACCCCGACTTCACCGGCCTCATCGAGCGGAGCGAGCGGGGCATCATCTCGATCCATCTGGGTGCGCGGCGGGTCGGTGGTCTGGTGGCGGCGGTGGTCTCGGTGGCCGCCGCGGTCGTGGCCGCCGGCCTGCTGCACCCGGTGCTGGCTCCGCTCGTGCTGCTGACCGCGGTGCCCCAGGCCTGGGCGACCCTGCGCGGCGCACAGCTGGAGCTGGCCTCGTTCGTGCGCATCGCGGCCGCCGAGCGCCGCCGCGACATCACCAACGAGCTGATCTCCGATCGGGCCAACGCCGCCGAGATCCGCGCGTTCACCACCCAGCGCGCGCTGCTCGCCGAGCACCGCAGGCTCACCGAGCAGGTCACGGCCGAGGTGTCCCGGGTCGGCCAGCAGCGCAACCTGTTGAGCACGGCGGGCCGCGCGCTGGCCGGGGCGGGCGCCGGCGTCGGCTACGCGGTGCTCGGCCTGCTGCTCTACACCGGTGGCCTGCCGCTGGCGCTGGCCGGCACGGCGGTGGTGGCGATGCGGACCGCCGCGCAGGCCATCGGCAACGGCGTGTACTCGGTCAACGAGCTGTTCGAGATGGGCATCTACGTTGGCCTGTTCGGCGACGCCATCGCGGACATCCGCGGCCGCGCCCGCCCGGCGCCGACCCGCCACCTGACCGGCGACCCGACGGTGGTCGAGTTGACCGACGTGTCCTTCCGCTACCCGGGGCGGGACCGCGACGCCGTGCACGGGGTCAGCCTGACGCTGCGCCGGGGCGAGGTGGTGGCGCTGGTCGGCGAGAACGGCTCCGGCAAGACGACCCTGGCCAAGCTGATCACCGGGCTGTACCTGCCCAGCGACGGCGCGGTGCGCTGGGACGGCGTCGACACCGCCCAGGTCGACCCGCTCGAGCTGCAGGACCGGGTCGCCGTCGTGCTGCAGGAGCCACTGCGCTGGCCGGTCACCGCCACCGACAACATCCGGATCGGCCGCCTCGACCGGGAGGACGCGGACGGCTCGGCGTTCGCCGACGCGGCGCGGCGGTCCGGGGCGGACACCGTGCTCGCCGACCTGCCGGACGGGCCGAGCACGGTGCTCTCCCGCAAGTTCCAGAACGGCCGGGACCTCTCCGGCGGTCAGTGGCAGCGGGTCAGCGTGGCGCGGGGCCTCTACCGCGACTCGGCGCTGGTGGTCGCCGACGAGCCCACCTCCGCGATGGACGCACGCGCCGAGCACGCCGTGTTCGCCGCGCTCCAGGAGCTCAGCGCCGACCACCGCCCACGGATCACCGTGCTCGTCACCCACCGGCTGGCCAACGTGCGGCACGCCGACCAGATCGTCGTGCTGGACGGCGGCCGGGTCACCGAGCGCGGCACCCACGACGAGCTGATGGCCGCCGCCGGCACCTATCGCCAGCTGTTCAGCCTGCAAGCCCATGCCTACCGCGAATAGCCTGTGAGTGGTATTGGTCGCTATAGCGACCAATACCACTCACAGGGTCAGCGGGAGATGTGCGCTCCGTGCGCCGATCGAGGGGAGATGTCCCTGATCAGCGTCTTCCAGCGGCCCTCAGGGGCGCTGGCATGGCCTCAGTCGTTCAACGGGTCGAAGATCGCTGAACTAGGCGGAGGGTAGCCCGCCGGCTAAGTCGGTTCCAGCGATTTCGTCGGGACTGCCGTCGGGGCCGGCGTCGGGGCTGGCGCGGCCGGGCGGATCGCGGCCACGAGCGGCCTGACGTAGAACTCCACGAGGCGTCGCTGGCCCTCCGGCGAGTCGACCGGCAGCACGGTTTCCGGGGTGATCACCAGCGAGATCACGTTGCGTACCAGCAGCTCGGCCAGCATGTCGATGTCCTGCTCGGGCAGCGCGATCCGGCCGGCCGCCACCTCGTCTCGGATGTGCCGGGCGATCCAGCTCCGGGCGGCGGCGACGACGTGGCCGGCCCGGATCGTCAGGTAGGGCAGGATCAGCTCGGGCTCGGTGCGCAGCAGCCGGTTGAGCACCCGGTGCGCGCGCAGGAAGCTCAGGCAGAACAGCAGTCCCTGGGACAGCTTGGCCTCGGAGCTGTGCTCCGCCTCGATCACCGCGTCCAGCTTGGTCAGGAACCGGCGCAGCTCGCGCATCAGCAGCGCGTTGATCAGCTGGTCCTTCTTCGGGAAGTACCGGTAGATGGTCACCCGGGAGACGCCGACGCGGCGCGCCACGTCGTCCATGGTGAACCGGCGCAGCCCGAAGTCCTCGGCCTGGTCGAGCGCGGCGGTCAGGATTCGGGCCGCCGTCTCGTCGTCGGGCAGGTCGGTGTCCAGCGCGCGCCGCAGTAGGTCCTCGCCGTGACCGCTGCCGTGCGTGCCGCCCCTGCGCATGCCACCAGCGTAACAACCTTACAACTTGACGAAGTTTGTTACATACGTTTGAGTGTTGCGCAGCATCGCCGAGCCCAGTCAGTCGCCGAGCCCAGTCAGCCGCCACGCCGAGGGAGTGCCGCCATGACGGCGCCGCCGCCGCACCGACCCGACCACGAGGTCGTGATCATCGGCGCGGGGCTGAGCGGCATTGGGATGGGCATCGCGCTGAGCCGGGCCGGCCTGCTGGACTTCGTGATCCTGGAGCGGGCCGGCGACATCGGCGGCACCTGGCGGGACAACACCTACCCGGGCATCGCGGTCGACGTGCCGGCGCAGGCGTACCAGTTCAGCTTCGAGCTCAACCCGGACTGGAGCCGCGCGTTCGCCGAGGGCGCCGAGGTCAAGGCGTACCTGGACCGCGTCGCCGACCGGTACCGGGTGCGGGACCACATCCGCTGCCACCACGAGGTCACCGAGCGGGTCTGGGACGACGCGGCGCACCTGTGGCGGCTGACGGTGAACGGCAGAGAGAACGGCAGAGAGAACGGCAGAGAGAACGGCAGAGAGAACGGCAGAGAGAACGGCAGAGAGAACGGCAGAGAGCTGACCGCCCGGTTCGTGGTCAGCGCGATCGGGCCGTTCGTGGACCCGAAGCCCGTGGACATTCCCGGGGTCGGCGAGTTCGGCGGCACGCTGATGTACTCGTCGCGCTGGGACCACGACGTCGAGCTGGCCGGCGCCCGGGTGGCGGTGATCGGTACCGGCGCGAGCGCGGTGCAGATCGTGCCGGAGATCGCCGGCCGGGTGGCCCGCCTCGACGTCTACCAGCGCACCCCGGTCTGGGTCGGCCCGAAGCTGGACCCGAGCACGCCGCGCGCGCTGGCCGGGCTGTTCCGCCGCTGCCCGGCCAGCCAGCGGGTGGTCCGCGCGGTGACCGGCCGGGCGATCGAGCTGATGCTCATCGACCTCGTCGTGCACCACCACCGGGTGCCGTGGCTGACCAGGGCGGCGGCCGCCGCGATGCGCTCACTCTGGTACCGCCTGCAGGTGCCGGACGCGGCATTGCGCGCCAGGCTGACCCCGGGCTACGGGCTCGGCTGCAAGCGCCCGACCGTGTCCAACAGCTACCTGCGCACCTTCACGCGGCCGCACGTCGAGCTGGTCACCGACCCCATCGAGGCGATCACCGCCGACGGCGTGCGCACCGCCGATGGCCGCCACCGCGACGTGGACGTGCTCGTCCTGGCCACCGGGTTCCGCCTCGCCAGCGACCCGGCGAACTTCCGCCGTACTCCGGTGCGCGGCCGCGACGGGTTCGACCTGGCCACCGCCTACGAGCGGCGCCGGCTGAGCTCCTACGAGGGCATCAGCATGCCGGGGCTGCCGAACCACTTCATGATGTTCGGGCCGTACGGCTGGGTCGGCGGCAGCTGGCACCAGCTGGTGGAGAGCACTTCGGCGCACATCGTCCGGGTGGTCAGCGAGGCGCGCCGGCGGGGCGCCACCGTTGTCGAGGTGCGCCCCGAACCGACCCGGCGCTGGACCGAGCGGATGCGCGCCCGGCTGGCCGGCTCGCTGTTCAACACCAACAGCTGCACAGGCGCAAACAGCTACTACTTCGACCACCACGGCGACCTGCCGTACCTGCGCCCGACCAGCTCGGCGGCGGCCTTCCGGTCCGCACGCCGCTTCCCGCTGGACGACTACCGCTACACGAGTGCGCCCAACACGCCCACCGACACCGCCGCGCCACCAGGAGGATGAACATGACCGCCGCACCGGAGCCGATGCCCGTACCGAAACGCAGCGTCCGCACCCGCCGCATCTCCTTCGCCTACCCGGCCGGCACGCTGGACCGGCATTACGTGCAGGGCGACCTGGTGATGAGCCACATCGTCGCCATGCTGTCCGCGCTGTTCCCCGAGGGCGAGGACTTCTTCATCCGCGCGGTCCGCCGCTACCGCGACCAGGTCACCGACCCGGAGCTGCGCGCGCAGGTCGCCGGCTTCATCGGCCAGGAGGTGACGCACGGCCGGGAGCACCGGGCGCTGAACGACAAGCTGCGCGAGATGGGCTACCCGACCCGGATGACCGACCGCTTCACGAACCTGCTGCTGATCCGGTCCGACCGGCTGTTCTCGCGCCGCTTCCAGCTGGCCGTGACCGCCGCGCTGGAGCACTACACCGCGACCATCGCCGAGCGCCTGCTGACCAGCCCGGAGGCGCGGGAGCTGCTCGGCGACAGCGAGGTCCGGTCGGTGTTGCTCTGGCACGCGCTGGAGGAGTCGGAGCACAAGGCCGTCGCGTTCGACGTGTACCGCGCGATCGGCGGCACCGAGCGGATGCGGATCGGCGCGATGCGCCTGACCAACGCGCTGTTCGTGCCGATCGTGGCCGTGCTGACCGCGATCTCGCTCGCCGGCGACCGAGCGAGCTACCACCCGGTCCGGCTCTGGCGCAGCCTGGCCCGGCTGCCCCACTCGCCGTTCCTGGCCCGCGAGGTGCGGCGCAACCTGCTCGCCTACAACCGACCCGGCTTCCACCCGGACGACTTCGACGCCACCGCGCTGCTGGACCGCTGGCGGGCCGAGCTGTTCGGCACGAACGGCACCCTCGCCGACTACCTCAAGTAGCTCCGCCCTCCGGACCTCGTGAGTGGCGAGTGGTCTCATAGGACCACTCGCCACTCACGACGTTGTTCGGGCGGGGCGGCGCTGTACGCGGGCTGTATGTCGTGCGGCGGTAGGTTTTGGGGGTGGACGAGGATCGGGCACGACGCGTCGCGGACACGCTCCGCGAGCGTGGCATCGACGCGCACCTGGAGCGGGCCGGCGTGTACCAGTTCGGGGTGCGGGTGTCGCTCGGCGACGGCCGCGAGGCGATCTGGGACTCCGACGGCACCGCGACCCTGGAGGCTCAGGTGATGCGGGACGGCAACCTGGTCGGGTTCGTGCCGGTGATCGAGGGCTCCGAGGACTACGACGAGGCCCAGGTGGTCGACGCGATCGCGCGCACCGACTACGACAAGCCGATCGCCTCGCTGCGCTCCACCGCGCCGCCGCCCGGCCAGCCGCTGCCCCCCACCGGTGGCCTGTTCCGCCGATTCCTGGACGGCTTCCGCTACAAGTAGCCGGGTGCTCAGTGCGGGTCGTCGCTGGCCGCCGCGAGCAGCGGCACCAGCACGTCGCTGATCGGCGTCGGCACACCGTGCGCGGCGCCCAGCCGGCAGAGCACCCCGTTGCGTGCGTCCCACTCCAGCGCCCGGCCGGCCGCCCGGTCGTACAGGATCGACGAGCCCATGTCGGGCGGCATCGTGGCCAGCCGGTCCGCCATCTCCTCGCCGAGCGACGCCTCCAGCCGCACCCCCTCGGCGGCGGCCACCGCCCGGCACTCCTCGACCAGCGCGAGGGCCAGCCCGCGCACGTCCGGCCGACGGAACATGCCGGAGCGCCGGCCGGTCAGCACCATCAGCCCGGCGAGCGCGTTCATGGCCAGCTTGCGCCACAGCTCGGCGTCGAAGTCGGCCCGCACGTGGACCTGCGCGCCACCGGGTACGAGCAGCTCGGCCAGCCGGTGGCCGGCGGGTTCGTCGGGCACGGTGAGCTCGGGTACGCCGCGCAGCCGGATCGTCCGCCGATCCAGCCCCTCGGCGGGGCACCACACCACACTGGGCAGCACCGTGGCCGAGCCGACGTACGGCGCCACCCGCCCTCGGTGCTCGACGCCGTTCTGCAGCACCACCACGACGGTGTCCGGACCGGCGAGGCGTTCCAGCCAGTGGCCGGCGGCGGCGGTCTGGTGTGCCTTCACCGCCAGCAGCAGCCAGTCCACCGGGCCACGCGCCGCCTCGGGCTCGGTCCGCACCTCGCCGGCCAGCGGCATCGGTTCGCCGTCGTCCGGGTGCACCGTGATCGACCCGACCGGGGTGCGCCCGTACAGCGGCACCGCGCCGAGCCCGGCCCGCTCGGCCACCGCCGCGAAGGTCGCCCCGATCGCGCCGGGGCCGACCACCGCCAGCCGCTCCCGCTGCCCGCCACCAGAGGTTCGCGTAGACGTCACGCCCCCATCCTGCCGGCCGGGCTCAGCGCGCGAGCTCGCCCTCGGTCAGCGTGGCCACGCTGCGCCAGCCCCAGTACACGCGGTGGTGCGCGATCAGGCCGTCCCGGACCTCCATCACCTCGACGATGTCCAGCTGCTCCCCGTCCGGGGTGGACCCCGGGTACTCCCAGGTCAGCAGGGCGCCGTCGGTCAGGTACGTGGTGCGGTAGCGCCGCCGCTTCGGCGTTTGGTCGGCAAACACGAGCCGGACGAACTCACGCAGCGCCCCCCGGCCGCGCACTACGCCGTCGCGGCGCCCGAGCAGGTGACAGACCAGCGGGCTCTCCAGCGTGGCGTCGGGTCGGTAGAGCGCCAGCGCGGCGTCCAGGTCCCGGGCGCCCAGCGCCTCGTCCCAGGCGTGGTAGATCCGCTCGATGTCCTGGCTGTCCTTGGTGGCCGCGCTTGCCGACTGGGTCATCGGAGGCTCCCTTCCCGTCGTTATAGGTCTGAACGGCTCCGACGCTAGGGGCGGGACGTTTCGACCCCGGGCAAAGTGTCGCTGTGCGAAGCTCGGCACATGACGGAGCCGACCGGACCGCTGCCGGCGGGGCCGACCGAGATGGGGGACCCGAGGGACCGGGACCTGGCCGCCGTCGCGGTGCTGTTCGGCGACCCGGCACGGATCGCCATGCTCGCCGCGCTGGCCGGCGGGCGGGCCCTGCCGGCCGGCGAGCTGGCCAGACAGGCGGGCGTGCGACCAGCCACGGCCAGCGCGCACCTGCGCAAGCTGCTCGACGGCGGACTCGTCCGCGTCCGGGTGCAGGGCCGGCACCGCTACCACGAGCTGGCCGGCCCCCGGGTCGCCGACGTGCTGGAGGCGCTGGCCCAGCTCGCGCCGGCCGCCGAGGTCCGCTCGCTGCGCACCCACCGGGCCAACGCGGCCATGGCCGAGGCGCGGACCTGCTACGACCACCTGGCCGGGCGGCGCGGTGTCGAACTGCGGGACCGGATGCTGGTGGCGGGCGCGCTGCGCCAGGTGGACGACCTCGACCACCGGCTGACCGAGTCCGGGCGGCGGCTGGTCGGTGAGCTGGGCGTGGACGTCGAGCGGCTGGTTGCCTCCCGCCGGGTCTTCGCGCGCCGCTGCGTGGACTGGACCCACCGCCGGCCACACCTGTCCGGCGCGCTGCCGGCCGCGCTGACCGCGCGGTTCCTGGCCAGGGGCTGGCTGTTGCCGGGCCCCGGCCGGGCACTGCGGGTGACCGACGGGTACGACCGCGAGCTGGCCGGTTGGCTCGGCCCGGCTCAGTTCGGCGGGGTGGAGAACGAGCTGGGCGGCGGGCCGTCGGACGGGTCGGACGGGGTCAGGGTGGGCAGCAGCGGGTTGCCGGGGCGCGGGACGGCCGGGGCGCTCGGCGGCGGGGCGTAGGCGGGCGTGCGCCCGTAGCTCGGCGGCGGGTTGCTCGGCGGCGGGGCGTAGGTGGTCGACGGTGCGTAGCTGGTCGGTGGGGCGTAGCTGGTCGTCGGCGGCGCGTACGTGGTCGGTGGGGCGTTGCTCGGCGGGTTCGGTGTCGGCGAGGGTCCGGTCAGCGGCCGGGGCGTCGCCAGCGGCGCGGCGAGCGCGAACTCCAGGATCGTGCCCGGGTTGTCCAGCGGCCCGGTCTGCTCGCCGGGTTTGGCGCCACCGAGGCCGGTGCTGTCGGTGGCCACGTAGATCCTGCTGTGATCGGCCGAGATGGCCACGTCCCGGTACCGGTTGTGCGTACGGAACAGCTCCAGCACGTCGCCCTGCGCCGAGCCGCCATCCTGGCTCAGCTTGACCGCGTACACGGCGCCGTTCTTCAGGCTGGGCACCAGCAGCGAGTTGGCCAGCGCGGGGTCCGGGGAGTCGGCGGGAACGTAGGCCAGGCTGCCCGGGGCGACGGTCGGCCAGCAGCGGTCGTAGTCCGGCGCGCACGCCTCGTCCTGGAAGCCGTACCCGTTGGGCGCGGTGTACAGCGTCTTCAGCGGCTCCACGTAGTCCGGGGTGTTCCACACCGTCTCGGCCGGACCCTGGGGCACGCCGGCCGGTACCTGGTCGGGGTCGTAGGCCAGCTGTCCGCAGTTGCGCGCCGCCGACCAGTTCGCGTACCGGTAGGACTGGTCGTCGCGGTACCCGGCCACGAACGGCCAGCCGTAGTTGGACCCCGCCCGCACCAGGTCGACCTCGTCGTCGCTCTTCGGGCCCTGGTCGGCGGAGTACAACTGGCCGTTCGGGCCGAACGCGAGGCCCACCGGGTTGCGCTCGCCGACGGCGAAGATGTGGCTGCGCACGCCGTGGATCATCGGGTTGTCCGCCGGGATGCCGCCGTCCTGGTCCAGCCGCAGGATCTTGCCGGCGTAGCTGCTCCAGTCGCGGGCGGCGAGCTGCTGGCTGGTCGGCAGATCCTGCGAGCGGATCGGGGCGCAGGCCTGGCCGTACTCGTTGTTGCCCAGGTCGCCGAGCGTGAAGTAGAGCTTCTGGTCCGGGCCGAAGGCCAGCCGCCCGCCGTTGTGCGCGGTGCTCGCGGGCAGGCCGGTGAGTACGTCGGTCGGGCTGGTCAGCGACGCCGCCGACTGGTCGTAGCGGTACCGGACGATCTTGGCGCGCAGGTCGACGGCCGGTCCGGGGCCGGCGTTGTAGTCGTAGGCCACGAACACCGCGCCCGGACCGAACGCCATGCCGAGCAGCCCGTCCTCGGCGCCGCTGCTGGACACGTCGGGGATGTCCACCACATCGCTGCTGGCCCCGTCGTCCGGGTCGATCCGGGTGATCCGTTTGCCGGTCTGCTCGGTCACCCACAGGAAGTTGTCCGGCCCCCAGGTGAGCTGCCACGGCTTGGCCAGCCCGCCGGCCAGCACCCTCGGCAGCGCGCCCTTGGCGGCGGCCCCCGCTGCACCGCCGGCGGAACCAGGTCCGCGTACCACCGGCGCCGCCTCGCAGGCCGCCGCGAGTAAGGCGGCCGACAGCAGGACGATGACTGCCAGCGACCGCTTCACGGGGAGCTCCTTCGTCCAGATTGGGGCTCAACCTAGCGGGCTGGCCGCGGCCGATCAGCGGTGGTGGCCCGGCCGGGTGGCCGCACCGGTTTCCGGCGAACGGCGCAGCCGGTGCACCCGTCCGCCGGCGGTGCCGGGCTCAGCGGCGGAAGCCGCCCTCGGCGTCGATCACCTGGCCGGTGATCGTGGCGGCGTCCGAGCCGAGCAGCAGCGCGACCACGCCGGCGGCCTCTGCGGGGCTGTTCCACCGGCCGGCCGGCATCGCCCGCGACACCTGCCCGGCCAGCTCGGCGGTGGCCCAGCCGGTGTCGGTCGGCCCGGGGTTGACGGTGTTCACCGTGATCGCCCGGTCGGCCAGCGCGTCGGCGAGCGTGCGGGTGAGCTGGTGCAGCGCGCCCTTGGTGGCGGCGTACGGGATCTCCCCGGACATCGGCGCGAGGTGTTGGCCGGAGGTGAACAGGACGACCCGGCCACCCCGGCCGTCGGCGTCGGTGAACTGCTCGGCGAACGCCCGCACCAGCAGCAACGCCGCCCGGACGTTCACCGCCCAGCACAGGTCCAGCTCGGCGGCCGTCAGCGAGGCCAGGTCGCCGACCGAGCTGCGCGCGTGGTTGACCACGAGCGTGTCCAGCCCGCCGAGCGCGGTGGCGGCCTCGGCAACCAGCTCGGCCGGCGCTTCGGGGAGTGCGAGGTCGTACTCGGCGTGGCGCAGCCGCTCGCCCGGCCCACCCAGTGCGTCGAGCACGCCGTCGATGCCGGCCGGGTCGGCGCCCCAGGGCTGCCCAGCGTCGTGCGCCAACCAGGACTGGGCGAACACCGAGGCGCCGTCGGCGAGCAGCCGCGCCGCGATGGCGAAGCCGATCCCGCGCCGCCGGCTCACCCCGGTGACCAGGGCACGGCGACCCGCTGTTGCGATCATCCGGCCAGGTTGCCGGCCGCCCGCGCCGACCGGCAACCCGGTTTCCCCCGCGCACTCTCCGGCCCGAGGTCGCGCACCTTCCGTGGTTCCCGCGCATGGTGCGAGGTGCGCGGGAACCACGCGAGGTGCGCGACGTCGGCGTGCGACCTCGGGCAGTCGGTCGCATCGGAGTGCCCCGACTGGCCCTGACGGAATCCGCGACTCACCCTGACGAGATTCCCGACTCGCGGTGCAAAATCCCGCGACTCGCGCTGTGGAATCTAGCGACTCGCCGGGTGGGCGGCGGGGGTTGGGGCGGCGGGTGCGGGTGGGGTGGGGGTTAGGGGGTGGGGACCTTGTCGAGGAAGCCGTAGACGCGGTGCAGGCGGTCGCCTTCGGTGACCGCTACGTCGAAGCCGACCACCAGGGGCTCGTCGGCGCCGGGGGCGGCGAGGTGCCACTGGAAGCGGGCGGTGTCGTGATGGGCGTCCACCGGGCCGGCGAGGCTGAACACCAGGCCGGCGAACTGCTGCTGCACGGCCCCGATGGTGGCGTCGATCTGGTCCCGGCCCTGGGCGTCGACCAGTGGGTCGGTGTAGCCGGCGTCGGTGGTGTAGAGCGCGTCGATCTTGGCCCGGCGGGTCGCCGCGTCGGTCTCGTTCCAGACCTCGATGTAGCGCTGGGCGATGGTGTTCAAGTCCGTCTGCACGGCTGCCTCCTTAGTGTCATCCGGTGTGTGGTCTTCCGGAGTGGTGTCACCAGGTTGGCAGCCGTGCCGCGGCAATTCGATTCCCTCAGAGGTAATGCTCCTCGGTCACCGCTTGAGGACGACCTTGAGTGCGTTGTGGGTGCCGGCGTCGGCGAACACGTCGTACGCGTCCATGATCGCGTCGAGCCGGAAGTCGTGGGTGCCGAACATCTCGGCCCGGATCCGCCCGTCCCGCACCAGCTGCAGCAGCATGGGCACCGTCACGGTGTCCACCAGCCCGGTCGTGATCGTGATGTTCTTGATCCACAGTTCTTCGAGGTGCAGGGTCGCCGGGGCGCCGTGCACGCCGATGTTGGCCACCACGCCGCCGGGGCGGACGATCCGGGCGCAGGTCTCGAACGTCTCCGGCACACCGACCGCCTCGATCGCCACGTCCACGCCCTGCCCGTCGGTGAGCTCGGCCAGCGCGGCATCCACGTCGTCGTTCGCGTTGATCGTGTAGCCGGCGCCGAACTGCTTGGCGTGCTCCAGCCGCGACGCCGCCTTGTCGATCGCGATCACCCGGCTGGCCCCGTGCAGCCCGCAGGTCATGATCGCGGCCAGCCCGACCGGCCCCGCGCCGACCACCGCCACGGTGTCGCCCGGCTTGACCCGGCCGTTGCGCACCCCGACCTCGTAGCCGGTGGGCAGGATGTCGGTCAGGAACAGCACCTGGGTGTCGGTGACGCCCTCCGGCACCTTGTGCACGCTGGTCTCCGCGAACGGCACCCTCGCGTACTCGGCCTGCAGTCCGTCGATCAGGTGGCCGAAGATCCAGCCGACCCCGCCGACCGCCAGGCAGTGGCTGGGCATGGCGCGCTTGCAGTTCGCGCAGCGGCCGCAGGAGGTGATCGCGGGGATGATGACCCGGTCGCCCTCGTTCAGCGAGGCCACCGCCGCCCCCGTCGCCACCACGGTGCCGACCGCCTCGTGCCCGAGCAGTCTGCCCTGCTCCACGGTCGGCACGTCTCCCTTGAGAATGTGCAGGTCGGTGCCGCAGATGGTGCTCGTGTCCACCTGGACCACGATGTCCGTCGGGTCGGACACCGTCGGGTCGGGGACCTCGTCCCACGACTTCTGCCCGGGACCGTGGTAAACCAGCGCCTTCATGGGTTGCTCCCCAATGCGAGTGTGACGTGACGCCCATCACGGTGGCCGGCGGCGACCGGACCCGACGTCTCATCGTGCGAATCGCCTGCCGCGGCCTCAGTCGCCGTCCCAGCCCGCGAAACCCGTTCGGCACGGGCGCGTGGCCCAGGTAGCGTGACGGCCATGCACCGGCTCTTCACGATCACACCGCCGCCCGCCCACTGAGCGGGCGAACCCGGTTACGCGCCTCGCGCGTCTTAGGCGTCACCTCGTACTGAGGTGAGTTCCGACTCGGCCGTTGTCGGCCGGGCTCGGTTCGGTGCGCCCGCTTCCGCGACCCCTTCCCTTCGTCGCTGGAGCGTTGAATGTCTTCGCTGTCCTCCTCGGGCGCCCTGTCGCGCGCCTCCGGAACCCGTACCGACCTGCACTACGTCTGTCTCGCCGCGCTGCTCTGGGGCACCGGTGGGCTGGCCGGCGCCCTGCTCGGCCAGGTCGCCGCGCTGCCGCCGTTGGCGGTAGCCACCTACCGGTTGGGCGGCGGCGGGCTGACCCTGCTCGCCGTGCTGGCGGTCACCGGCCGGTTGCACCGGCCCAGCCGCGCCGGGCTCGTCCGGGTACTGCTGGTCGGCGCACTGGTCGCCGCCTACCAGGCCTGCTACTTCGCCTCGGTGGCGCTGACCTCGCTCGCGGTGGCCACCGTGGTCGCGATCGGGGCGGCGCCGGTGCTCGTGCTCACCGTCGAGGCGGTGCTGGACCGACGCCGCCCCGGCACGGCCAGCCTGGTGGCCATCGGGCTCGCGCTGCTCGGGCTCGCCCTGCTGGTCGGCTCGCCCCGGGGTGGCTCGTCGGCCGGTGCCAGCGCCGCGGCCACGGCCGGCGGCGCGACGATGGCTGGCGGGTCGCTGGTGCTGGGGGTGCTGCTCGCGCTGGGGGCGGCGGCCGGCTTCGGTGCGCTCGCCTTGCTCGGGCGGCATCCGGTGGCCGACCTGGACGGACCGGCCACCATCGGGCTGGGCTTCACCGCCGGCGGGCTGCTGCTCGTGGTGGCCAGCTCACTGGTCGGCGGGCTCGGTTTTACGCCGACCCTCGGCTCGGTCGGCCTGCTGCTCTACCTCGGCTGGGTGCCGACCGCGCTGGCCTACGGGCTGTTCTTCGTCGGGCTGCGCGGGGTGTCGGCCACCTCGGCCGCCGTGGTCGCGGTGCTCGAACCGTTGACCGCGACGGTGCTCGGCGTGCTCGTGCTTGGCCAGCGGCTGGGGTTTGGCGGCATCGTCGGGGCGGGGCTGTTGTGCGCCGCCGCGGTACTCGCCGGGTTGCGCGGCACGGCCGCCGCCGCGACCCCGGCGGTCCGCCCCGCCGCCGAGCCGGCCTGACAGCCGCTGGCGCTGGCACAGGGGTGCCGCCGGCACACGGGCTGGCGCCGGCACACAGGCGCTGGTGTTCACACACGTCGCCGGGATGCCGCACATGAGTTCGAACTCGTGTGCGGCATCCAGGGGCGGTGTATCAGGACCCGGCCTTGTGTGTGACCGCCGGACTGCGCGGGTGTTGGCGGCAGTCGCGGTGCTCAAGCCGTTGACCCAGGTGTCCTGATGATCACGGAACTTCGCGCGCGGCCGGCCCTGTGTTACCGAGCTGCAGGGTGGGCAGGTTTTCGGGCGCGTTTTCCTGCCTGCTGTGCAGCTCGGTAACAACAGGCCATGCCGCCAGCTGAGCCGGCGGTCAGAAGTGGTCCGCGCCGGTGAGCTGGTGCTCCAGCTCGTCGGCGCGGGCCGCGACCAGCTGGAAGGGCTTGTCGAACCCGGCGAGGCTGAGATCGCCGAGGGCCGCCGCGTGCCGGAACAGCACCACGCCGCCGGAGATGACCACGCCGCCGATTACCGACTCGCCGGCCAGCTCGAGCAGCCGCCGCAGGTCGACCCCGTCCGCGCCGGCGACTGCCGACTCGATCAGGATCCAGCCGGCACCGTCGGACTCGCCGTCGGCGGGCACGTGGTGCACCGCGACGCGCTGGGTGCGCCCCTCCCCGGTGGGCAGGTGGAACCGCAGCGTCCGGTCGGTCTGCTGGAAGATCTCGTAGCGGAACCTGACATACCCGACCAGGTCGATCCAGGTGGTGGCCACAACCCCGAAACCTAGCGCACTGGCGGGCCGGCACCGCGCCGGTAGGGTCGCGATCGTGGCTGAGCTGACTATTGAGATTGATCCCGGCGAGGTCGGGATGAGCGAGGACCGGCTGGACCGGATCGACCGGCACTTCGCCCGCTTCGTCGACGACGGCCGGCTCGCCGGCTGGCTCGCCGTGGTGACCAGGCGGGGCAAGATCGTGCACGTCGGCATGCGGGGCCAGCGGGACGCCGAGGCGGGTCTTCCGGTGGCCCCGGACACCCTGTGGCGGATCTACTCGATGACCAAGCCGATCACCTCGGTGGCCGCGATGATGCTGGTCGAGGAGGGGCGGGTCGAGCTGACCGACCCGATCAGCCGGTTCATCCCGGAGTTCGGCGCGACCCGGGTCTACGTCAAGGGGTCCGCGCTCAAGCCGGTCACCGTGCCCGCGACCGAGCCGATCCGGCTTTGGCACCTGCTCACGCACACGTCCGGGCTGACCTACGGCTTCCACCACGCGCACCCGGTCGACGAGATCTACCGGCGGGCCGGCTACGAGTGGGGCGTGCCGCGCGGCACCGACCTGGCCACCGCCTGCGCTGCCTGGGCCGGCTTCCCGCTGGTGTTCCAGCCCGGCGCGGAGTGGAACTACTCGGTGTCCAGCGATGTGCTCGGCCGGGTGGTCGAGGTGGTCTCCGGCCAGTCGCTCGACGAGTTCTTCGCGGAGCGCATCTTCGGCCCGCTCGGCATGACCGAGACGACGTTCTCCGCGCCCGAGAAGGACGTCGAGCGGCTCGCCGCGCTGTATAGCCCGAACCCGGAGACCGGCCAGTTCGCCCGCAACGACCTGATGGGCGCTGCCGCGCTGCGCACGCCGACCTGCCTGTCCGGCGGCGGCGGGCTGGTGTCCAGCGCGGCCGACTACCACCGGTTCACCCAGATGCTGCTGCGCGGCGGCGAGCTGGACGGCCAGCGCCTGCTCGGCGACCGCACGGTGGCCTATATGGCGCTGAACCACCTGCCCGGTGGTGCAGACCTGGAGCAGATCGGCCGGCCGCTGTTCGCGGAGAGTCCGATGACCGGGATGGGCTTCGGACTGGGCTTCTCGGTGGTCCAGGACCCGGCCGCCTCGAAGATCCTGTCCAGCCCCGGCGAGTTCGCCTGGGGCGGCGCGGCGAGCACCGCGTTCTGGGTGGACCCGGTCGAGGACCTCACCGCGATGTTCTTCACCCAGCTGCTACCGTCCAGCACCCATCCGATCCGGTCCCAGTTGCGGACCCTGGTCTATCAGGCGGTGGTGGACTGATGGCGCTTGCGCTGGTCATCAAGGTCTTGGTCAACGCGGTGGCGCTCTGGGTGTGCACGCTGCTGATCTCCGGCATCCAGCTCGGGGGTTCCGATAAGGGCACCCGGATCGCCACGCTAATCGTGGTCGCGCTGATCTTCGGCCTGGTCAACGCGGTGATCAAGCCGATCGTCAAGACGGTCGGCTGCGCGTTCTACGTCCTCACGCTCGGGCTGATCGGGCTGGTGGTGAACGCGCTGCTGTTCCTGCTCGTCGGATGGATCTCCGGGCAGGTCGGGCTGCCGTTCGAGGTGGCCGGGTTCGGGCCGGCGTTCTGGGGCGCGATCGTGGTGTCCATCGTCGGCTTCGTGCTGCACCTGGTGATCCCGGACAGCCTGGACCGCGAGTGAGCCGCGTCTGGCTGATCACGGGGGCCAGCAGCGGGTTCGGCCGGGCGATCGCCGAGGCGGCCCTGGGCGCCGGGGACACGGTGGTCGGTGCGGCCCGCCGCCCCGAGGCGCTGGCCGAGCTGGCCGCCGCGTATCCCGGCCGGGTGGACGCGGTGCGCCTGGACGTCACCGAGTCCGGCGCGGCCGCCGTGGTCGACGACGTGGTGGCGCGGCACGGCCGGATCGACGTGCTGGTCAACAACGCCGGCCGGACGCAGGTCGGCGCGCTGGAGGAGACCACAGAGGACGAGCTGCGCTACCTGTTCGAGCTGCACTTCTTCGGCCCGGCACTGCTCACGAAGGCGGTGCTGCCGCACCTGCGCCGCCAGGGCGGTGGGGCGGTGGTGCAGATGTCCAGCGTGGGCGGCCAGATCACCGCGCCCGGCTTCGGTGTCTACTGTGCGACGAAGTTCGCGCTGGAGGGGCTGACCCAGGCACTGAGCCAGGAGGTCGACTTCGGCGTCCGGTTCCTGGTCGTGGAGCCCGGGGCGTTCCGGACCGGCCTGTTCAACCCCGGCGCGGCCTACCTGTCCGCCGAGCTGCCCGAGTACGCGGCCACCGTCGGCCCGACCCGGCAGTACGTCACCGGCGGCGACGGCGAGCAGCCCGGCGACCCGGCCAAGGCGGCCGCCGCCATCCTCACCGCCCTGGCCGCCGAGCAGCCGCCCCTGCGGCTGGCCCTGGGCGGCGACGCGGTCGACTCGATCCGCACCGAACTGGACGGCCGCGCCGCCGAGCTCGCCACCTGGGAGCACGTAGCACGCGCCACCGCCTTCGACGCTGAATAACACCAGGTCATGGCCTGTGAGTGGTATTGGTCGCTATAGCGACCAATACCACTCACAAGGTCTGACCTGGTCTTTTAGCCGACGGGGGTGGGGGTGAGGGCGGCGGTCATCTCGTCGAAGCCGCGCAGGTTCGAGGTGGGGCGGCGGTGCGGGTCACCGACCAGGGTGAGGTCGGGGAAGCGGTCGTAGAGGGCGCGCAGGGCCACCTCGCCCTCCATCTTGGCCAGCGAGGCGCCGAGGCAGTAGTGGATGCCGCTGGAGAAGGCCAGGTGCTTGCCGGCGCCCCGCCGGGCCACGTCGAAGGTGTCCGGCCGGTCGAACACCTTGGGGTCCCGGTTGGCCGCGCCGAGCAGGATCACCACGATCTCTTCCTGGCGCACCGGCACCCCGGCGACCTCGGTATCCCGCAGGGCGCGGCGCGCGGTGCGCTGCACCGGCGAGTCGAACCGCAGCATCTCGTCGACCGCGTTCGGCCACAGCGTGGGCTGCTCGGCGAGCAGGGCGCGCTGCTCGGGGTGCTGTTGCAGCAGCGCGATGCCGTTGCCGATCAGGTTCACCGTGGTCTCGAAGCCGGCGGCCAGCACCAGCAGCGCGGTGGCCAGCAGCTCGGTCTCGGTGAGCCGCTCGCCGTCGCGATCATCGGTGGTGGTGACCAGTTGGGAGAGGATGTCCTCGCCGGGGTTGCGGCGCAGCTCGGCGAAGTGCCCGCGCATCCAGTCCAGCAGCGCGTCGATATCCCGCTGGGCGCGCAGGAAGGACTGCCGGTCCAGCCCCGGGTCGAGCGACGTGGCCGCCCCGTCGCCCCACTCCAGGAACCGCGCGCTCATCGACGTCGGCGCGCCGAGGATCTCGCAGATGACGATCACCGGTAGCCGCGCGGCGTAGTGCGCGACCAGGTCCACCGGCCCGGCCGTGGCCCGCTTGTCGACGTCGTCGAGCAGCTCGGTGGCGATCTCCTCGGTGCGCTCGCGCAGCGCCTTGACCGCCTTCGCGGTGAACGCCCTGGTCACCAGTTTGCGGTAGCGGCTGTGCTCGGGTGGGTCCACAGCGAGCATGGACGGCGGCTCGATTACGCTGCGCGCGGACTGCGGGCCCCACCGCAGCACCCGCCGGATCGGCCCTGGGGCGCCCCCGTAGGCGATGGTGCCCAGGTCCTCACAGCGCAGCACCTCCGTGGCGCCGGCGTGCTGCATGGTGATCTTCCCGGCCAGCCCCCGGCTGAACGGCTCACCGGTGCGCAGCTGCTCGTAGTGCGGGTACGGATCGGCCCATACCTGGGGATCGGTGAGGAAACGGGCGTGCAGGTTGCCGGACCGGGCCGCCGGGCGCAGCGCCAGCCGGATCAGCCCGTGCATCGCGGCCCATCGCACCGTGTCCGGGAGTTGCATCGTCGCCTCCGCGCTCGGCCATGGCGTATCGCGCCCTGGCGTACAGCGTACGTACCCTGCCTGTGATTGTCGTCTAGATCGGCCAGGTCTCCCTGCGGTATCCGGCGTCCCAGAACATCCACTCGTAGCGCGACGTGGTCACGAAGTGCTCGCTCATCCGGTCCAGCTCGGCGGCCGAGAGTTCCCCGCCGAGCCGATCGGTGAGTGCTAGAACCGAGTCCACCACGGCCTTGAACTCCTCGCCGCCGTACATCGCGATCCACTGCGCGTACACCTTGTTCGGCGACGACCGGGTGAGCAGCTCCTCGCCGACCCTGGCGTAGATCCAGTAACAGGGCAGCACGGCGCCAAGGCCCTCGGCGAACGAACCGCCGTACACGGTCGCCAACAGGTAGCTGAGGTAGGCGCGGGTGGTCGGGGCGACCGGCTCGGCGGCGGCGTCGACCGGTGAGGAACCCAGCTCGGCCATCAGCTCCGCGTGCATCTGCTGCTCGGCGGCCACCGCGCCGGCGGCGTGCTCGGCAAACATCACGGTGTCCTGCTCGCTGGGCGCCTTGGCCGCGCACACCGCCAGCGCCCTGGCGTAGCCGCGCAGGTAGTGCGCGTCCTGCACGATGTAGTGCCGGAACGACTCGGGAGGCAGGCTGCCGTCGGTGAGCCCGGTGACGAACGGATGGGCGAGCACACCCTGATAGATGTGCTCGATCCGCGACCACAGCAGGCCGCTCAGCGTGTCGGTCATACCGCCGACCCTAGATCTGGGTCGAGTTCGGCGCTTTCAACCGCCTGCTCCGGGCGCGCAACCCGGCGTTTGCGCTGGTCCGCCACCGCCATCCGAATGGCCGAGTGTCGTGCCGCGGGCTGGCTCGTTAAGTGGAAATAGGTCGCAAGCGGCGAGGCAATCGTCTCAGGGACGTGACTAAGAGCGTTTCCTGAGTAACCATTGGTACTTCGGGATGCGACTCAGTGCCGAGGCGCCGCCGAAGTTGGCTTCATCAGGCGGAGGTGCAGGCATGACCGCACATGCATCGATGGATCATCACGAGAGGATGCGGCTGCGTGCCGCCGCTTTCCGGGCCACCCGGGTCTACCCGGGGCCGGTCGGGGAACTGCTCTCCCGTGAACTGCTGTCCTGGGAGGAGTTCGGCTACCGGCTCGGCTCCCGCGGCATGATCATGGGCATCGTGGACGCCGTGATGAACGCGCAGATCCAGCAGCCCGAAGCGGCCTGACCCAGCTCGTCCAGGGCCACCGTCTCGTCCGCCGGTACCTCACGGCTGCCGGCACCGCACGACCGACGCGTGGGTACCTCACGCGCTCGTGCTTACCGGACCCGGTGTGCCGCCAGCTGCTCCGCGACGCTCGTTGTGGTCGCCGCCGACGCTGTGCCGCTGTCCGGGCGTGGTACCGGGGTGCCCAGGGTGGAGACCGAGCCGACCACCGCGAGCGCGGCCAGCGCGGACACCGTCCGCCCCAGGTAGCCACTGAGCACAAATCCGGCCGCGACCAACTGGCGTGGCAGCGGGTCGGGCGTCCTGCGGTGCCGTCCGGCCGCGGGCGCCGGCGGTCGATACGCCGGGCCGACCGGTGAGGGCGCCGCCGGCCGGCGCGTCATCGGGGGTGCGGCACTGCGACGCGGGTCAACGCGCGGGCTGGAAACCATCGGTACCACCTCGCTGGGGGAACGGCCACCGGACGGTGGCCAGCGCGCACGTCGCCCGTGCACCTGGAACGATGGGTATATCGGCGCTCCTTATCCCGGCGTTATCACGCACCTGGCCCGCGCCGCCCGAGCCGATCAGAACGTCCGCACCTGGTGGACATCCAGGTTGTGGAACGTGGCGTCCCCGTCGCAGAGCTTGCGTAGTTGGTCGGCGAACTCAGTGGTCGCCGGGTGCTCGGAGTTCGCCATCGCCGCGGCGTAGTCGGGGAAGGTAACCACCTGCAGGTAGCGGTTGGGCTCGTCGCGGTCGGCGCCGGTGAGTGCCCAGCGGGCCGTCCGCGCCTCGCCGATGGCCGCCGACCAGCGCTGCACCGTGTCCTCGAACTCTTCGATGCGGCTGGTGCTGAACTCGATGACCTGTACGAACGCGCCCCGCTCTGGAAGCTCGGCGGTGGCCTCGCGCAGCCCGGAAGCGATCATGTCGCGGAGCTCGGGGTTGTCGGAGTGGCCGTGCGCATCCACGGCGTGGGCGACCGCGGCCCGCAGCACCTCGTCCCGCTCACCGAAGATTGCCAGTGTGCAGCCGCTCTCGCTGGGCACGTCTCGGCAGTCGATCATCATCCTGGACATGGCGCCTCCTCGACTCCGGGCTGAGCGGTCAACCCAAGCGGGTCGCTGGGACCGGCGTCGATACGCACATGTGCGTAATGGGGAGGGGCGCTCTTAGTTATCAGAGTTGGGGCTGGTGCTCCGGTTGTTCCTTGTGGTGGTCCGGGAGGGCTTGGTGGTGCTGGTCGCCGGGGTGCTTCTGGCCGTCGGCGTCTTTGTGGTCGGCCGGGCGGTCGGCGTGATCCGGACGGGTGGCCGAACGGGCGCGACCCGCCTCGGCGTGGTGGGCGGCGGGGCGGTGGTCGTGCTGGACGGCACGACCACCGGCGGCGGGGCCAGTGGCACCGGCGAGGCGGCCGAGCTGACGTCGGTGTTGATCGGGGCCGGCGCTGGCAGGTTGCTGGTCGTGGAGCGCGTCGCCCATAACAGCAGCCCACCGGCCAGTACGACCACGCACACCAGCACCCAGGCCAGGCTGCGGTTGGACGGCCCGCTGGGCTCGACAGTGGACACCGGCGCGGCGGCTGGCGGGGGCGGCGGTCCGCCCCAGCCGGGGGGCCGAGGGCCGGGTGGCCAGCCCGGCGGCGGTCCGGGGACCGAGCCAAGGGGCCGGCCGGGGCCTGGGCCCGAGGGCCGGCCGGGGCTCGGCCGGGCCGGCCAGCGGGGCGGGGGCGGTGGGCGCTGGCCGGGCGGGTTGTTCCATCTGGCCTCGGGCGGAATGGCAAATGGGCCGGTGGATAACCCGTCCAGGGTGTTCACCGGCATCGCGGTGGTCGCTTCGAGACCCAGGTTGTCCGACGCCGGATGGTCGGCCTCGGCGGGTGTGCGTGAGCCGGCCCTGGCGTTTGATTCGGCGGATTCGCCCGCCGACCCGGACCGGTCGGATAACTCCGGTGCGCCGCCGTGTACCCGGCCGGACGCGCCATCGCCGCTGGTCCGAGCGCCCGCGTCAGGGCGGCTCGGGCCGGCCGGCTCCGGCCACGACCCGCGCGTCTCGTCCATCGCCATCGATTGCCGCCCTGAGGTTCGGGCCGGGTGAGTCCGGTGCGGACCTCCCAACCTAGCTGAGTCAGGTGGCCGGCCTGTCGACCGTGCCACCTCGAACCTAGTCGCGGTGTCGACCGACGGTGTTACCCCAGTTGCTTGCGAAGTTCACGCTTGAGCACCTTGCCCGCCGCCGACACCGGAATCGAATCCACCAGGTGAACCTCGCGCAGCCGCTGATAGGGCAGTAGATCCGCGTTCACCTTCTCCCGCAACTGATCGGCATCCACGCCCGGCGCGACCACGAAGGCCACCGGTAGCTCGCCGGCCGCCGCGTCCGGCCGTC
>Ga0137415_10001616_pt1 | contig 22331 bp, 20 predicted proteins | sample CZODoug3_1_1_16f_FD_183082 | JGI IMG/M metagenome (GOLD analysis project Ga0137415, IMG submission 183082) | Vadose zone soil fungal communities from Angelo Coast Range Reserve, California, USA - CZODoug3_1_1_16fungal (Hybrid Assembly) | ecosystem: Environmental > Terrestrial > Soil > Vadose...
GCCTATCAAAAGGAAACCGGCAAGAGCGTCGAGATCAAGCAGTCGCATGGCGGCTCCGGCTCGCAGGCGCGCGCGGTGATCGACGGCCTGCCGGCGGATATCGTCACGCTGGCGCTGGCCTATGACATCGACGCCATCGCGGCCAAGGGCCTGATCGCCGCCGACTGGCAGAAGCGGCTGCCGCTCAATGCCTCGCCTTACACCTCGACCATCGTGTTCCTGGTGCGCAAGGGCAATCCCAAGGGCATCAAGGATTGGGACGATTTGATTAAACCTGGCGTCAGCGTCATCACGCCGAATCCGAAAACCTCGGGCGGCGCGCGCTGGAATTACCTGGCCGCCTGGGGTTTCGCGCAAAAGAAATATGGTTCGGCCGATAAAGCAAAGAAATTCGTTGCCGATCTGTATCAAAATGTACCGGTGCTCGACACCGGCGCGCGCGGCTCGACCGTGACCTTCGTCGAGCGCGGCGTCGGCGACGTGTTGCTGGCGTGGGAGAACGAAGCATTTCTGGCGCAGCGCGAATTCGGCCAGGACAAGTTCGAGATCGTCTCGCCGCCGCTGTCGATCCTCGCCGAACCTCCGCTTGCCGTGGTCGATACCGTTGCCGATAAAAAAGGCACCCGCGCCGTCGCCGAGGCCTATCTGAAGTATTGGTATACCAAAGAGGGCCAGGAAATTGCCGCACGCAATTCCTATCGCCCGCGCGATCCGGAAATCGCCAAGGAATACGAAAAATCTTTCGCCAAGGTCGAACTTTTCACGATCGACGACGTTTTTGGTGGTTGGGCCAAGGCGCAGAAGGATCATTTCGCCGAGGACGGCATTTTCGACCAGATCTACAAGAACTGATCTGTCGGCGGATTTGCCGGAGCGCGAGCAGGGGGATTTGTGAGCATAGCGGTTGCACGGCGCGGCACCTTGCCGGGGTTCGGTCTCACCATGGGACTGACCCTGACGTGGCTGTCAGTCATCATCCTGATTCCGCTGGCCGGCCTGTTCCTCAAGACGTTCGAGCTCAGCCTCGATCAGTTCTGGGGCATCGTCACCAGCCGCCGCACCCTGAATGCGCTGAAGGTTTCCTTCGGCCTCTCTTTCGCAGCCGCGCTGGTCAATCTGGTGATGGGGACGATCATCGTCTGGGCGCTGGTGCGCTACCGTTTCCCGGGCCGGCGGCTGTTCGATGCCATCGTCGATATTCCCTTTGCGTTGCCGACCGCGGTCGCCGGCGTCGCGCTGACGCAACTGTTCGCGCAAAAGGGCTGGCTGGGCGCGCCGCTCGCCGAACTCGGCATCAAGGTCGCCTTCACGCCGGTCGGGATTTTCATCGCGATGGTCTTCATCGGCATTCCCTTCGTGGTGCGGACGGTGCAGCCGGTCTTGATCGATCTCGACCCTGAAATCGAGGAAGCGGCGGCGAGCCTGGGCGCCAACCGCTGGCACACCGTGTTCCGCGTCATCCTGCCGAGCCTGATCCCGGCGCTGCTCACGGGGTTCGCGCTCGCCTTTGCGCGCGCCGTCGGTGAGTATGGTTCGGTGATCTTCATCGCCGGCAATCTGCCGAACGTGTCGGAGATCGCGCCGCTTCTGATCGTGATCCGGCTGTCCGAATTTCGCTACGCCGATGCCACCGCGATTGCGGTGGTCATGCTGGTGGCGTCGTTCCTGATTATCTTTGCGGTCAATCGCCTGCAGCGCTGGGCGCAAACCCGAATCCCGGCGCATTGAGGGCCGATCGATGTCGACGGAAACGGGTCTCGTAACTTCTCCGACGCAGTTGCGGGCCTACGCGCCCGCGGCGGACCTCAATGTCTCCTCGCCGGCTTCCCGCAAGGAGGTCGCACGCCCACGGCCGGTCACATCCCCGGACAATCTGCGGACCGAGCCGGGGCCGATCCGGTTCGTCATCATCGCGCTCGCGGTCACCTTCCTCAGCGTCTTCGTGGTGCTGCCGCTGGTCGTGGTATTTGCGCAGGCGTTTTCCAAGGGCATCACGGCCTATCTTGCCACGCTCGCCGAGCCGGAAGCGCTGTCCGCGATCAGGCTGACGCTGCTGGTGGCGGTCGTTTCCGTCACCCTCAATTTGGTGTTCGGCGTGATCGCGGCCTGGGCGATCGCCAAGTTCGATTTTACCGGCAAGACGTTCCTGATCACCCTGATCGACCTGCCGTTCTCGGTCAGCCCCGTGATCTCGGGCCTCGTCTTCGTGCTGCTGTTCGGCGCGCAGGGCTTTTTCGGGCCGTGGCTGCAATCGCACGACATCCATGTGCTGTTCGCGGTGCCCGGCATCGCGCTTGCGACCGTGTTCGTGACCTTCCCGTTCGTGGCACGATCGCTGATCCCCCTGATGCAGGAGCAGGGCACCCAAGAAGAGGAAGCGGCGATCTCGCTCGGCGCGTCGGGCCTACAGACCTTCTTCCGCGTCACGCTGCCCAATATCAAATGGGGTCTGCTCTATGGCGTACTCTTGTGCAACGCGCGCGCCATGGGCGAGTTCGGCGCGGTGTCGGTGGTGTCAGGCCATATTCGCGGCGAGACCAACACCATGCCGCTGCTGGTCGAGATTCTCTACAACGAATACCAATTCGTATCGTCGTTCGCGATCGCATCGCTGTTGGCGATGCTGGCATTGATCACGCTCGTGGTGAAGACCGTTCTCGAGCGCCGTCTGGACGAAGGACAACCCCCAAGTGGCGATTGAAGTCAGAAACATCGTAAAGAAATTCGGCGCCTTTGCCGCTCTCGACCATGTCGACCTCAAGGTCGACGATGGCGAATTGCTGGCGCTGCTCGGCCCGTCGGGCTCGGGCAAGACCACCTTGCTGCGGATCATCGCAGGGCTGGACTGGCCCGATGCCGGCGAGGTCTCGATCGACGGCGAAGACGCGCTGGCGCGCGGCGCGAGCGAGCGTCAGGTCGGATTTGTGTTCCAGCATTACGCGCTGTTCCGTCACATGACGGTGTTCGAGAACGTCGCCTTTGGCCTGCGGGTCCAGCCGCGTGCCATCCGCAAGGACGAGGCGTCCATTCGCGCGCGCGTCAAGGAATTGCTCGATCTCGTGCAGCTCGATTGGCTCGCCAACCGTTACCCCAGCCAATTGTCCGGTGGTCAGCGCCAGCGTATCGCGCTGGCGCGGGCGCTCGCGATCGAGCCGCGCATCCTGCTGCTCGACGAGCCGTTCGGCGCGCTCGATGCCAAGGTGCGTAAAGAACTGCGGCAGTGGCTGCGCACGCTGCATTCCGAAATCCACGTGACCTCGATTTTCGTTACCCATGACCAGGAAGAGGCGCTCGAAGTCGCCAACCGCGTCGTGGTGATGGACAAGGGCCGTATCGAGCAGATCGGCACGCCCGGCGATGTCTACGACAATCCGGCGACCGCCTTCGTGCACGGCTTCATCGGCGAATCCATCGTGCTGCCGGTGGATGTCAGCGGCGGTTCGGTGCGGCTCGGCGGCCGGCCGCTGAACATCGCCGCCAATGGGGCTGCGTCCGGCGCCTCAAAGCTGTTCGTTCGCCGCCATGACATGCAGATCGGACCGGCCGGGACCGGCGCGCTCGAGGGCGCGGTCCGCCATGTCCGCTCGTTCGGCCCGATCCAGCGGGCGGAAGTCACACTCAACGGCGGCGAGGGCAACACCGTGATCGAGATCGATGCCCCCCGCGACCGAGAGCTCCAGGCCGGCGAAATCGTCGGCCTGCAGCCCCGCCGCTACCGGATCTTTGCGGCACAGGATTGATTGTCGTCATTTCGGGATGGTCCGAAGGCACCAGACCCGGAATCTCGAGATTCCCCGTTGCGCAATTGCGCATCTGAGGTTGGCTTCGCGTCGCGGAATGCGGCCGAAAACCGCCCGCTGTTCACCATTCAGCCACGGTTGGTATGCAACAACGGCCCCTCATCTGGGGAATTTCGAATCATGCGGGCGGCGACCGCGATTTTAGGACTTTTGTTGCTGGGCGGCTGTGCTGCAGACACTCAAATTCCGGACCAGCCGGCGATGTATCTCAGCATGGCCAATGGCGGCGCCACGCTGGATCCGCAGGCGGCCGCCTCGATGATCTCGCTTTATCGGCAGAACAACGGGCTCGGCGCCGTGGTGGTCGACCCGGACCTGATGAAGCTCGCCGAGGAGCAGTCCCAGGCGATGGCCAGCCGCAACAAGATGGACCATGACGTGAAGGCCCCGTTGGCGAAACGGCTCGGTGCGTCCGGATATCCCGCGACGCTGGCAGTGGAAAATGTGTCGGCCGGATATCACACCCTGGCGGAAGCGTTTTCGGGCTGGCGCGATTCACCCCCGCACAAGGCCAATATGCTCAAGAATGGTGTCACAAAATTGGGCATCGCGGCGAGTTATGCTCCAAACACCAAATACAAGGTGTTCTGGACGCTCATTCTTGCATCAACGTGATTTCGATAAACTTGGCGTGATGCTGCCCGCTATCTCGCTGATTGACGCCGCCGCGAACTGCCGCCACGGTGCAATTTCTGTTGTTCCCTGATCGACGGTTCCGATGGACAATTCTGATTCCGCGCCAGCGACGACACCCGCGAAAGCGCAGCCGGTATTGGTTCTGCAAGGTGGCGGCGCACTCGGCTCCTATCAGGCTGGCGCCTATCAGGCGTTGTGCCGTCAGGGTTTCGAGCCGGAATGGGTCGCCGGCATCTCGATCGGCGCCATCAACTCCGCGATCATCGCCGGCAACGAGCCCGACATGCGGGTGCCGCGCCTGAAGGAATTCTGGGAGATGGTGTCCTCCCCGGTGCCCTGGAATCCCGTCGCATCAGGCGACCGCGCGCGCTCGCTGTTCAACGAAACCAGCGCCGCCTTGATCGCGACCTTCGGTGTGCCCGGATTCTTCACGCCGCGGATTCCGCCGGCGCCGCTGTGGCCGCCCGGCAGCCCGCAGTCGCAGAGCTATTATGACACTTCACCGCTGAAGAAGACGCTGGAGCATCTGGTCGATTTCGACCGCATCAACGACTTGAAGACGCGGCTCAGCGTCGGCGCGGTCGGCGTGACCTCGGGCAATTTCAGGTATTTCGACAATTTCGAGTTCAAGAAGCTCGGCAAGAAGATCGGCCCCGAACACATCATGGCCTCCGGCGCGCTGCCGCCGGGCTTTCCCTCCGTCATCATCGAGGGCGAGCACTATTGGGACGGCGGCATCTCCTCGAACACGCCGCTCGATTTCGTGCTCGACGGGGAAACCGATCGCGACCTCTTGATCTTCCAGGTCGACCTGTTCAGTGCCCGCGGGCAGCTGCCGATGTCGCTGCTCGAGGCCGCCGAGCGCGAAAAAGACATCCGCTACTCCAGCCGCACCCGCATGAATACCGACAAGAACAAGCAGATTCACAACGCCCGCATGGCGGTGCGCGACTTGATCGGAAAATTGCCGGACTATCTGAAGAATGATCCGTCGGTCGAACTGCTGCGCAAGGCTTCCAAGGAAAACACCGTCACGGTGGTGCACCTGATCTACAAGAGCAAGAATTACGAGACGTCTTCCAAGGATTACGATTTTTCGCATGTTGGCGTGGTCGAGCATTGGAACGCGGGCGTCCGTGACGTCCATTTGTCGATGCGTCACAAGGAATGGCTGGAACGGCCGCAGTCGGGCGAAACCATGGTGACTTACGATCTCACGGGGGATGTGACCCCGCCCCCCGAAGGCAAAAAGGAGTGAATGGCATGGGTACGTTGACAGGCAAGACTGCGGTGGTGACCGGCTCGACCAGCGGCATCGGATTGGCATATGCGCGCGCCTTCGCCGGCGCCGGCGCCAACATCGTTCTCAACGGCATGGGCGTGCCCGCCGATATCGAGAAGGAGCGCTCCGGCATCGAGACCGATTTCAAGGTCAAGGCGGCGTATTCGCCCGCCGACATGACCAAGCCCGCCGAGATCGCCGATATGATCGCACTCGGCGAAAAGACCTTCGGCTCGGTCGATATCCTGGTCAACAATGCCGGCATCCAGTTCGTGTCGCCGATCGAGGAGTTTCCGCCCGAGAAGTGGGAGGCGATCATCGCGATCAATTTGTCGTCGGCGTTCTACGGCATTCGCGCTGCGGTGCCGGGCATGAAGAAGCGCGGCTGGGGCCGCATCATCAACACCGCCTCGGCGCATTCGCTGGTGGCTTCGCCGTTCAAGTCGGCCTATGTGTCGGCCAAGCACGGCATCGCTGGCCTGACCAAGACGGCGGCGCTGGAGCTTGCGACCTTCAAGATCACCTGCAACTGCATCAGCCCCGGTTATGTCTGGACGCCGCTGGTCGAGCACCAGATCCCAGAGACCATGAAGGCACGCAACATGACCAAGGAGCAGGTCATCCATGACGTGCTGCTGGCGGCGCAGCCGACCAAGGAATTCGTCACCTCGGAGCAGGTCGCAGCATTGGCGCTGTTCCTGTGCGGCGACGATGCCGCCCAGATCACCGGCGCCAATCTCTCGATCGACGGCGGCTGGACCGCGGAGTAGGGGTAGGCTTCAGAGCATTAAATTCGTCATGGCCGGGCAGAAGTGCGAAGCGCGTCTTCGCACAGGATGTCTCGGCCAACGACGTCTTTACCGCGGCGAGAGTTGGAGGGATATTCTCTCCGAATTTCCGTCTAAATCATTGAAGAAGCTTGTGCCTCGTCGTGCGTGCCGAAAGGCAGCCCGTGTGTGACGACCTTGTCAGGCCGAAGCTTTATTGGCTTCGCCGGGCACAACGATGTTGCCAATTGGTCGCCAAATTCCGCTTTCCGGCCATCCGCCAAAATAATTGCACCAAACCTCTGCGGGTTTGCGCCGCGTCACTCGTCTTATTATCGGGGCCACTCGATGGCAGTGATGTCGGGGTACGGTCGTGCTGGAAAAATTATGGGTCGCAACAGTGGCGGCGGTTGCAGCCACGGCCGTTTCGTTTTCGCCGGTGCGGGCAGCGGATCTGCCGCACAAGGCGCCGGCGGGTGAAGCGCCGGTGGCGTCATTTTGGACGGGATGCTATATCGGCGTTGAGGGTGGCGGCGTCTGGGGCTCCAGCCAGCATGTCTCGGCCGCTGCAGCGACCAGCGGGCTGCCCATCACGCCCAAATTCAATGAAAGCGGCGGGATCGCTGGCGGCACCGTCGGCTGCAACTACGAGATTCATAGCTGGGTTTTCGGGGTCGAGAACGACCTGTCGTGGACCAATGGCCACGGAAGTGCCTCCGATCAGCTGCCCTTCAACCTCGCGGCGGTCAGCCATACCGATCAGAAATGGCTCGATAGCGTACGGGGGCGGATCGGGTTGGCCTGGGTTCCCCAGTTTATGTCCTACGTGACACTCGGAGCGGCCTTCGCGGGGACCGATGTGAATATCTGCAATACAGCGCTGGGGCTATGTGCGAGCCAGTCGAATGTCCGGACGGGCTGGATTGCCGGCATTGGTTTCGAATATTCAGTATGGAATAATATTTCCGTGAAATTCGAATATCTCCACGCGGACTTCGGCACTGCGCGCTATTTCAGCACGCCGGTCATCCTCGGCCCGGTCAATATCGTGACCCGCGATGTCGGGCTGAAGGACGATATCGTCCGTGCCGGCCTGAACTGGCGGTTCGTCTCGCTGCCCTGACGACGAGCTTCGGCGGGTATCGCGGAAGGTGTCCTTACCGTTCCAAACTTTTCACGCAGCGTCATCGGACGCGAGCGAATTGTCGAGTCAGGACGGATCATGCTCTAGACCGTGCGCTTGCCGAACGCCAGCACGTGCAGGCCGAGCCGCCGGCGCACGATCCAGAACAATAACACGGTCTCGAAGATGAGCGCGACCGAGGTCGCGGCCGCGGCGCCATGGCCGCCGAAGCGTGGCACCAGCAGGACGCACAACACCACGTTGATGACGAAGGCCAGCGCGTAGGCCAGCGCGCAGATGTGCTGATGGCCGAGCATGTTCAAGAGCCGCTCGACCGGGCCGATCGCCGAGCGCACCACGAGCCCGATCGCGGCGATGAACATGATATCGTAACCGACCACGAATTGCGGTCCGAACAGCCACAACAGCGGCTTGCCCAGCGCCAGCAGTGCTGCGGTTGCGGCAAGCGAGGGCCAGAAAGTCCAGTTGATCGCATGGGCCACATAGGCCTCGAGCCGCGGCTTATCTCCCAGCGCATGATATTCGGCGAAACGATGCGCCGTCGTCGCGGCCATCGCGTAGTGGATGAAGGAGATCAGCGCCAGCGTCTTCACCACCGCGAAGTAGACGCCGACTTCCTCGGAGGGGCGGAATTGCTGCAGCAACAGCACGTCGGTGTAGGACAACAGCAAATAGAAGCTTTCGACCAGCAGGATCGGCAGCGAGACTGCTAGCCAGCCGCGGAAATCATACGCTTTCGCACCGGGCTCGATATGTCCGCCGAGCCTGCGGTTGAGCACGATCATCTGGCCGATCATGGCGATCCAGACCGCGCCGGCGCTCGCAAGCATCGCCGCGGTTGCACCGAGCCTGAAGCCAAGCGCGAAAGCGCCGGCCGTAAAGCCGATGATCAGCGCCTGCCGGATGATGAATTGGGGCATCAATCCGAGCCGCATCCAGTCGTGCGAGCGCGCGATGCCGTCCTGGGTGTTGGCGACCACGAAGGCCGGCAGCGTCAGGCAGCCGATATAGAGCGGCAGAATCGCGTCGGCGTCGATCCACGGCGACAGCAGCTTCACGGTGCCCGCCAGCAGCAGCGAGACCGCCGAGGATACCGCGAACGTCATCCAACGGCTGCCGGAGAGGAAGCCGCGCAACAGCGCGTGTTCGCCGCGGCTGCGGTATTCCGGAATGATCTTTTGCGCGGAAGCCGAGGTGCCGAAATCCATCATGCTGCCGAGCAGCAGCACCCAGGTCCAGACATAGACATAGATGCCGTAATCCGAGCCGCCCATCCAGCGCGCGAGCAGGATCTGCGACAGATAGGCGAACACCGCGCTGACGACGCGGATGATGAAGATCGTGCCGGCCAGCCGCCGGGTCAGGGACGCTTCGCTGGAGCCGCCACCAACAAGGCGACCGGCCATCGCGCGCAGCCGCGCAAGGGGGCTGGCAGGCGGCGCGGTTGCGGATTGAGTGTCCATCACGGCCAAAGCGGAATGTCCAGAAAGCGCCGCGTTGAGGCGGCGATGGTCCGATGTATCAACGAAACGTTAAGATTAGGTTGGGTACGGCCTCCCGTTTGCCGGGACGACGGAAACAACTAATTCAAATTGATATTGAATTCATAGGCCCGCTCGCCGCCGACCAGCGTCAGTTTCAGCGCGGCGCCGTCGGGGTTGGCACCCGGCGGCAAACCGTCGAGTTCGAAGGAAAAACGTTTGATGCCGGGCGGGCTGTGCTCGAGCAGTTTGGGAACCGGCAGCGCCCAGTCCGGCGTCGGCCCTTCGACCAGCAGGCTGACGTCCTTGGTCTCGGGGGCGGTGACGTCGACCAGCACGCTGGATTTGCCGTCGCGCTTGACGTCGCGGATGGTGAGCGGATTGGGGTCGCCGATCGTGGCGGGTTTCGGCACGGTGTCGAGCGCCGCGGACAAGGCGCCGTCCTCGGTGCTCGCCACGCTCGCGAAGGCAAGTTCGGCGCTCGCCTCCACCGGAATGCAGAGCTTTTCACAGACCGCATAATTGATCTCGGCGCGAAGCGTCAGCGGCTTGTCGGCATTCTTGGCGACGATCCGCAATGGCAGTACGACCTGCTGCTTGTAGCCGAGCGAGGTGCCGCCCGCGCCGTCGTCGAACTGCATCGGCGCCGGCCACATCACCGTCACCGCCTCGACATTTTCCGATTTGGAGAAATCGAAGCGCGGCGGCACGCCGGAATCGCCGGGCGTCCGCCAATAGGTGTGCCATCCCGGCTGCAGCTGAACGGCGATCCCGCCAAGCAGCACCGCACCGCTGCGCGATCCCGCCAGCAGCCGCACGGCCGAATGCGTGTCGCGCTGCCAGGGCGAAGCGTCCTCGGCGCGAACCTCGGTCGCCGCGAACAGGGCCGCCACACAGGCGACAGACAGAGATGCGGCGAAGCCTATGGCCAGCCGCATAGGAACTATGACGGTCATGAGACGTCTTTACAGGCAAGTTTCGGTGCAAACTATTGAATTGCTTGTGATGCGCGGCCGGCTGCGACGCGAAGCTTGATTGACAGAACCGCCACCCAATATCAGGATATGAATCCGGAATGAGAGGCCTTTGCGGATGCGCCCTGAAGGCAAGACACCTAGGACCGTCAGCGGCAAGACCGCCGGCGTTGATCATAATTCGCCTGACGACGGCTATCTCGATGGCCAGTTGCTGATCGCCATGCCCGTCATGGGCGACCCGCGTTTCGAGCGTTCGGTCATTTACATGTGCGCGCATTCGGCCGAAGGCGCGATGGGCATCATCGTCAACCGCCCAGCCGGCAGCATCGATTTTCCCGGACTATTGGTGCAGCTCGACATCATCAAGACAGCCGATCAGATCACGCTGCCGGAAAACGCCGAGACCATGAAGGTCTTGAAGGGCGGCCCGGTCGATACCGGCCGCGGCTTCGTGCTGCATTCGAGCGATTTCTTCATCCAGGACGCCACCCTCAACATCGACGACGGCATTTGCCTGACCGCGACCGTCGATATCTTGAGGGCGATCGCCAAGGGCTCCGGCCCCAAACATGCGATCCTGGCGCTGGGCTATGCCGGCTGGGCGCCGGGACAGCTCGAAAACGAAATCCAGCATAATGGCTGGCTGCATTGCGACGCCGATCCGGACCTGATCTTCGGCGCCGACGTCGACGAAAAATACGCCCGCGCGTTGCGCAAGATCGGGATCAATCTGGGCATGCTGTCGAACGAAGCCGGGCACGCGTAGCGCTGCGCAGCCGAATCGTAGGGTGGGCAAAGCGAAGCGTGCCCACCATTCAAGACAACGGTTTGGATAGATGGTGGGCACGGCGCACGAGCGCCTTTGCCCACCCTACAAACTGGCGGATTTACTCCGCCGCCTGCTGCGCGACCGTAGGCTGGGTTCCCGCAACCGTGGCGCGGCGCATGTCGCGCGGCTGCGACTGGTCGTAGCGGCGCACGCGGTGCATGGTCTGGCGGTTGTCCCACATCACGAGGTCATGCAGCGTCCATTTGTGGACGTAGACGAATTCCGCCCCTGTCGCGTGCTCGGTGAGATCGCGCAGCAACAGCCGCGCTTCCGGCACGCTCATGCCCTTGATGGCGCCGGCGTGAGAGGACAGATACAGCGACTTGCGGCCGTGCACCGGATGCGTGCGCACCAGCCGCTGCAGCACCGGCTTGAACATCTCCTTTTCGTCGTCGGTGTAGTCGAGGAAGCCGAGCGAGCCGCGCGAATACATCAGCGAATGTTCGCAGATCATGTCCTCGATCTCGGCCTTGGTCTCGTCGTCGAGCGCGTCATAGGCCGCGCGCATGTCGGCGAATTCGGTGTTGCCGCCCTTGGGGTTCACCACCCGCGCCGACAGCAGCGAGAATTTGGCCGGGATCGGCCGGAACGAACTGTCGGAATGCCACAGGCAGTTGCCGAGATTGAACAGATGGGTGCGGTGGTCTTTCGGCAGCGGATTACCGTCCTTGCCGAGGTTACCGACGTCGTTCAGCCCGGAGGTGAGGCGGTAATCTTCCTTCTTGGTGATGCTGCCGCCGCGCGCTTTTTCCCGCTCGCCGAAATTCAGCGCAAAGGCCAATTGCTGTTCGTCTGATATGTCCTGATTGCGAAACAGCAGCACGGCATATTTGTCCATGCCGGCTTCGATATCCTGGGCTTCCTGCGCCGTCAGGGGTTTACGCAAATCAACGCCCGAAACTTCGCCGAAAAAATGCTTGCCTAGCTGCCGGATCGTGACCGTCATGGCGTTTCTCCAAGGGGCGGCGGGCGGTTTATCCCGCTTCGTTTGGGCGAAAAGCTACTCCGTGACGTGCGCGTGTCAACGTTTCGGAACGCATGCGGCATTGCGTTCTCCGTGTCCCGGACGCTGTGCAGCGTCTCTTGACGGTGCACCGCAGAGCCGGGACCCATGTGGCCGCCATGGACCCCGGATCAGCAGCGCATCATTTCATGCTGCGTTGCATCGGGGGAACGCCTCGCGCGTTCCGCACTATGCTACCCGACGAGAAAGTGGGCCCCAAGCCAGCCCCCAAAGGCCGTCAACGCCAAGACGCTGTACGCAAGGCTGGCGATGTACGCGCTCCGGTGGAAAGCCGACAAGGTGCGGCGATTCCGTAAACTAAAAGCAACTCCGGCCGTGACGACGGGAGCCACCAAGATCAGGGCGAACACTCCGAGCGAAGCCATTCCCGACCATTTCCAAAATAGAGCCGTAAGGCACACCATCAGCCAGCCGCCGAACGTGGCGAACAAGATGAAATAGGAAAGGAACGGTGGTGATTGGATATGCGTTCGCTGCATCCAGCGACACAGCAAGGCAAACACAATCACGCCGAGCATCGGGACCAGAAGATGGATACCGATTGCCGTTACCCAACTCATTGGCTCTCGTCACGCATTCCGCGCCATCAACCCGCCGTCCACCGGAATCACCGCACCGGTCAGGAACGAGGCCGCCGGCAGGCACAGGCTGAGCGTCATGTGCGCGACTTCCTCAGGCTCGCCATAGCGGCCGAGTGCGGTGCGGCGCTTGGCGTAGATCGTCTTGTGTTCCTCGGAAATCCGGTCCGTGATCGCCGTCCGGATCGGCCCCGGGCAGATGCAGTTGACGGTAATACCGTCGCGGCCGAGTTCCACCGCGAGCGAGCGCGTCAGCCCGGTGACGCCTGCCTTCGCCGCGGAATAGGCGCTGTGCAATGCGGTAGCGCCGAGCGCTTCGGTCGAGGCGATATTGACGATCCGCGGGCATTTCGATTTTCGCAAGTGCGGCAACGCGGCGCGGACGATGCGTTGGTGCGCGGTCAGCATCACCGCCAGCCCCTTGGTCCAGGCTTCGTCATAGCCGTCATCGTCGATCGCGACGCGTACCGAGATGCCGGCATTGTTGACGATGATGTCGAGCGAGCCGAAATGCGCGGCGACGTCGTTAATGACGGAGGTGATGGCATCGCGATTGGCGACATCGAGCGTCCAGGCCTTTGCCGTTCCGCCGCTGGTGGTGATCTCCTTCGCCACCGCCTGCGTGCCCTCGGCGGTGATGTCGGTGACCGCGACGTTGGCGCCTTCGGCGGCAAACACGCGCGCGGTGGCGCGGCCCATGCCGCTGGCGGCACCGGTGACGAGAACGGTCAGGCCGTTGACCGAGCGGCTGAGCTGTTTGAAATCTGACATCGCATGGCTCGTGGGATGGAGGATGCGGGTCGCGTTGCAGGATTGACAAGGCTGGCACCAATCCGCAGACAGGTCAAACGAAGCAGGAACAGGGTGCAAACGGTGGCCAATATTTCCGGTCCGCAGATTCGTCGCCTGGAAACTTCAGACACCGCCTCTTATCGGGAAATCCGGCTGGAGGCGCTCAAACAAAATCCCGAGGCTTTCGGCAGCACATTTGAGCGAGAAAATGAGCAGCCGCTATCCTGGTTCGAAGCTGTCCTTGGCCGATCAGATATCTTTGGCGCTTTCCTTGACGGGACGCTCGCTGGAATTGCGGGATATGCCGCGCAGGAAAGTTCGAAGCAAGCTCACAAAGCGGTCCTTTGGGGCATGTATGTTCGATCCGTTACGCGAAACTCCGGTCTTGGCAAAAGGCTTGTCGCGGCTGTTCTTGACCATGCACGTGGGCGTGTGGAGATGGTTCAACTTACTGTGGTGAGCGAGAACGAAGGTGCACGCCGGCTTTATAGCGCCTTGGGCTTTGTCGAGTACGGCTTTGAAAAGAGAGCCCTCAAGCAAGGTGGGCTATATTTCGATGAGGTTCTCATGGTCAAATTCTTGGATGAAGGCTCAAGTTAGAACGCAACCAAAATAGGAATACGGGTGATGAACGAACTGGATTTTGGCGGCAAGCAGCTGTTGGTGGTCGGCGGTTCCAGCGGGATCGGCAACGGCATCGCACAAGCGTTCCGTGCCAAGGGCGCACACGTGCATGTCTGCGGTACGCGCGCGAATGCCAGTGATTATTCGGCGGGTGAAGGATCGCATCTCGAAGGCCTGCACTATTGCCAACTCGACGTCAGCGATCCCTTGGCGATCGAACAATTCAAGCCGTCGTTCGACCGGCTCGACGTGCTGGTGCTGGCGCAGGGCGCGGTGATTTACCGCCGTGGGGAATTCGAGATGGACGGCTTTCGCAAGGTGCTCGAAGTCAATCTGATGAGCCTGATGGCGTGTGCGACCAAGTTTCATGCGATGCTGAGCACCAGCAAAGGTTCGCTGATCATCGTCAGTTCGACCGCGGCCTATCACTCCACGATGGGCAATCCCGCCTACAACGCCTCCAAGACCGGCGCCGTCGGGCTGACGCGGACGCTTGGCGAGGCGTGGGCCGAGGATGGCATCCGCGTCAACGGCATCGCGCCCGGCCTGGTCGATACCAAGATGACAAAGGTGACGACACAGAATCCGAAGCGGCTCGAAGGCGCGATCGAGCGGATCCCGCTGCGGCGGCTGGGCACGCCGGCGGACATGGCGGGCGCCGCGCTGTTTCTGGCGTCGCCGCTGTCGTCCTACATCGTCGGTCAGACGCTTGTGGTCGATGGCGGACTCATTTTGTAGGAGCAGGAACATCGCTCGTTTGGCAATCCGGGGCGATGCGATGCAATGACGCCCGTTGCTATCGCGAGAAATTGCCCGGCGGCACTTCTGCCGCTCGACCGACATTGGCCGGCGGCCGCGGCACGCCGGGCGCGCGCGGCGGCGGGGCGGGCTGGCGCGGCGCCGTAGTACCGAAACCGCCGAAGAAATCCCGCACCGAGTTTGACGGCGCGGTCTGGGCCGGGCGGAACACCTTCGTCTGTGCCGGCTTCGGCGCAGCCGGTGCGGTCACCGTTCCATCCGGCGCCGTGGAGGCGACCGGCGTTTCGCCCTTGGCCTGCTCGCGGCCGACTTCGCGGCGCGGCCAGGCAAAATCATCGGCGCGTCCGGCAGGCGGCGCCAGCGCTTCGCCCTTCACCAACGTGCGTGCCGCCAGCGCATCGACGGCGGCGGGGCGTGAGCCCGGTCCGCCGAGCAATTGATCGGTGCCGACGGAGGATGCGACCAGCGGCAGGATCGGTCCGGCCAGCGGCCGCGGCGCGGGCTGGCCCGGCACCGCATTGGCGTCCGGGGTCGCCGGTTCGGTAGGCAGCGCGATTGGTCCGGAACGGGCGGCCAACAGCCGCGTCACCTCGCGCTCGGCGTAATGCGCGAGCTTGCGCGCGCCGTATTTGGTGAAAAACACGCCGTCTTTGGACCGCAGCAAGCGGGGCTGACCTTCGAAGTCCGGGCCTTTGAGCACGAAGCGGCCGGCTTCGTCGACAAAGCCGTCCCAGACGTCGACATAGGTGATGCCGGCCTTGCGGGCGGCATCGCGGTACAGCGCATCAAGGAACAGCATGTCCGCCGTTCCCTTCTGCCCAAAGATCGCGGGCAGGCCAACCCACAGCACCGGCACGCCCTTGGACTTGAGCACGCCGATCATCTCGTCGATTTTCTTGCTGTAGAGCTCGACCCAGCGTTCTTCGCGGAATTCATAGACGCCGTTCGGCGAGCGCGCGCTCCTTTCCGGCGCGATGGTCGGCGGCGTGTCGCCATTGTCGGCGGCGTCATCGGGAGACAATTCGGTATCGACCGCCTTGTCGTCGGGCTTGGCAGCGGCATCGGCGCCTGCATCCGGCTTGGTTCCGGGCTTTGCGCCGGCGGGCTTGCCATCCGGCTTGGCGCGCGCGTCTTTCTTGTCGTCTTTTTTGTCGATCGATTTGTCCACCGCCGGCTCGCGCAGCGAGACACGGTCGTTGAGGCCGAGCATAACGATAATGGCATCTGGCTTCTCGGTCGCCAGGATGCCTTTGGCGGCCGCGGCCCAATCGGCCGGCTCGCCCTTGGGCTGATATCGGATCAGGCCGGATACCGTCTTGTGCCTGCGGATCACGCCCATGTCGGGCTGCTCGCTATAGGCGTCTTCGAGACCGTAAGCGAGCCAGTCGGCCATGCCGTCGCCGAGCACCAGTACGTTGCGCTCAGCCACGGTGTCGCGCTTGGCAGGCGCAGGCGCCCGGGAGAAATCCTCGCGCGGCCGCTGCGGGGCCTGCTGCTGGAATGGCGCAAAGAAATCGCTGCCGAACCAGTTGCCACCGCCGTTGTTCCGCGGCGGCGGCGCCTGCCGCGGCGGCGGACTGCCGAAGGTCGGGAAGCCAAAAAATTGCGCCGAAGCCGGGCCGGCGATCCCGACCAGCAGCGCAATCGCCACCGCCAGCGCGACCAGCGGGCCGGTTTCGGTGAACACGCGCAAAAAGGACTTCGGCTTTGGCATCGTACTCGGTCGCGATGATCTGAGGGCGTCCATCATACTAGCGGAATCAGGCCGCAAGCGGGCAGTTTTTGCACCATAAACCGGGCTTGGCCAGCCGGCGTCAAGGCATCGGCCAAATCCTGGTTCAGGGTTAGGTTGGGCCGCAAGGCTGGCCTAGCGGCCCCGCAGCCGCTCCAGCACGTCGGCGGAGGCAAATCCGTCCGCTGGCGCCCCGATCGAGGCCTGGAAGCCGCGCAGCGCCTCCCGGGTCTGGCCACCGAGCTGTCCGTCCGGCGTGCCGCGATAGAAGCCGCGCTGGGCCAGCAGCTGCTGCAGTTCTAGCCGCTCCGCCCGCGACAGCACCCGTTCCTGCCGTGGCCAGGGTTGCACGAAGGGTGCGCCGCCCCGCAAGCGGTCGGCGAAATGCCCGATCGCCAGCGCATAGGCCTCCGCCGGGTTGTATTTCATGATCACCCGGAAATTCTGCAGCATCAGGAATCCCGGCCCCTCGGCGCCGGCGGGCGCCAGCAGATAGGTCTTGTCGGCCAGATTCGGAAACGGCTTGCCGCCGGCGCGCTTGACGCCCAGATGTTCCCACTGCGCCAGCGTCATCGCCTTGGCGCGGTCCGCCAGCAGGTAGTTGAAGCCTTGGGGCACCACGACCTCAAAACCCCAGGTCTGGCCGCTCTGCCAGCCGTCCTTTTTCAAATTGTTGGCGGTCGAGGCGATCAGGTCGGCAGGGTCGTCGACAACGTCGCGGCGGCCATCGCCATCGCCATCGACGGCGTAGCGCTTGAATGCGGTCGGCATGAACTGGGTCGGCCCGAACGCGCCGGCCCAGGAACCGCGCATCTGCTCGGGCCGCAAATCGCCGCGGTTGAGGATTTCCAGCGCGGAGAGGAACTCGTCCTTGAAATAGCCCTGGCGGCGGCCGATGCAGGCCAGCGTCGCGGTGGAATTGAGTACGCTGCGATCGCCCATCTGGGTCGAGTAATTGGATTCGATGCCCCAGATCGCCGCGATCGCATAACGGTCGACGCCGTAGGTCTTTTCCGCCGCGTCGAATTGCGGCTTGTATTTGGCGAGGATCTCGCGGCCCTTGGCGAGTCTGACGTCGTTCACGAGGATGTCGAGATAGTCCCAGATCGCCTTGGTGAATTCGGGCTGCGAATCCATCAGATCCATGATCCGCAGGTCGGGCTCGAGCCCCGTTGTGAGGCGCTGGAAATTTTCCTGGGTGATGCCGCGGCGTGCGGCGTCCGGCCACATCGCGGCGACACAGTTGGGGAAATTCGCCGCCGCCTGGCGGATTGCGCTCGCGGTCATCAACGGATGGCCGGAGGCGCCATCCTCGCCGCTCCAGGGCGGCGGTGCGCCGTCCGGGCCGGGGGTTGCTTGCGGTTGTCCCGGTGTGGCGGATTTTGACCCGGAAAAGATGTTGCCGAACAGGTCCGATAGCCCGTTGCCTGACGATTGCGCACGGGCCTGGCCGGATACCAACAAGGCTGCCGCGAAAATGATCGCGCCGGTTCGGTTGGTCATCGAGGTTCCCGTCGACTGCATTCTGTGTGCCTGCCCCAAACGTCCGTTTCAGAAGGCCTCGCCACGGTTTCCAATCGCTTAACAAAGGCAAGATTTTGTTGTTTCCCCGCTTTGCCCGGCAAGTGGCTTGAGGAAATAACCAGCATCATACATCCGCCTTTGTTAGCGGCTGCAAAAACGGCTACCAAGGTGCGATCTATCGTGCCGTCCCACCCTTTTAAGGCTCCCGATATTCCCATGAAAATCCGCAAAGCAGTCTTCCCGGTCGCCGGCCTCGGTACCCGCGTTCTGCCCGCCACCAAGGCCATGCCGAAGGAAATGCTGACCATCGTCGACAAGCCGCTGATCCAGTACGTGGTCGATGAGGCGAGGGAAGCCGGTATCGAGCATTTTGTCTTCGTTACCGGCCGCAACAAGGCCGTGATCGAGGACCATTTCGACCGGATGTATGAACTCGACGCCACGCTCGCCGCGCGCGGCAAGAAGGCCGAGCAGGATATTTTGGCCCAGAGCCAGCCCGAAGCCGGCGCCATGAGCTTTACCCGGCAACAGGCGCCGCTCGGCCTCGGCCACGCGGTGTGGTGCGCGCGCGACATCGTCGGCGACGAACCCTTCGCGGTGGTGCTGCCGGACGAACTGGTGCTGAACACGCCGGGCTGCCTGAAGCAGATGATCGAGGCCGCGAGTTCGCTCGGCGAAAAATCCAATCTGATCGCGGTCGAACCGGTGCCCGACCATCTGACCCATCAATACGGCATCTGCGGCGTCGGCAAACGCGATGGCAAGATGTTCGAGGTCGACGGCATGGTGGAGAAGCCGCCGAAGGGCACCGCGCCGTCCAACCTCTCGATCACCGGCCGCTACATCCTGCAGCCGGAGATCTTCAAGATCCTGCAGACGCAGGAGCGCGGCGCCGGCGGCGAGATCCAGCTCACCGACGGCATGATCAAGCTCGCCAGGACGCAGAAGTTTTACGGCGTCGAGTTCGAGGGCGAGCGCCACGATTGCGGCTCAAAACCAGGCTTCCTGCGCGCCAACATCGCGTTCGGCCTGGCGCGCCCCGATCTGCGCGACGGCCTGCGCGCGGAGATGAAGAAGTATCTGGGGAAGTAAGGGCGCAAGTGTCACCGACTAGATCGTCATTGCGAGCGAAGCGAAGCAATCCATTCTTTCTTTCGCAGTGAGATGGATTGCTTCGCGGAGCCTGTCATCGGGCGCGCATTCGCGCGACCCGTTGGCTCGCAATGACGAGGTTTCTTTCTAGGCCACCAACGACAGCTTCGGCAGCTTGGCGAGCACCGTCTGGTTGCGGCCGTTGGCCTTGGCGGCGTAGAGCGCCTTGTCGGCGGCTTTCACCAGACCGGACCAGTCCTGACCTGCGACCGGCGTCATGCTGGCGACGCCGACGCTGACGGTGGTGATCATCGGACCGTCCGACCATTGCTGGACCTTCAGCCGAATGGCTTCGGCCGCGCGCAGCGCCTCCATGACTGAGAGTCCCGGCAACAGCACCGCAAATTCCTCGCCGCCGTAGCGCGCGCTGCAATCGCCGGCCCGGCGTACCGAATCCGAAATGCAGATGGCGATACCGACCAGCACCTGATCGCCGGCCTGGTGCCCGTAAGTATCATTGTAGGATTTGAAATGGTCGGCATCGATCATCAAGAGCGCCAGCGGCGTCGCGTGTCGCGCGGCGCGCCGCCATTCCACGTCGATCTCGCTGTCGAACTTGCGCCGGTTCTTCAGCCCGGTGAGGGCGTCGGTGGTTGCAAGCTCCTCGAGCTTGTCCTCGGCCTGCGCGCGGCGGCTGATCTCGCGCGCGAGGAACAACGTCGTCCCGAGCACGAAAGCGGCCAACGCCACCATGATCGAGCCGATCCGGATCGCCTCGGTGCGCCAGAGGCTCAGGATGCTTTCCAGCGGTTTTCCGACCACGACGATCAGCGACTTGTCGCCGCGCCGGACATAGAGCCGCGGTACCGGATCCACCGGTCCCACCCCGGCATACGAGCCGTCCTCTTCCAGCCTGGACGGGCTCCAGCCCATGTGCTCTGCCAGATTCTTGCCGATGATGTCGAGGTCGAACGGCGTCCGCATGATGATGGTTCGGTCGTGGCGCAACACGGTGATGACATCGCCCGGGCCGAGGCTCAGGCGGCCGAACAAATCGTGGAAATAGGAAAAGCGGATCGAGCCTGCGACCACGCCGAGAAAGCTGCCATCGGTGCCGGTGATACGCCGGCTGAGCACGATCGCGTAGGCGCCCCGGTGCAGCATCGGACGGCTGATGAACAGGCCAGCGTCGGGATGATCGCGATGAACCTGGAAGTATTCCTCGTCGCTGCGATTTTCGGACGCCGGATCGAGGCTCGAAGCATCGATGGTCAGCTTGCCCTGCGCGTCGAACACCTGGATCGCACCGTAATGCTTGGCGGTGGCGGCGTGATCGAACAGGATCAGGTGCCGGATCTCCTTGCTGACGTCCTTGATCTCCGGCATCACCAGATTGCTGGTGACGGCCCGCAGCGACAGGTCGAACAGCTCGATGTTGCGGTTGATGTCGGCGTCGATCCCCGATGCGAGGTTTTGCAGCGTCTGGCGCGCCAGTTCTTCCTCGCCGTGGCGCATGTCGAGCATGACGCTGGCACAGATCGCGGAAAAACCGATCACCGTCGCAATCGACGAGGCAATCAGCAATTTCGCCGATAATCGCCAGCGCCTGCCGGCCATGTCTTTGCGCCGTCCAGATGGCATCGTCCGCTCCAGCCGCTTGTGATGCCGCAGAAACATTGTTGCCGCCTTAAGTGGCGACAGCGTTCTGCGAATGAGTTAACGGTTGGTTGCCGTGATCGATGGCTTTGAGCAAACTGCGCCAACAGGGATTTTGGGTGAACGATTACGATCTGCTGCGGGACTATCTGAAGACGCAGAAGCTTCCCGAATTCGTACTGAGCTTCGAACAGATCGAGGCGATCATCGATGCCGCCCTGCCACGCGCGGCGCATCGCGCCTCGTGGTGGGAGACCTTGCGCAGCCCGCAGGAAAAGATGCCGCAGCGTGAAGCCTGCCTGGAAGGTGGCTACATCGCGACGCGACTGGCCGACGGCAAGAGCGTGCGGTTCAAGCGGATGAAGTGAGGAGAAATAATTTTGCCGCACGTCATCTGCGTCGTTGCGCGGTTCGCTCCCTCGAACCAAGGCCGCCGGCAGCCACCTGGAAACGATTCACATACATCGCCGGCATTTTCTGGGTGTTGGCCAAATTCACGATCAGATCGCGGTGGATGCTCGATCGTTGCCAGGGCGCGTTCCGCTATGTTGAACCGGCTCTTGACAGCGCCCGCGCGGTCGGCCGCAATGGCCTGCCAATTTGAGGTGCCGCATGGACATCCAGACCAGTCCAGACCCGGTCGCCCGTGCCCGCGAACTCGGGGCGGAGATCGCCGCCGCGGCCGACGAGATCGAGCGTACGCGGCGGATCCCCGAGGCGTTGTTGGGACGGCTTCATCGCTCGCGGCTATTCCGCATGCTGCTGCCGCGCTCGGCGGGCGGCGACGAGACGGAGCCTGCGGTCTACGTGGCGGCGATCGAAGAGCTCGCCCGGCACGACGCCTCGGTCGCGTGGAACGTATTCGTCGCCAACAGTTCCGCCCTGATCGCCGCCTATCTGGAGTCTGCGGTCAATCACGCCGTCTTCGCCGATCCGCGCAGCATCGTGGCGTGGGGACCTCCCAACGCTTCGCGCGCGAGCGCGGTTGACGCAGGCTATCGCCTGACCGGCAAGTGGGATTTCGCCAGCGGATGCCGGCAAGCCCGTTGGATGGGCGCGCACTGTCATGTGCTCGAAGCGGACGGCGCACTGCGGCTCAACCGCTTCGGCCGACCCACCGTCCGCACGCTGCTGTTTCCGGCCAGCGAGGCGACCCTGATCGACACCTGGCGGACGATCGGGCTGCGCGGCACGGCGTCGGACTCCTATGGCGTCGACGAATTGTTCGTGTCCGAGGCGTTCAGCACCACACGCGAGGACCCGGCGCTGCGCCGCGAGCGCGGTCCGCTCTATGCCTTTACCATGCAGGGCCTCTACGCGACCGGGGTCGCCGCCGTGGCGTTTGGCATCGCGCGCGCGATGCTGTCCGAGTTCATCGCGCTTGCGTCCCGCAAGGCGCCGCGCAACCTGGCCCGGCTTGCCGACAACGCGGTCGTGCAGGCCGACGTAGCGCGCGCGGAGGCGCGTCTCGGCTCGGCACGCGCCTACCTGATCGAGACGCTCACCACGATCTATGCGCATGCCGACGAGGTGGCGCCGATCGAGGTAGCCGATCGGGCCCGCGTGCGGCTCGCCTGTACCAACGCGATCCAGGGCGCGGCCGAGGTGGCAGACTTCGCCTACAAGGCAGCGGG
>Ga0137415_10001617_pt1 | contig 22322 bp, 25 predicted proteins | sample CZODoug3_1_1_16f_FD_183082 | JGI IMG/M metagenome (GOLD analysis project Ga0137415, IMG submission 183082) | Vadose zone soil fungal communities from Angelo Coast Range Reserve, California, USA - CZODoug3_1_1_16fungal (Hybrid Assembly) | ecosystem: Environmental > Terrestrial > Soil > Vadose...
AAGCGCGTCCGCACCAAGCCCTCGGTCACCAGCAGCCGATTCCACGACCTCTCGCGACAGAGGGGTGGGTCCACGCACTCCCCGTACTCGGTGGCCTCCATCACGACTACCGGCGTGTCGCTTGACGAGATTTGCGCCGGATGCTTCTCGTGCGGACGGGATTTGTAGCCAGCACGCCGATGGCGAGGAGGGCAGCCGCGTTCATTGCAGCGCTCCACAAGACCTCAAGTTGGCGGCGCGGTGCTGCGAGGCCGAGAAATGTCGCGCGGCCCCTGTGCCACGTCAAATGCCATCGTGCTCCCCCGTGCCAGCGTTGCCTGCCAGGGGGAATCATGCCAGAGAACAAGGATGACGGTAGCGCGGCACGCACCCGGGCTGCTGCTGTTCCTCGCGACGCGAAACCTGCTCGAAAATCGCCTGACGACCGCGCTGCTGGTTCTCGCGGTGGCTGCGGGTGTGGGCTTCCAGGTTCCCAACACCGCGAACCTCCTCGGCTACGACCGCGAGGTGCTCGCGCAGGGGCTCGATGCAGGCTTCGGCGACGTGCGCGTGCGCGCCCGCACCGGCAAGCGCATCGAGGACGCCGACGCGATGGCGGCCCGGATCGCGGCGCTGCCAGGCGTGCGGGCAGCGGTGCCCCTTCTCGCGGTTCCGGGGGCGGTCGGAAAGGATGGCCGCTTCATCGGCGTGATGGTGAGCGGAACCGACGCGAGCGCGGCGGGGCGGCCCTTTCGCCTCACCGCAGGAAAGCTTCCCGCTGCGGGCGATCGAGAGGGAATCCTCATCGGAACGGCGTTGGTGGCCCGGCTGGGATTGCGCTTGGGCGACCCGGTCGAACTGCGGCTCATTTACGGTCCCGCGGGCGCGGCGATCGTCGACGACAACGTCGGCCGCTTCACAATGAGCCTGCGTGGCCTGGCCAGCGGCATGTTCGGGGCCTGCGGCGCCGACGCAGCCTTCGTCGACCGCGCGTTCCTGGGAGCGGAAGTGGGCCGGTCGGGCGTGGCCGATCTCATCCTCGTGTACTCCGACGACCATTTCGACGCGCGCGCGCTGGCCGGGCGCATCACCGCCACCATCCCGGACCTCGAGGCGCGCCCGTGGATGGACGACAGTGCCATCCTCTTCAGCGCGGTGCGTGCGAGCCGCGCGGTGGCCACGGTTTCGCTGGCGATGGTGATCCTCGCGGTCGTCTTCCCCGTGTGGGCGCTGCTCTACATCCATGTGCTGCAGCGGCAGCGCCAGGTCGGGCTCCTGCGGGCGCTGGGGATAGGGGAGGGCGAGGTGTTCGTGGCCTTCCTGCTCCAGGCGCTCCTGGTGGGGCTGGCGGGCGTCACCCTCGGGCTGGGAATCGCCGCGGTGCTAGTGCGCTACTTCGAAGCATTTCCCATTTTCCGTTCCGACGACTTCGTGCTGCGCCCGATGGTCACGTCCTGGGCCTTCCTCTGGCCGGCGGCGGTGGTGCTGGCGGCGACGCTCCTGGCGGGCGTCTATCCGGCCTGGCGCGCGGCGCGCGTCGATCCGGCTCGTGCGTTGCGGGGTATCGAGTGAGCGGCGCCGTCCTGCGCGGCGAAGGGCTCGTCCGGCGACATGGCGACACAACCGTTCTCGCCGGCCTCTCCCTCGAGGTGTCGCCGGGCGAATGGCTCGCGCTCCTCGGACCCTCGGGCGCGGGTAAGACTACGCTGCTCCAGGTGCTCGGGCTGCTCGACCGCCCGAACCAGGGCCGGGTGTTGATCGCCGGCGAGGATGCGTGGGCGCTGGGCGCCGCGGAGCGCACCAGGCTGCGCCTCGAGCACATCGGCTTCGTGTTCCAGCAGCACAACCTGCTCGGCCACTTGACGGCACTGGAGAACGTCGCGCTTCCTGCCTGGCGTCTGCACGGCGCGAGCGGCCCGGCGCTGCGCGAGGCGCAGGCGCTCCTCGAGCGGCTCGGCCTGTCTCCGCGTTCTCGGCTCTTGGCCGGGCTGCTCTCGGCCGGCGAGGCGGAGCGGGTGGCCGTCGCGCGAGCTTTGGTCAACCGGCCGCAGGTGGTCCTTGCCGACGAGCCGACGGGAAGCCTGGATTCCGCCTCGGCAGAAAAGGTGCTCGCGGCGCTCGGCGAGGTGCACGCGGCAGGCGTCGCCTTGATCATGGTCACACACGACGCGGGCGTGGCGGCCCGCGCAGAGCGGCGGCTCCTGCTCGAAGACGGCGTGCTCAAGGATGCGGGAGCGTGACGTGGATCGTCGCGGTGCCGCTCGTCCTCTTCGCCGAGGCGCTCTACACCTGGTTCCTGCTGCGCCGCCGCTGGTTCTTGCTGGCACCGCCTTCGCGGTAACGCTGCTCCTGCCGTTTCTCGACGGGCCTGCAACTTCCTGAAGTGTTCCGCCTGCCGGTGCTCGCGTCCTCGCCCCTCGATTTCTGGAGTCGGCGCTGGAACCTCTTCTACTCCAGATGGGCCTATCGGAACCTGGTCTTCCCCCTCCGTCGCGTCCTGCGCGCTCTTCCGGCCGTGGCGGCCGTCTTCGTAGTCTCCGCGGCGTTCCACGAGTACCTCGTGCTCCTGACGCTTGGCGAGACGCGCGGAGAGATGACTGCCTTCTTCCTCCTGCAGGGCGCCGCCGTGATCGCCGAAATCTGGTGGCGCCGGAACCGCGGCCCGCGAAGGCTGCCGAGACTCGCCGCCTGGACGCTCCAGTCCGCCTGGATGGGGCTCACGACCGTCCTCTTCTTCGCGCGCATGGAGCGCATCCTCGCCTTCGACATGGCGCACAGGATATAGAATTGCGGGATGCGCATCCGCCGCGTCGAGCAGGCCGTGGGCCTCGGGCTGCTCGCACTCCTCGCAGTCCACGCCTCGAGGAGCGAGGAGGGCGCCTGGGTGCTGCTTTGGGGCTGCGACCTGGGCGCGCTGGAGATCGCTTTCGGCCTTCTGGCCGGATGGCACCTGCCGGTAGCCGTGGGCTTCCTCTATCTCACCGCCACGGGTCTGCCCTCGTATTTCGTCGGCCTCCTCACCGCGACCTACGAGCCGACGGTCACGTCGGTGGCAATCCACCTGCTTCCGCCCCTGATCGGAGGGTTCGCGGTCGCGCGCAAGGGCCTGCCCAGGCACGTCGCGGCGCTTGCGATCGTCCTTCACGCCGCGGTAATGGCTGCGAGCCTTGCGCTTCCACCCGCGTGGATGAACGTCAATTGGGTCCGCAGTGTCTGGCCACCGTTGGCGCGCTTCTTCTCCAGCACCAGCCTCGGCTACCACGCCCTCATGCTCGCCTGGCTGGCGGTGCTCTTTTGCGCCGGCGAGGCCATGCTGCGGCGCCTGGTTAGAACTCCCGTCGCAGCAGCCGGGGAAAGCTTGCGAGCACGAACGGCTCCAGCCAGCCATCCTCGGTGATCGGCTTGACGATCATCCGCGCCGCCGCGCGGACGGGGAAATGGCGGCGCATCATCCTGCTCGCCGCGTCGAGGAAGCCGCGATAATCCTGCGCGGCAAAAGGCCGGCTGCCGCGCCAGTGCGCGTCGATCGAGCCGAAGGCGATCGCCAGGTCCTCTTCGCGCACCAGCCGGTTTCGCGCCACCACCAGCCGCAGCCGCTCGAGGATGCCGTGCCCCAGCGCCTCGTTGTGCCGCAGGAAGGCTCTGCGAAACGCGGCGTAGTGCCGCGCTTCGTCGGCGGCCATGCGCTGAAGCAGGGCCTTCAGCGCGGTGTCCTGCGAGTAATCGGCGAGCGCGCGGTAATAGGTCGCCGCCTGCGTTTCGGTCACGCAGCGCGCGAGCGCCTCGAGCGCCGGCGTCGGCCGCAACAGGGAAGCGTCGCAGCGCGGCGCATAGCGGGAGGTGAACTCCACGTAGGCGGCGCTCCAGTCGAAAGCCGGCCACCCGCTCCGCAGGACCTCCCGCACCAGCCGGCCGTGTTCGACCTCTTCGCCCTCCCAGATGTCGGCGAGCCAGTCAGCGAAGGCGGCATCGGCAGCGAAAATTCGCCGCAGATTCCGGACGTACTCCGGCGTGGCGCTCTCGAGGAACGACGAGATCGCCAGGCTGTAGAAGAGGAGCCCGTCTTCGCCGCTCTGCATCGGAGAAGCTTACGATGCAGAGCGCTTCAGGGAAAGCGCGGCGATGCGCGACGCGACCAGCTCGGCATCGCGCGCGATGCCGCGGAGGAAATGGCTGTCCAGGCCGGCCGCGCAGGGCGTGCCCAGCACGAAGAGGCCGGGCCAGCTCACGCTCTCGGCGCCGCGCGCCTCAAGATGGCCGGCGGGCGCCCGCGCCACCTCGGGCGGAAGGAAGGGCGTGTCGAATCGGTAGCCGGTCGCGGCGACCACCGCGTCGGCCTGGGCCTCGCTGCCGTCGGCGAAGCGCACGCGTTTGCCTTCGATGGCCGAGATGGCGGGCCGGACGTCGATGCGCCCCGCGCGCCGCAGCTGTGAAAAGCCGAGATCGGTTCCCGGCAGCGTCGGATGCTGCGCGCAGTATCGGCGCGCCAGCCAGACCGGAAGGCGCTCGAGAAGCGCGCCGTAGCGGTGCAGGTCGCGGCCGAGGAGCCGCTGGGGCAGGATGCGCAGGGGCCGGCGTACGCTCAGGATCACCTCGACGCCCGCGCGGGCGGCCTCCGTCGCCACCTCGATCCCGGTGGTGCCCCCGCCGATGACCAGCAGCCGCCGCTCGCCGGCGGGGCCGCGCCACCGTGCGGCATGGATCGCCGGGAGTTCTCCCCCCGGATGCACCTCGCGAGGGTAGTCCCACATGCCGGTGGCGACCACCACGGCAAAAGCAGCCAGCGTCTCGTCTCCCGTCCGAACCGTGAATCCAACGCCGGTCTGCTCGATACGCGAGACGTCCGCCCGCTGAGTGCGCAGCGCGAAGTGTGCCGCGTACCGGTCGAGGTACGCGCGGTATTGCGGCACGGTCGTGTACTCGGCATCGATTTCCAGGGGCAGGCCTGGCAATGCATTGAGGTCGGTAGGCGACGCCAGCGTGATGCTCTCGGACATGCGCCGGTAGGCTCCGCCCGGTTGGCCGCTGCGATCGAGCAGGCGCGATTCGATGCCGCGCCGCCCCAGGCAGGCTGCGGCGGCGAGGCCCGCAGGCCCTGCCCCGATGATCACCACGCCACTTTCGCGCACCGGAGGCGGGATATAGGATGCGCGGCCGTGCTGATCAATCGGGCCGTCGAGCGGGCTCGGCTGTTGCGGCTGCCGGAGATCCTCCTCCGCCGACGCGGAGAGGCCGCGGCTCGCGCCCCACTGGTGGTCGTGCCCGGGATGTTCGGCACGCGGCTCAGGGATCGCTTCGGGCGCGTCCTCTGGGGGACCACGGCCAGGCTCTACCGCGGGCCGCCGCTCGGAACGGCCGAAGGCGTGACCAGCGACGGCATCGTCGAGGGCATGACGCTCCTGCCCGGCGTCGCGCATGCAGACGTCCACGGTGGCCTCCTGCGGTTCCTCGAGGCAGCGGGAGGCTACCGCCGCGGCGAGGACCTGGTCACGGTCGATTACGACTGGCGCGCTGGCTCAGCCGCGGGAGTCGAGGCGCTGGCCGAGACCATCCACCGCCTGCGCGGCGCCTCGGACGAGAGAGTCGACGTCTTCGCCGTCAGCACCGGCGGGCAGGTGGTCCGCCACTATCTGGCCGGCGCAGCGCACACCGTGCGCAGGACCATCTACCTGGCGGCGCCGCAGCGCGGGACGTTCGATGCGCTGGCCTGCGTGCACCGGGGCTTTCGATTCGCCCCCGGCGGAAAGCTCTTCCCCGGCGAGGAGGCGGCGCTGGCGCAGACGGTCCTCGACGCGCTCCCCCATCCGGACGATCCGGTCTTCGTCGACGAGCAGGGGACTCCGGTGCCGCTCGATCTGTACGACGAGCGCACCTGGCACGAAACGTCCTTGCTGCCGAAGCCCGTGGCCGGGCTGCAGCAGCGCCTCGAGCGAGCCCGCGCGGCGCACCGCGCGCTCGACGGCGCGCTCCCGCACGATGCTTTCGTGATCGGCGCGCGGCACAGGCCCACGCCGGCGCGGGCGGTGCTGGTCCGTGGAAAGGCGCGCGTGCCGCCGCCGGTGCCGCGTTCGGACGATCCCTTCCTTCCCTTCTCCTATGCGCCCGGCGATGGCGATCTGCCCGCCGCCAGCCTGCGGGCCATCCCCGGGCTGGACGACCGCCGGCTCTGGTGGGTCGAGACTGCAGTCCACGCGCGCCTGCCCGCTCATCCGCTCGTGCACCGGCTGGTGCTCGAGGCCCTCCTCGCCACCGATCGCCACATCCCCGCAACCACGTTGCGGAATAGTTGTTGATCAGCGCAGGCTGCGCGCGAGCACCAGCGCGCCGAGCGCGATAGGGAGCTGCACGGCCAGAAGGCGCCAGGCGAGGAGGGCAGCGGCGAGCTGCGGAGCCGCCAGCAGGCCGCCGAAGAGCCAGAGGCCGGCCCCTTCCGCGACACCCGAGGCGCCGGGTGTCGGCGCCGCCTCGACCAGCGTGACGTAGATGAAGGACAGCGCCCAGACGTCGCCGCTGGCGCCCATCGCCCGGAGCGTCGCTGCGCAGGAGGCCGCGAACGTCGCCTGGGCGAGGACGGCGAGCGCGAAAGAGGCTAGCAGCAGCCCCGGCTTGTGCCGGAAGAACCGGGCCAGCGTGGAGACGAAAGCTCGCGCGGCCGGTACGAACCGCCGGGGTAGCCGCTCGGCGGCGGCAGGGAAGAACATGGCGATGAGAAGCAAGGAAACGGCCCCGCAGGCCCAGGCCGCCATCGCCCAGGCCGCCGCGCGCAAGGGTCCGGGCATCGCGGGTTGCAGGGCGAGAAGTCCCGCGGCCGGCAGGATCGCCGCGGGCAGGAACAGGCTCTGCCTCGCGGCGCACACGGCGAGCGCCTCGCCAGGCGGAATCGATCGCCGCCAGAGCAGCGCGGCCGTCGCCGGCGCGCCCGCGTTGGCGACGTAGGCTGCAGAGTAATTGACCAGCGTGAGCTCGGCCAATAGGCCCGCGCCGAGGCGGGCAGGCAGCGCGCGCGCGGCGACCTCGAAGCGCAGCGCCTCCCAGAGCCAGGTGAGCGCGAGCGCGCCCAGCGCAACCAGCGCCCACGGGCCGTGCGCAGAAACGAGCGCGCTCCACACCAGCCTGGGCCCACCGCCGATGACGACCAGCGCGACGAAGCCGACGGCGGCCAGCGCCAGCGAGAGGGCGAGCCCCCGCCGGAGCCTGTTGAGCCACGCGCGATCATCGTTCACGCTGCCGCGGCACGGGCCGGCTGCACCGCCGCCCGGAAGAGCCGCGCCAGCGCCAGCGTGAAGGCCGCGCCCATGGGGATCAGTGCCCGCACCTGCCGGACCACTTCCGCGGGCTCCGGCCGCCGGAGCAGCTTCAGCTTCCAGGCGACATATCCCGGGACGTTGCGGGTCCGATCGCAGGGGAAGGCCTGCGCATGGACGGCGAGCAGGTGCACCAACTCCTCCGGCGTGCGCGCGCGGGCCGCCGCCTCGGGAAGAAGGGGCAAGGGCAGCTTGCGCAGCTCGCGCGCGTGCGCCTCGACGTAGAGCTCGAACGGGTCCCCATACCAGTGCAGCACCACCGAGGAATGCACCGGAGCGGCCATCTCCGAGAGCAGGTGGACCGCGCGGCCAAGCCAGAAGTACGCGTCGCGTATCCGGCCGGCGCGGTGGAGCCGGACCGCGCGCAAGAACAGCCAGGCGGTCCGCCGCGGCGCACTGGGCACGAAGAACCAGACGCCGCCAATCCGGCCGGGGCGATAGTAGTGCGTGAGCCCCTTGCCCAGCATGAACCTGCGCAGAAAGGGAAACTTGTAGACGTCCTCGCGCAGGTTGCCGAGCAGGAGCGCGTCGTAGTTCTGCCGGAAGTCCGCGTCGTCGAGCGCGTCGAGGGCGCGGTCCATCACCAGCCGGTGGCCATTGCCGAACATCAGCGCGCCTCCCCGCGAAGCTCCCGCTCGCACTCTGCGATCATCCGTTCGGCGTCGGCGATCAGCTCGGCGTAGATCTCCTCGCCGGCGCGCCGCCAGACCTCGACGAGCATGCGCAGCCAGCGGATGCGCTCCTCGGGTGGGTCCATGAGAGGGTCCATCGCTTTCACCAGGAGAAGGTCTTGCGGAACGGATGCGCCGAGAGCCGGATTGGCCAGGGCAGGACGTGCAGGATCGGACCGAGCACGCCGGTGTTTCCCGGAGCGAACGGGCGCGCGGTGCCCCTGGCGTCGAGCACGGCGTCCCCCGGAACCAGCGCGGCGAGCGATTCGGCGCTGCGCGCCACCAGCACCCGGTCGCCCGGCACGATGCCGGTCACCTCGGAGGCGCGCACCCGGTGCAGGTCGAGGAGGGCCGCGGTGAGCTGGCGCAGGCTGTCCGCCCCCGGAAGCTCCGACGGCGGTGCGCCGTCGGGAGGAATGAGGCGGAAGCGCTTCATCGTGCACTCGTCGGCCGGGATCTCACAGTCGCACGGCCCCGGCTCGCTCCAGTCAGGCGGCGCGATGGTGCCGGGATCCAGCGCCGGCGCCGTTCGCGGGCGCAACGAGAGCAGCCGCGGCGCGAGAGGCTGGACTTCGGGCGGCGGATCGCGCGCGATCATGTGCAGCGGCTGAAGCCCGGGCAGCCGGAGCACCATCTCGACCTGGAAGCGCATCCCCCGGCGCGTGGCCGCGACCCAGAGATCGCCCAGCCTCCGCGCGTGGCCCAGCTCCGCGGAAAGCTCCAGGTACGGATCGTCGCTGGCGGGCGTGGTGTGAAATCCCGCCTGCAGCGCCTCGTCCGCGCGGGCCGCCAGCACCTGCTCGCCGGCAACGACGCGGCCGCCCTCGCGCTCGCGCGAGGCCACGCCCCTCTCCAGCAGCCACCCGCGCAGCGAGGTGGGGTCGTGCGCGGCGGCGGAGGCCGCCAGCGGCCAGCGTCCATCGTCCCGCCGCCGCCCGAGGGCCAGCGCGAATCCGCGCTCCACGTCGAGCCCGCGCGACTCCCAGATCGCGGTGCGGAGGGCGCGCCTCCCCAGCACCAGCGCCGTGGCGAGCCGCAGGAGAAGGATCGCCGGCTCGGCGCCGCGCAGATCGAGGCCGTCGAACACGTTCGCAAGCCTGCGCACCTTGAGGATGCAGCCGCCCCCCGCGTGCCGTTGCGCCTCCGGCGCCGCGTCGAACTGGACGTAGAGCATGGCTACCGCTTGGGGACCGCGACGTTGGCGAATCCGCCGAAGAACTCCGCGTAGCTGCGCATCTTCGGCATGCCGCTCATCTCCTCGACGAATCCGCGGCAGGCCGTCATGCAGCTCGTGCAGGTCTTCGTCTCCTCGTACGATCGTAGGCGGGGGTAGATGAGCGACCAGGGATCGCGCCGCAGGTTGCCCGCCGAAAGGTGCAGCTTCTCGATGCAGGGCGAGACCTCGCCCATGTGGTCGACGTTGAGGAACCTCTCCCCGGCGTAGCAGGGAGTGCGCACTCGGCCCTCGAGGAAGCCGTCGATGTTCTCCAGGTAGCCGGAGAAGGTGATGAAGTGCGGATAGCGCCGCTTCAGCGCGGCGAGCCGTTCGCCGATGCCGCGGGGCGGCAGGTGCTGCGCGCGGTCGTGGCGCCCGTCGCCCCCCGTCGAAATCAGCGTCATCTGGTGGTTGACGCCCTTGTCTTGCGAGACCTGCAGCAGCCCTTCGAGCTGCTCGACGTTATCGTGCATGATCACGCTGATCATCACCACCTGCCGACCCCCGCGCGGCGCGGTCGCCTTGAGGAGATCCACGGCCTTCAGGGCGCGCTCGAAGGTCCCCTCGCGGCCACGGTGCGCGTCGTGCATCGCGGGCACCGCATAGTCGAGGGAGACGCCGATTTCGCTGAGCCCCGCGTCCCAGATCTCCTTCGCCAGCTCCCGCGTCATCGTCCACCCGTTGGTGAACATGATCGGGTGGTGGTAGCGCGCGAACGCCCGGATGATACCGGCGATATCCTTGCGCAAGGTGGGCTCGCCGCCCTCGATAGAGACGATCATCGCGCCGCCCTCGGCGAGCTTGGCGGAGATGGTCTCGAAGTCCTGGAGCGTCATCTCGTCGGCGTGGTCGGCGGGCCGCTCCCAGAACGAGCAGAAGCCGCAGGTGAGGTTGCAGCGGTTGCTCACCTGGATGATGCAATGGACGGGGCGGCCGGTGACGAAGCCCTGCAGCAGCCGCGCGCCGCGCCAGCCGTAGGCAGCCGCGTTGGCCATCTTCTCCAGCACGGGCAGGTTCATTGCCTCACCCCCAGCGCGAGCTTGACTCGGTCCCGGACGGCGCGGCCCGCTCCTTGGGCCAGCGTGGCAAACACCTGGGACAGCGAGGAGAGGGCACCGGTGGCGTGCTGGGCGAGTGTGGCGCGCAGCGCCGCGGCGAAGCGGTCGATGTGCTCGAGCTCGACGATCAGCGGCGGCTCGGCGCGGACCACCTCCGGCGCCTGCGTGCCCACCTGCGTGATCATCTGCCGCTGCATCAGCCCGACCGCAAGCCACTGCGCCACCAGTTCCACCGTGAATTGGGAACCGGCCCCCAGCTCGATGCCCCAGAGCAGCCCGCGCCCGCGAACCTCGCGCACCAGCGAGTGCCCACTGGTCACTTCGCGCAGGCGCGCGCCGAGGTACTCACCTAGCTCGGCCGCGCGCTGCGGGAGCCGGTCGCGCTCGACGATCTCCAGCGTCGCCAGCGCTGCGGCGCAGGCCAGCGCGCCACCGCTGAACGTCGCGGAGTGTACATCGTACTTCTGCAAGGTGCCGTAGGCGCGCTCCCACAGCGCGCGGCGCGTGACGTAGGCCGATACCGGCACCGCCCCGCCGCTCAAGCCCTTGGCAACGCAGAGGACGTCCGGCTCCACGCCCTCGTGCTCGCAGAAGAACATCTTCCCGGTGCGGCCCAAGCCGGTCTGGATCTCGTCGAGTACCAGCAGCGTGCCGTACTTGCGGCAATGGCGCGCCACCTCGGCGAGATAGCCCGCGGGCGGCGGGCGCATGCCGCCTTCGCCCTGCATCGGCTCCAGCACCACCGCGGCCACGTCGCGCTTGCGCAGCTCGCGCTCCACCGCCCCAGCGTCGCCCCACGGAACCAGCGCGCAGTCGGGGAGGAGCGGTTCGAAGGGAGCGCGGTGCTTCTGGCCGCCGGTTACGCTCAGGGCCCCGAGCGTGATGCCGTGGAAGCCTCGCTCGGCCGAGACGAAGCGCGGCCTTCGCGTGACCGCGCGGGCGAGCTTCATCGCGCCCTCCACCGCTTCAGAGCCGCTGGAGGTGAGATAGGCCATCGAGAGACCGCCGGGCGCGATGCGGGCCAGGCGTTGCGCCAGCGAGACCGCGAGCGGCTGCGGGCAGATCTGCAGGAAGTTGGGTGCCTCGGAGCGCAGCACCTCCTCCAGCGCGGCGCGCACCTCGGGGTGGTTGTGCCCGAGCAAGAGCGATCCGTACCCGGCGAGAAAGTCGAGGTACTCGCGCCCCTCCGCGTCCCAGACGCTCACGCCGGCGGCCCGCACCAGGTCACGGCCATAGCCGAGCAGCGAGAGCGCCTGCACGAGCGTGGGGTTGATGTGCTCGGCGTGCAGGCGCCGCACCTCCGCCGGTGGCGTCGCCAAGATCTCGCGCAGCATCACGACGGTCTCCACGGCGGCCATCCTATCCGTTGGCCTTCTGCTTGGCGACGACCAGGTTGACCAAGGTCTGCACGCTGAAGAGCGAGAGGATCTGCGCGGGCCGCAGGCCGGGCTGGATGCGTCCCGACGCCTCGGGTATCAGCTCGCGCAGGCGCGCGAGGCCCGCCGCCGAGATCACTCCCTGGGGCGCGAACTCCTCGTCGGTCATGTCGCCCCGTGCGGCCCGCTCCATCTCGCCGCGCGTGATCTGGATGCGGAACTCGTGTTCCAGCTTGAAGACGATGTCGAGGAAGTCGAGCGACTCCGCGCCCAGGTCGGACATCAGCACCGAATCGATTGACACTTCGGAGATGTCGCGTGCGAGCGCCTCGGCGACCAGCTCGCGCACCCGCTGAGGAACGCTGGGAGTGATCTGCAGCGCCACGTCGGTCATGGTTTCTCCCCGCCGTCGACGTGCCACCGGACTACCTGATCGAGCTGCTTGCGCGGCCGGGCCGGTGGCGACTCTTCCGGCCAACCTAGCGCGACCGCGCCGACCATTCGCCACGGCGCCGCGATTCCGAGCAGCGCGTGGATGTCGTCGCGCGCGACCATCGAGCCGGCCATCCAGCACGAGCCCACGCCCTCAGCATGGGCCTGCAGCAGCAGGGCCATGATGGCAGCGCTGGTGGAGCAGAGCTCGGCTTGCATGGCGCCCGCCGTCGGCATCGTGGTCGGGTCGCCGCCGCCGGACTCGATCAGTTGCGCGATCAGGTCCGGGTACGGCCGGTACTGCGGGATCACGATCGCCGCCGCAGTCTCCAGCGGCTCGAAGAAGAAGTCGCCATAGTTCCCGAAATCCTCGGCATGGTGCCCGCGGCGGATGATTGTCTTCATCGCCTCCGTGCGCTCCCGGACCGCGTCGACGATCTGGCGGCGGAGGCCGCGCTCGGTGACGACGGAGAATCTCCATGGCTGGCGGTTCGTGCTCGACGGCGCCGTCGTCGCTCCTTCGAGCAGCCGCTCGAGAACGTCCCGGTCGACGGCGCGCGGGCCGAAGACGCGGATGCTGCGGCGGCTCCGCAGCCATTCCAAATGCGCCTCGCCGGTCATTCGAGCTTGAACCCCCCATCGACGTTCCAGACCTGCCCGGTGACGTAGCTCGCTTCGTCACTGCAAAGGAAGGCGATGACGTTCGCGACCTCGCCGGGCGTGCCCGCGCGCCGGAGGAGAATACGCCGCTTGACCTCTTCCGGGACAAGGGCGCGGACCTCCTCGCTCATCTTTGTCTCGATGACCCCTGGAGCGACGGCGTTGACGCGGACGCCGCGGGGCGCGAGCTCGACGGCGAGCGCCCGCGTGAAAGACTCGAGCGCGCCTTTGGACGCCGCGTAGTTGCTCTGGCCGCGACCGGGGCGCTGTGCTGCCACCGACGAGACGTTGACGATCGCGCCGCTGCGCCGCGAGAGCATGTGCCTCGTCACCTCGCGGCAGACGTTCACGGCGCCGAGCAAGTTTACCCGCAGCACGTCCTCGAAATCGCCGGCCTCGCTCGCGCCGAGGAGCGTGTCGCGCACGACGCCGGCGACGCAGACGAGAACGTCCGGAGGTCCGAGGCCGGCGGCGAGTTCCTCGACCATGCGCCTCACGTCGCCGACGGCCGTGACGTCGCCCGGCAGGAGCACGGCGCGCCCTGGGAGGGCTTCGATCTCACGCGCCAGTGCGCCGGCGGCATCCCCGGAACGGAAGTAGCCGATGCCGACGGCCATGCCGCGCCGGGCGAGCGCCAGCGCAGTCGCGCGGCCGATTCCTCCCGAGGCTCCCGTGACCAGCGCAACTCTCACGCGACCTCCACGCGGACAGCGCTCGCAAGACCCGGCGCCGCCGTCGAGAGCAGCAGTGCGCTGCGACCCGGCGCGCCGGCGGGCGACGCCACGAGGGACAGCGGTCCCGGCGCGGCGCGCCTCAGGCCGGCGATGGGTGGAATGGAGCGGCGGCGCAGCAGCTCGATCCAAGCGGCGGCCTGCGCGACGGCCGCGGCGGCGCCGAGCTTGCCGAACGCGGCGGCGGTGGTGGTGAGAAGAGCGCCGGAGTCGACCAGGGTCGAGACTTCGCGGCGCTCGTCGTCGTCCTGCGCGCGCAGGGCCCACGCGGCCCCGTCGACGACGCGGTCGCCGCGCGAGATACGGGAGGCGATCGCGGCCACCGCCGCGGCGCGCGGTTCACCCGAAGGGAGCGGAGCGCCGTCCACTCCGGTCGCCACCTCGATGCGGCCAGCCTCGCCCGGCAGCTCGCCGGGTCGCGCGAGCACCACGGCAACGGCAGCCTCGCCGGGAACGGCGCCGCTCGCGTCCTCGTCGTACGCCGGACAGAGCGCGTCGAGCCCGCACTCCGCCGCGATGCCGCGCGCGCCGAGATCGACGAGCGCCTCCGGCGCGAGCAGCGAATCGTAGGCGACCACGAGCGCGACGTCGAGGGCGCCCGCGTCCAGCGCCCGCGTGGCGGCGAGCAACGCCTCCGCGCCCGCGATGCCGCCGCCGAACGTGGCGCCCTCGCCGCGGATGCCCGCCTCCATCGAGAGCAGCGCGTGCACGTTGTTCGAGAGGTGCTGCAGCATCCAGAACGGGTGAAGCTTCTGGAGGCCGCATGCCCAGGGGCCGTCCGCGCGCGCCCCGGAAAACGCGGCGAGCATCTCTTCCCAGCGAGGCCGGGGGCCGGCGGTGCCCACGAAGAGGCCGGCGCGATCGAGTCGCGGATCGCCAGGGCGCAGCCCCGCGGTGGCGAGGGCTTCGAGGCCCACCTCCAGCGCATGCAGCCCGACCCGGTCGAGGAAGCGGCGATGGCGTCCGCCTGTGGGAGCGTCGGGAATCGCCGCGCCCAGCGTGCAGCGATACGCCGAGGCGTCGAAGAGCGGCGAGGGCCGCGCGGCGCGCTCGCCGGCGAGCAGGCGTGACGCGACCGCGCGCAGTTCGCGGCCCAGCGGCGTGCGCCAGGCGGTGCCGGCGACCGCGGCGATCACGACGCAGCCTCCGGGTTGCCGAGCGCAACCGTGACGTTCTGGCCGCCGAACCCGAACGAGTTGGAGAGCACGACCTCGACGCGGGCGCGCCGGGGGCGCTCGCCGATCACGTCGATCGGGCAGTCCGGGTCGCGCTCGCGGTGATGCGCCGTGCCGGGAAGGAGGCCGCGCTCGAAGGCAAGCAGGCACGCGGCCAATTCGATCGCGCCGGACGCGGACATGAGGTGACCCACCGCGCCCTTGATCGAGCTGACGGGCACGGCGGCGCCGTCGAGCGCACCGCGGATGGCGAGCGATTCGGCGGGATCGTTGAGCGGCGTTCCCGTGCCGTGCGCGTTGACGTACCCGACACGCTCTGGAACGACGCCGGCGCGCCGCAGCGCCCGCTCCATCGCGCGGCGGGCGGCTGCGCCGTCGGGCCGAGGCGCCGTCGCACGGTACCCGTCCTGCGTGCTGCCCCAGCCCAGGACGCGCGCCCGGACGCGCGCGCCGCGTGAGCGGGCCCGCGATTCGTCCTCGATGACGAAGGCGGCGGCGCCCTCGCCGATGGCCAGCCCGTCGCGGCGGCGGTCGAACGGGCGGCAGGCGTCCGGCTCGTTGCGCGGAGACGGCGCGCCGATGCGCGCGAGCCCGCCGATGCCGAGCGGATTCACCATCGAGTCCGCTCCGCCGCAGAGCACCAGATCCGCCTCGCCCCGCTCGATCAGCGCGGCCGCGTGCGCTACCGCCAGCGCACCTGCCGCACAGGCGCTGCTGTGAATGACGAGCGGCGCCCGCAGACCCAGCAGGCGCGCAACGAGCCGTGGCCCGAGATCGACCGGCGATCTGAAGCGCACCGCAGGCAGGGGCGCATCCGGCTCCCTCGACCAGTCCACGGAACCGCCTGTCCAGAGCGGCGCGAGGTCCTCGAAGAACGCCTGCTCGAGGCCGACCGCGAAGGAGAGGCGCGCCTTCGGCCCGGTCGCCGGTGAGCCGGCGCTGCGCCACGCTTCCGCGGCGGCGAGGAGCGCGAACGCGACCTTGCGATCGCGCAGCGCGCCCGTCGCAGCGGCGCGGTCGGCGATCGCTTCTCCGCCGGGAACCGCGCCCATCTCACGCGCGAGCCACTGCGCATCGATGGCCGCAATGGGGACCTCTCCCGCGACGTGGACCGGGAACGTGCTCGCGTCGAAGGACCGGATCTCGCCCACGGCTGCGCGCCCTTCGGCCAGGCCGTCGAACAGCGCCGGCAGGCCCACGCCGAAGGCCGAGACGGCTCCCGCGCCGGTGATGACCGCCCGCCTCACGGCGACTCCTTCCGGAAGACGGCGGCGGTTAGATCGCCATCGACGCCCGCGGTGAGGACGACCGCTCGCTCTCCGGGGCGCAGCAGATCCAGCGCCGCGACCCACGCCAGCGCGGGCGTGGCGGCCAGCGAGTCGCCGAGCCGGAGCGAGACGTCCACGACCGCCGCGCCGGAGTAGCGGCTGGCAGCCATGTCGCCGAGCCATGCGCGCGGCGGAGTTCCCCAAGGCGCGATGACGACCAGATCGGCTCGCGGCGGCAGCCGCTCCAACTCCCGGAAGACAGCCGCTGCGCCTTCCTGCGCGCCGGCGACCGCCGTGCACGACTCGAGCAGTCCGAGCGCCGGGGACGCCTCCCGCGCCAGCGCCAGCACGGCGGCCCCTTCGCCCGGCAGCAGTCCCTGCGCGGAGAACCCGTCGCGCTGCAACTCGGCCCACGTGACCGGGTGCAGCGCCGTGTCGGCCCCGCCCGCGATGGCGCGATCGCACTCGCCTGCGCGCAGGGCGTGAACGGCTTCGGCGAGAGCAACGGCGGTGCCGCTCCCGCGCGAGAAGAACGCGGCGTTCGGCCCGCCCAGCCCTTCCAGGATCGCTCCGTGGCAGAGTGAGAAGTTGTTCAGCGTCTGAAATGTGAAGAGAGGATTGCAAGCCAGGAGCCCCTGGTCGCCGAGCCGATGGAGCGATAGACCGCCGTCGACGAAGCTCGCGGAGACGATCGCGGGGACGTCCTCCATCGCGATCCCGGAGGCGCCCACGCCCATCCACGCACCGATCTCCTCGCGCCGCTCGTCGAAGCCGGCGGCGACGAGCGCCTCGCGCATTGCGATGGCAGCGAGGCGCGCGGCCCGCGACATGAGCTTGCGCGCCCGTGCGTTGCCGGCGTCCAGGGCAGTCGGGATCTCCCCCACCTCCGACGCCAGGGTGCCCGGATGCGAGTCGCGCAGCAGGGCGGATTCGCGCGGCTGGAGGTCTCCCGCTGCAACCGCCCGACCCAGCCCGCGCCAGCCGATTCCGAATGCGCTCACGGCACCCGCGCCGACGATGGCTACCGGAGCGCTCATTCCGGCCTCGTCACCACGAGGGTGCAGTTAGCGCCACCGAACGCGAACGAGTTGACCATCGCCGAATCGACCCGCCGCGACACCGCTCGTCCGACGACGTGGGGCAGCGCGCAGTCCGGGTCGGGCTCGGCGAGCCCCACGGTCGGGAGTACCGTTCCTGTCACGACCGCTTCGACCGCGGCGATGAAGCCGAGGGCTCCGGCGGCGGCGATGGTGTGGCCCAGCGCGCCTTTGATCGAGGAGACGTGCGAGGACCGGAGCGAATCCCCCAGCGCGTCGCGGATGGCGCGCGCTTCGATCGCGTCGTTCAGCGGCGTCGAGGTGCCGTGCGCCTGGACCACGTCGACCGACTGCAGGCCCGCGTCGGCCAGAGCGAGCCGCATCGCCCGCAGGCCCCCGTTCCCGTCCGGCGCCGGCGCCGTGAGGCTCCAGGCGTCGAGCGTGCGCCCGATGCCGGCGACGCGCGCGATACCTTTCTCGCAGGAGAGCACGACCATTCCCGCCCCTTCTCCGAGCACGAATCCGTCGCGCCGCCGGTCGAAGGGCCGCGACACGCCGCTGGCGCTGAGCGCGCCAAGCAGGCCGAAGCCGGCCAGCATCAGCGGGTCCACGTCGGCGCCTACGCCGCCCGCCAGGGCCACATCGCATTCGCCCTGGCGTACGGCGCGCGCGGCTTCGGCGATCGCCGCGGCCCCCGAGGCGCAAGCGAGCGAGACGGTCGCGACCGGTCCTCGCGCGCCGAGTTCGCCCACGAGTCGCGCCGCGACCGCCGCCGGGGAGACGAGGCGTGAATCAAGATCGCGCGCCCGCGATACAGCCTCGCGCGAGAAGCGCGCATGGTCCAGGACGGGCCCGGGGCCGCCAGCGCGCGCCAGCGCAGCCACCGTGGAGAACGGCAGCCGGCCCGACTCGGCACCCACGAACACGCCTACCTTGAGCGGATTGGGCGGCTGTCGATCGAGCCCGGCTGCGGCCCAGGCCTCTCGCGCTGCCTCTAGCGCGAGCGCCGTGCGACGGTCCTCTCCCGAAAAGTCCCGGTCGACCGCAGCCGCGTGGCGCGACGGAAAGCCGCTCGCGTCGAAAGAGCGGATGGACCCGATTGCGCACCTGCCGGCGGCGAGCGCGTCGCGCGTCTCGCGCCAGCAGCTGCCGAGCGGCGTTACGGCCCCCACTGCGTTGACCCACGCGGCGCGCACACTCACTTCCCGATCGAGCCGGAGAGCCAGGTCTCGAGGACCTCGCGTCGCCGCTCGATGAGCCGGGCGTTGGTGATGGGCATGAGCGCGAACGTCAACTCCGCCTCGACCGCCAGCTTGCCGTCGACGTGCGCGAGGCCGCGGACCTGTCCGCCGTCCTCGCCGGCCGCGACGCCGATCGCCTGCAGCTCGACGCGGTCGCCGGGTCGCACCATCTGCCGGAAGCGCGCCCGGTCCACCATGGTGAGGATCGCGTGCAGGTGGTCGTGGCCTCGCTCGCGCATGGTCGCCTCGACCAGCACGCCGCCGAGCTGCGCCAGGGCCTCGAGGAGCAAGGCGCCGGGCATGACCGGGTGGCCGGGAAAGTGATCGACGAAGACGTCGTCCGCCAGCGACACGCACTTCACCGCGGTGGCCAACTCCGGAGGCCGCAACGTCACGATGCGATCCAGCAGCAGATAGCGCATGACCCATCCCGCCGCCGGGGACTATAGACGATTGACGTGTCCGAGTGCGAAGCAGAAGATGCCGATCCTCGATCCTTGTCGGGGGACGCGATGGACTGTGTCGGATGCGGGGAGCCGAAGGCCCGTCCTGACAAGCCGCACACGTTCTTCGCCCACGAATACGTGAATTGCCCCGGCTGCGGTGAGCGGGGCGAGGCCCGCATCGTCCTCCGCAGTGGACAGGTCTGGGAGCTGTTGCGCTGCGCACGTTGCGGACCTGTCGAGCGGCTCCACCACGCGGACGCGGGCGCGTACGTCTCCTCGTTCCTCGAGCGCGGCGAGGCGGCGGTCTCGGCGGGCGGCGAGCACCTCTTCAAGCGCACTACTTCAGTCTGCCCCGGGTGCCTGCGCCTTCTCGAGGTCGACGTGGTGATCCGCGCCGGCAAGGTCTACTTCCGCAAGAGCTGTCCCTCCTGCGGCCCGTCGGAGGCGCTGGTCAGCGAGGATGCGCGCTACTACGTTCGTGCTTACTCCTTCGCCCGCGCCGGCACGGAGCCCTTGCACTACTCGCAGGAAGCGGAGCACGGCTGTCCGACCGACTGCGGCGTTTGCGACGAGCACGAGCAGCACACCTGCCTTCCGATCATCGAAGTGACCGACCACTGCAACCTCGAGTGCCCCATCTGCATCGTCAATAACCAGTACTCGACGCACATGTCGCTCGACGACTTCCACTCGATCATCGACGGGATGGTCCGGCGCGAGGGCACCTGCGAGTCCGTCGCGCTTTCGGGCGGCGAGCCCACCAGCCACCCGCAGATCCTCGAGTTGATCCGCATCGCCGGACGCTCGGAGATCGGCCGCGTGGTAGTGATCACCAACGGGTTGCGCCTGGGGCGCGACCGGGCCTTCGCCGAGGCGATCAAGGAGAGCGGCGCCTACATCGCGCTGCAGCTCGATGGGTTCACCGCCGACACGCACGAGAAGATCCGCGGCCGCGATCTGGTGGCGGACAAGGACGCCGCGCTCCGGGTGCTCAAGGAACTGAACATCCCCACCCAGCTCGTCTTCGTCGCGACGCGGGGAGCGAACGAGCATCAGATCGGACAGGCCGTCGACCTCTTCCTGCGCGAGGATCACATCCTCTCGCTCAACTTCCAGCCGGCGGCGTTCACCGGGTTCGGCGGCGGCAAATACCCGGGCGATCCCATGGATCGGCTCACCATCCCTGGCGTCATCCAGCGCGTCGAGGAGCAGACCGGAGGCAGGCTGAAGAAGAGCGACTTCTTCCCACTGCCCTGCTCGCATCCTCAGTGTGTTTCGCTCACGTACTTGATGCGCCTGGAGGACGGCTCCTATCTGCCCTTCGCGCGCTTCGTGGATTTCACGCGCTTCGGCACGCTGCTGCGCTCATCCGCCACCCTCCCCGCAAACGCCGAGATCCATGAGGCGCTGCACGACGTGATCCACGACGTGTTCGCGCGCGGAGGTGAGATCGAGCGCGGCCCGGAGGTGCTCGCCGCGCTGCGGGGGCTCCTGCTGCAGATGTTCCCCGACCGGCCGCTCACTTCACGCGAGCAGGTGCGTATCGGAGAGGGCCGGGCCAAGTCGATCTTTCTCCACCACTACATGGACCGGCACGACTTCGACCTGGAGCGGCTGCGCAAGTGCTGCCACCACTATCCGCAGGCGGACGGTCGCGTGATGCCAGCCTGCGGCTTCAACATGTTCCATCGCGGCGCGGCGAAGGGCCCGGACACTGCGGTGGCGCAGTTCGCCCGACCCGCGGCTAACGGCGCCGGCAGGTCACTCCCCGTGGTGCAAGGCGCGTGAGCGGAGGCCTCCTCCAGGGCCGCGTCGCGCTCGTCACGGGCGGTTCCCGAGGGCTGGGCCGTGCGATCTGCAAGGTCCTGGCGCGCGAGGGCGCGGCGGTCGCCTTCAACTACGTGAAGTCGGAGAAGCAGGCCCAGGACGCGGTTCGCGAGTTGCGCGAGTCGGGAACGCGCGCATGGGCTTTTGCCGCGAGCGTACTCGACAAGAGCGCCATCGACGCCATGGTGGGGACCGTCGAGCAGGAGGCCGGCCCCATCGACGTACTGGTGAACAACGCCGGCGTCGGCCAGGTCGTCCCCCTCGCACTGATGGAGGAGAGCGACTGGGATGGGATGATGGACACGCACGTGAAGGGCGCATTCCTCGTCACCCAGTCCGTGCTGCGCGGGATGATCCGGTTGAAGCGCGGCAGGATCCTCAACGTGAGTTCGCTCGCGGGCGTGAAGATGTTGCAGGCACCCGTGCATTACTGCGCCGCCAAAGCGGCCCTGAAGGGCTTCACCGAAGGGCTCGCGAAGGAGATCGGCCGTTATGGGATCACGGTGAACTGCATCGCGCCAGGCATCCTCGAGGAGGGAGTCAGCGCCAACGTGCCGCCGGCCAACCGCGAGGAGTACCTGCGCCACTGCGCGCTCCGGCGCCTCGGCACGGTGGACGAGATCGCGGAAGTAGTCGCCTTCCTGGTCTCCGATCGCAACGGGTACATGAACGGCGCCACCGTCGTCGTGGACGGAGGAGTCTGACCTGTTACGCAGGCCTCATCATCGAGGCGACCGACGAGTCTTCCTGCTGCGGCGGCTGGGCTTCGCCTTGAGGCCGAGCAGGGCGCGCGCCTCGGGTAGCGCCACGGAGCGCTGTTTCCTGCGCTCCTCGATGAGCTTCCAGAACGAGGGATCCTGAGAGAGCAACACGGTTTCGATGTCTTGCCCCTCGACTCCGATCACGAGCGCCGCAGGCCGGCCGTGCTTGGTGATCAGCACGCGCTCGCGCTGCGCGTGTGCGACAAATCCACTGAGTGACTGCTTGGCCTCGCGAAGGGCTACCGTCTTCATAGAGTCTCTCCAGTCGTCCTCCGGCCCTTGCGCCGGACTGCCTGGACGATCACCACGGAACGGTCCGAGTCTACGTCATAGAAGACCCGGTACTCTCCGACCCGCAACTCCCACACGGTGTCGTTTGCCAAAATCCTGTCCCAAGGCTGGACGATGAGCCAGCGGCGTGGGAGCCATGGCGGCAATGTTCCTCGTGATCGCTTCGTTGGGCGCCCTGCGCGCGGCGCTCAGAACCCGCTCCGACCTCGCGCTCGAGAACTTGGCCCTCCGGCAGCAACTCGCCCTGCTCCATCGCCGATCGAAGCGACCGCAATTCGGGCGCGTCGATCGAGCCTTCTGGGTGTGGCTCTCCAAGCGGTAGGCTGGGTGGCGCGAGGCGCTCCACCTCGTTCGCCCAGAGACCGTGATTCGCTGGCACCGGCAGGGCTTCCGCGCTTTCTGGACTTGGAAGTCTCGCCGTGGGCGACCCGGTCGACCGCCGGTCAGCTCGGAGCTTGCGGAACTTGTCCGCACCATGGCACTCGCCAACCCTCTCTGGGGCGCTCCGCGCATCCACGGTGAGCTGCTCAAGCTCGGGCTCGACGTCTCACAGCGCACCGTCGCCCGGCTCATGCCACGTCGCTCGAAACCGCCCTCGCAGACTTGGAGAACGTTCCTCCAAAACCACTTGGCCGATCTCGTTTCGGTCGACTTCTTCGTCGTGCCGACCGCCACCTTCCGCGTACTCTACGTGTTCGTGGTCCTGCTCCATCATCGCCGCCGAGTCGTGCACTTCAACGTGACTGACTGCCCCACCGCTGCCTGGACCGCCCAGCAACTCGTCGAGGCGTTCCCCGATGACTCGGCGCCGCGCTATCTCCTCCGCGATCGCGACAGCATCTACGGCGG
>Ga0137415_10001618_pt1 | contig 22306 bp, 23 predicted proteins | sample CZODoug3_1_1_16f_FD_183082 | JGI IMG/M metagenome (GOLD analysis project Ga0137415, IMG submission 183082) | Vadose zone soil fungal communities from Angelo Coast Range Reserve, California, USA - CZODoug3_1_1_16fungal (Hybrid Assembly) | ecosystem: Environmental > Terrestrial > Soil > Vadose...
GGTGTAGCCTAGAAAATCGAATCGCTCCGACGGCAGGTGACACACGCGTGTCTTCGCTTCGTTGACCGTGAGTCCCACACGCCGAACCGAACCGGCTCGATACGTCTTCCTGCGGAGTGTGTCCGCCAGTTCACCCAACCACCGTTCTTCGCCGTACGCCTCGATGTCCTCAAAGTCCTGCTGGTCCACCCCGGGAGCGCCTCGATTGGCTTTACAGCACCGATAGGCGAAGTCCAGCACGTCCTTGCGGTACAGCTTGTCGTACAACAAATAGAATCGATAGCCAGGCGATTCCTTCGCTTTGGCCTGCAACGCCATCTGTAGTTTCTGAACACTATTGGGAGGTTCGAGGATCATTGATCCAATCTCCAGGTCCTTCACCACGTATTGCGTTCGACTTGAACTCGGGCTCCTTTCCTCCACCCGGCATTACACCGGCTTCATAGGTCTTACGAGCCCGTCCGTCATCCTCAGCAGCCCGGTCCGATCCTCGCGGATCTCCGGTTGGGCGGATTTCACCGTCCACCACTGAGGACTTCCCGTGTTGCGTCGATCTCCCTACACACGCGTGCCACCGTCACTACCCCGGCGGAATGGCCGGCTGCGTACGTCACTCGCTTCACCAGCCATGTCAGTCTTCCCCTTCTTCGTTCAAAGGTCGGCTTCCGCATTATTCTTTTCGAGGTTTGCTCAACGTTCACTGCTCGTTGCGGCCCGCATGTTCGCAGAGTCACCCAAGGTGACCCTTTGTCTCGTAGGCTTCGGTCGTCTCGTTACCTCCACGACCGCTCCGATAGCTACCGGCTGGAGCGACAGTTGCCGGGTGGGTCTATTTCCCACTGAGAGATCGCACCTTTTCACGGCGCACACGAAGCAGAATTAAGGACCCGCGTCCAGGAATACCGGCTTGCGCGGGTCGGCTCTTCAACCCAACATGTCGCGCAGCCGCTCTACCGCGCCGTCGAAGGCAGAGGCACTTCCCGGACATCTTCAGGTGAGCACCCGCGGAGCATACGCTTGAGGGATTGTTGTTCATCACTTCATCTGCGACTTCCATTCTGCCAGAATGGTGACTGATGTCTGCGCTCGCTCACACATCAACTGCGTCGCCCTTCAATCCGCTTGCCGGAAATCCGCTTCGAACCCGGGACGATGTCGCCACCGCGCTGGCGTCGCTTTTTGAGCCGCTGCGGCCTTGTTTTTCGCCCGGCTGTGGTCGGGTATCCATCGATGCAGGGGGAGCCTCGTTCGCTCGTGCGTCGATCGAACTCGAAGGCTTTGCGCGTCCTCTGTGGGGTTTGGCCGCAGCAGCGGCCGGCGGAGTGGATCAATCGTCTTGGTGGTCACTCTATCGAACCGGGCTCGCAAATGGTGTCGATCCTGACCACCCGGATTACTGGGGCGAAGTCGGCCCGATGGATCAACGTCTGGTGGAGCTCGGTGCGATCGGCTTTGCGTTGAGTGTGGCGTCCGAGGCACTCTGCCCACCAGACGATGGAGTAACTCGGTGCAGGTTGGTTGCGTATCTCACGGCAGCAAGGGAGCTTCCCTGTCACGATAACAATTGGAAATTCTTCCGCGCACTCATCGATTTGGGACTGCGGGCGATTGGCGAGTGTCCTGATCCCGCGCTCGTGCGCACCTATCTGGACGAAGTTGAAGAGTTCTTCATTGCCGACGGTTGGTATCGCGATGGGAATACACAGCAGATCGATCACTATGTCGGATTCGCTTTCCACTTCTACGGCCTGCTCTACGCGCGACTGGCAACAGGCGATCAGCAGCGCAAGGAGCGCTTTCGCGCACGCGCTGTCGATTTCGCCGCGCAGTTCGTGCATTGGTTTGCCGATGATGGGGCGGCGCTGCCGTTCGGACGCAGTCTGACTTACCGATTTGCCTCCAGCGGCTTTTGGGGTGCTTGTGCCTTTGCCGATGTCGAGGCGCTACCCTGGCCCGTCATGAAGGGACTGTATCTGCGTCATCTACGCTGGTGGGCGCAATGGCCCATCACACGCAGGGATGGTCTGCTGAGCGTCGGCTACGGGTATCCAAACCCGCTGATCGCCGAGAGCTATAACTCCGCGTGCTCACCCTATTGGGCGTTTAAGGCGTTTCTGCCACTAGCGCTGTCTGAAAACCATCCATTTTGGTCGGCCGAGGAATGCTCTGTGCCGGATCGAACAGATCGCAACGTGAGCTTGCCTGTGCCCGGCATGGTGGTTCTCCACGAAGCCCGACAGACGGTGGCGCTGTGCGGTGGCCAGTCTAATCCCAGGATCCGCTTCGGTGCGGAGAAGTATGCGAAATTCGCGTATTCCACGCGCTATGCATTCAGTATCGAATACGCAGTGCGCGAATTCAACGCGGGCACTTTTGACAGCATGATTGCCTTTGCGGACGAAGACGGCAACTGGAGTGCGCGCGAGCGCTGTGAATTGGCGACGTTGCGCGAGGGGGTGATTTTATCGCGATGGCGACCGTGGAGGCAGGTACTCGTTGAGACATGGCTGTATTGGAAACGCCCCTGGCACATTCGCGTTCATCGGATTCGCACGCCACGGCCTTTACGTTCCATCGAGGGCGGATTTTGTTTGTCTTCTGCGGATGACACAGCTACCTCCGCAGCTACGTTGGGGCGAGCATCGTGCGACTCGTCGCAAGACTTCAGTGGCATTGTCGATATGTCGACGGTACCGCGTCTGGGCCGAATTCACGGGGGCGGGCCCAATACGAATCTCCTGCACCCGCGCGGCATCGTGCCGCAGTTGAGTGGCTCAGTCCGCGCGGGCGAGACCTGGCTGATCACGGCGGTCATCGCCTCTCCCGACGTCATGGCCGCCCGGGCGGCGTGGCTCGCACCACCCGTCGTCATCAGCCCATCTGTTGATTCCGATGGCTTCCTTATCAGTTGAGGCCGTGCCTGACTGTTTACGCCACAGCTCAGCGTAGAGGCCGCCCCGGCGCAGGAGGTCATCGTGTGATCCGTCCGCGACGATGGCCCCACGGTCCAACACGATGAGCCGATCCATATCCATGAGGGTACTCAGACGATGGGCGATCGCAATGACGGTCTTGCCGACCATCGCTTCGCGCATGGCCGCTTGAATGATGTCCTCGCTTCGACTATCGAGCGCGCTGGTCGCCTCATCGAGCAACAGAATCGGCGCGTTCTTGAGAATTGCGCGTGCGATGGCGACGCGTTGCCGCTGTCCACCGGATAGCTTGACTCCACGTTCGCCCACCAGGGTCTCATAACCGTGCTTCAGCTCTACAATGAACTCGTGTGCATGAGCCCGCCGAGCCGCGAGCTCCACGTCCTCGTCGCTCGCGCCGGGTCGACCGTAGCGGATGTTTTCGAGGAGGCTGCGATGAAACAGGGTCGTGTCCTGGGGAATGAGCGCAATGGACTTTCGCAGGCTTTCCTGCGTGACCTCCCGAATGTCCTGGCCGTCGATGCGGATCGCGCCCTCGCCCACATCGTGCATACGTACCAGCAGGCCCATCAGTGTTGTCTTGCCGGCGCCGCTCGGCCCCACGAGTCCGATGCGCTGCCCCGCCGGGATGGTCAGGTCAAAGTCATTCACGACAGTACGCGAAGCTCGGTACTGACATTGCGAGGGCTCGTCGTACGTGAAGGCCACGCGCTTGAAGTGAATGCTGCCCTGCCTCACCGTCAGTGCTGGCGAGGCGGGCCTGTCGACGATCGTCGCAGGCACTATCAGCGTTTCGATGCTATCGCGGGCGGACCCCAACAGGTCATAAAAATCGGCCATTCTCTGCCCCAGGTTGTACGCGGTCTGCAGGAGGGTGCTCGTGAGCGCCGTAATCATTACGAAGTCGCCCGCGCCGATGAGTCGATGCACCCAGGAATAGAGGGCGCCGCCAACGAAGACCACCCACATCGCAATTTCCATGACGTATTGAACGCAGCGCAGGCGGACAACGGCGCGGTAGGAGGCGCGCCGGCGGTCGCGCTCCTCGCCAGTGTTGCGCTCGAACTCCTCATCTTCGAGGGCATGGTTGGCGAAGAAAAACACGTTCCGGATGTTGGTGAGGACATCGACGATGCGCCCGGTCACGGCCGCCCTCGCCTCGTTGCTTGCGATCGCACGCCGCGTGCATTCCCGACCGACAAAAAAGCTGACCGTAACGTATATCGCGATCGCCGCAACAGCTACCGCGCAGAACAGGGGACTCGCGACATAGAAGTAGGCCGCGACAAACATGAAGAAGAAAGCGCTGGGGATGAAGTCCGCCTGCGTCGCATCGAACAAAAAGACGACCTGGTCGGGTAGGAGCACCGCCCGATGCGCGATCTTCCCGGAAAGTGTGTTATCGAAGTAGGCGCTCGAGAGCCGTTGGGTGTACGCGAACACCTCCTCCTTGATGCGGACGAGCATGGGGGAGCGGGTGTGATACGCGCTGAACCACATTGCGCCGTCGATCGCGAAACGGGCGACCACGAGGGCGACGAACAGCGCACAGGGCCCGAGGAGCTTGCCTGCCTCGGCAGTTGGATCGTGCATTGCCAGCACGGTATCGGTCAGACGCTTGGTCGCATAGGCTATCGAGGCGAACGCTCCACGGCCCAACACCGGAAAAAGAACGAGACCCGCACAGCCCCAGGGGAACTGCCGGAAGAAGTGAAGGCAGAACGGCAACAGCCGATTGGGCAAAGTCTGGGGACTCATGCAGCAACGTCGACTCATCGGCCGCCTTCCGCTACCGCACCTCGTCAGACCGGTCCATTTGCTTTGACAACACCCTGCAGCATCGGTGTTAGATTGCGGCGATACCGGTAACCTTCGCCGGCTGCCTCGGAGAGCAACCTCGGTTCCACGAGGTAGACAATGCCCGGCACCGCTGCCCGCGCCCGCGAATCCAGGCGCTGTTGACCGAAGGGAACAGCATAGTCCCGGGGCTCGCGGCCCGTGATGTCGTGCAGCCAGTTTCTGGTCTCAACCAACTGCGCAAGCTGTTCATCGGGCGAGAGGCTGCTGATGCATTGATGGTCCCAACCGTGGCTGCCGATGCGTACTCCCGCCTTCTGTAGCTCCGCAACGTCGTCGGGCCCGATCGAACGCGCATGGTCGGAAACCTCCGCCCCCTCGGCCTCGAGAAGGACCTCGATGTCATCGAGCAGGCGATGCGCGGCACATTCGGTGCTCACCACCAGGTGCGCACGTGCCGCGAAGCGAAAATCGCGCAACTCCTGCCGTAACTGGAGGTTATAGGTCACGCCATTGAACTCTCCCGTCGTAACCTTGCGCGCGTCGACGAGCGCATCGAAGCGGCTGAACCAGTAATCTGCGCCGGAGATGATCTGCGACGGATTCAGGAACAGCGTGACTGCGTGTCCCAACTCCCGCGCGATGAGGCAGGTCCGTGCACCGCCGCGCGTGGAATCGTCGACGGTTAGGATGTCCCCGTGGACTCCCTCATCGGGATCGACAAAAGGTTCGGGGCGCTCAGCGAGGTACCTGCGAAGGCTTTGCTCCGGGACGTAGTGGCGCATCGCCTGACGCGCGCCGTCCCAATCTTGGGCACTGCCATGCAGAATAAAGATCTGGCCGTTCATCGTGCATCCCTCCTGGATATGCGCGCCTCGAAATCCGCTCGCCCCTGCGCCACGGGGCCGGCACGTCAGTTTGCGCTGACCGTGGTTCGATACATGATCCGCGTGAGCGCCGGATCGGTCCCACTCGACGAATGGAGGATTCGCAGGTTGTCCCAGACCAACATGTCTGAAAGCTGCCAGGTATGGAAATAGGCCAGCGATCGGCTCAGCGCCAGAATCTCCTGGACTACGGCTTCGAGCAGGGCGTCTCCGCTTGCGTCGGCGCGGCCGGCAATGCCGGTCGCCATCCACGGCGAGACGAGCAGGACCTTGTGCCCAGTGGCCGCGGTCCGGACCGCGCGTTGCGTGGCAGTCTGCAGGTCCGCACCTGAACCGGCCGGGTCAGTGACCTGCGGCTTGCGTACGACGCGAAAGCCCGCTGGACGCCCGAACCGCAAGTGTTCCAACGCCAGGTTGAGGGCGTAGGTAACGCTGCACGTTTCGATCTGGCTCCGAATTTCCGGATCGAGCTTCTGATAGAGCTCCACGCCGTCGAGGAAACCGGTCATCCCCCCCGCCGACAGCCGCCCGCACCGCAGTACGCGGGCTATGTTGGGACTCTCGTTGTAGCACTGATCGAAGTGCCAGGGCATCCAGTTGGACAGGCGTTCGCCGTCGACTTCGACGACCGTACACTTTTCCGGTGCACTGACCATCTCCCCGATTCCAGGCACTTCCTCGTCGCCGATCTTGCCCCGCTGGTCGGCCGGGTAGTGCTTTACCGTTCCGAACACCTCGCCGACGGAAACCTGCAACCGGTGGCTGGGCTCGACGCCCTCGAGGATGATCAGGCCATTTTCGGCCAGCAAGCCGCGCAGGTGCCGGCGGACGCCCTTGTCTTTCAGGCTTTTGTCCGAAATGCCGCGGACCCGGGCCCCGAACGCATGATCACCGTTTGAGCCTGTTTCAATTGTCATCGAGCCTCCGCTCGCTTCGATCAAACTCCCAACTTCGAAATGAGCCGCTGCTTCACCGCCGGCCACTCGCGCTTGACGATGCTGAACAGCAGCGAATCGCGCACCCTGCCGTCCTCGTAGATCAGGTGGTTGCGGATCACTCCCTCGTGCACCGCGCCGAGAAGTTTCATCGCAGCCTGCGAGCCCAGGTTGCGGGGATCGGTTATCAGCTCGACGCGATTGACACTCAATTCTTCAAAGGCACAGGTCAACGTCAGGAGCCTGACTTCCTCATTGACGAGGCTCCCCCGCGCCTCGGGCGCGTACCACGTCGATCCGATCGCCAACCGCAGATGGAGAGGAACCATATCGTAGAAGCGCGTCGTTCCGATGGTCCGATCGTTGTCTCGCCGCTTGACTGCGAACGGATAGTGTTCGTTGTTTGCATAGCGCCGCAAACTCGAGTCGAACCATTCGTCGAAATCGGCCCCCGCGCCGTTGAAACCCATCGGGAAATAGGTCCAGATGCCTTGGTCCAGCGCGGCGGCCTCCCTCAGCCCCTCGCGGTGCTGCGCACCCAGCGGCTCCAAAACTACAGTGTTGCCCAGCAGCCTTCCGGGCCGGGCAAATGCCCTGGCTTCGAGATCGGCGCCCATCTTCAGACGACCCTTCTTCTCATCGAGGATGTCATGTTTCCACTCCGTGGATGATCAGTGACTGGTGTTCCTCATCTCGCGGCCAATCGAGGCGAGCCATTGTGATGATCCGCACCGATCCGGGCAAGAGCAGATGCGTCGTGCCTCGTACACCACCAACAGCGTTTCCGACTTGCCCAACCCTTCGAGCACTTTGACCGAGCTTCCAGCGTCAGGAATTTTTTTAGTCAGGATCCCGTCGCCGCAGCCGACATCGAGAATTCGTTCGTTGGGTCTTGGCGCCACAGATGCATTCGGCGAGCGCCCCACCCGCACTCGTTCAACGACGGCGGGACGCCATCCCAGCGTTACCCCGATCTCTCCGATGCCCGTCCGCATCAGCTGCCGACAGACTATCCCCTATGAGGGATATATTGATATTATCCCGTAAAATGGATATTCTGCAGCTATCCCCTATAGGAGATACGAAGTGGACTACACCGCGCGCACCCCTGTACAGCTGGGGCCGATTCTTAGAAGCATACGCAACGAGCGCGGCCTCACACAGAGGGGCGCAGGAGCGAAAGTCGGCCTGAAGCAGAGCACGATATCGGCCATCGAAAGCCATTCCGCGCACACGAGCGTGGATACCCTCTACAAACTGCTTTCGGCACTTGGACTGGAGCTGGTCGTCCGAGACAAACCGAGGGATGACGACCCTTCTGGCGTCAAGAAGCAGGAGTGGTAGCGAATGGCACGGCCATCGAAGAGCCGAGCTCTCTCCGTGTGGATGAACGGCGAGCGTGTAGGCACTTGGGCAACGCATCCGGCAAAACCGGACGAATTCAGCTATACGCCGGAGTGGCTCACTGGTGAGGGTGCGCGTCCGATCTCTCTGTCCATGCCACTCCGGCCTACCGAATATAAGGGGGAGGCAGTCACGGCATACTTTGACAATCTGCTCCCGGACAGTCGGAGAATACGCGACCGCATCCAGCGCCACTTTGGAGCATCGTCCTCGGGCGCGTTCGATCTGCTCGCCGAAATCGGGAGGGACTGCGTCGGCGCAATCCAACTACTGCCCGAATCGGGGCCGACACCTAACGTTCAGCAGATAGAAGGAGTGACGCTGACTCGAAAGGACATCGAGCACCTGTTGACGGACTTGCTGCGCACACCCCGTGGCGGCACGGACGAGAGCGAAGACTTCCGCATCTCCCTCGCGGGCGCGCAGGAGAAGACCGCCCTTCTCCGGCTGAATGAGAAATGGATGAGGCCCAAGGGCACAACTCCGACCACGCACATTCTGAAACTGCCCATTGGCACTGGAGGTGGCGGCATTGACTTGACGACATCTGTTGAGAATGAGTGGCTGTGCGCAGAAATTCTGCGTGAATACGGTGTTCCGGTTGCCCGGTGTTCGATGGATCGCTTCGGCGAGCAGCAGGTACTGGTCGTCGAGAGATTCGACCGTCGCATGTCATCCGATGGCTCATGGATCGTCAGACTTCCGCAGGAAGACTTGTGCCAGGCGACCGGAGTACCGAGCGACAGGAAATACGAGGCTGATGGCGGCCCTGGCATCCGCACAATCATGGGCCTGCTACTGGGCTCCTCCCGAGCGGACGAGGATCGTAAGGATTTCTTCAAAACCCAGATTCTGTACTGGCTCCTCTGCGCGATCGATGGGCATGCCAAAAACTTCAGCCTGTTCCTGGAGGCCGGTGGTAGCTACAGACTCACCCCCCGTTACGACGTCCTGTCAGCGTTTCCGGTCCTTGGAACTTCAAAGCGAATGTTGTCGCCAAAGAAGGTGAAGATGGCGATGGCGGCCGAAGGCAAGAATCGCCACTATCTGTGGCACTCAATCCTGGGTCGTCATTGGCAAGAAACGGTGAAGCGCTGCGGACTTGGCAGTGTCTTCAAATCGTTGGTCGCCGAGCTACTCGACCGGACACCCGGAGCAGTTGATTCGGTGTCGTCGCGGCTACCCAAGGGGTTTCCCGACTCCGTTGCGTCGCCAATACTGGACGGCCTGCGGGCCTCGGCATCTCGATTTAAACTCTAGTCGCAGTCAGCTCCCCATGGGTCAACAAGACAACAGCCCCGCCTCCCCTAATCCTTTCGAACACCGCGAGATCGAGCCCTTCGTCATGCAGCAGGAAACGGTTCGCTTGCCAGAACACCCTCCTTGACCGCCCGCATGATGAGAGCCGTCAGTGTCAGGTCAGTATTGCCGCGCCAATGCTCCATTGCCCGAATGAGGCGCAGCTGCAGCGTGATCATCAGATGCTCAAAGTCGGGTGTCTCCTCCTCAGGGGCCAGCGGAAAATCCTCGATGAGGGGAACATCCTCCTTGCTCTCGAGCCTCCTTTCGAGGCTCTCTGCGGCAACTCGCTCGGCATCCTCCTTAGTCCGCGCGTCTTTGAACTCCCGACCCAACGCCGCCTCGGCCTCGCGTGGGTCGATAACCGTGACGTTCTGATCCAGAATCTTCATCAACTCCTCCAGCCGACCTTCCTCGGCCGCGAAGAGGCGGTTAACGAGACGGCACCGAATGGCTGCGGATTCGGACCCCAGGTGCGGAGCGAAGAACTTGGCAGCGCCGATTGCTCGCGCGATGGAATTGGTCTGCAACACCATGCTGTTGTTAGTTGGAAAGCGGATGCGTCCGAGAATGATAGGCCGCCTCTCCCTCGGAACATCCTCGTAGCCGCTCCCGAAACGAAGCGCGGCTGCCTCCGCTTGAAACAGCCATTGCCAGCATTGCTCATCCGGTGCTTCCACCAAGCACTCGAGCGTGCGCAGCCGCCCAGACACCGAATCGCGGTTCGGAATCGAATAGTAGAGCCGCACCGGCTGGAACGGCTCGTTCGTCAGGGTCGTCAGAAGACATCTGTCTGACGGTCGGTCGTTGCGCTCACGTTTCAGACGACTTGCTCTGCCCACGAAGATCTCCCAGTAAGGTCCTGACCTTGTCGTTCCAATACTCCACATACTTCTCGTAAGCGAAGGCAGAGGTCCCGTTTGGGTACATCCCATCTCCCGTCTCCGTCGGACAAGGTTGAAATCCCTTCTCCAGTCTCAATCTGGTCGGCAGTGGACGGCCCTGCAGTTGCGCCACGATTATCATCGCCTCCAATCAGTCTCGTAAGCTCGCGAGCCAGAATAACGGACACGAGCGACCGGATCTCTCAACGCGTTGAGCGCATTGCCGCGGTCGACGGACGTTCATTTTCCTGCCTGGTGCCTGAGGGTCCGATCCAGATGCCGCTACTACTACTAAATGAACCACGTGCTCGCGCAGGCAATGTCTGTGCGCTGACGCCCACTGGCCGCCCTCTAGCGCAAGCTCACAGCCGCACAGACAGCGACAAGAGCAGACGGTCCCCACTGCCAGTGAGATTACAGCGCCATGATACGGGGCGGATTCTGTAGCTACAACTCAAAGCAGCTCGGACGGACAGTCCCGGCGCGTGCCAGCGGACGTCCTGCTGACGGAGTCCATGCGGCGTGGACTTCGGCGTGTTGGTTCCCGTTCGTCTGATACCGGCGGACATGTACAGGATTTGTTGTAACGCACAGATGCGGTCGGCTAGCACCACACCCTCACCCTTTCAGGAAGTGCTGGATCTGACTCATCCCAGAACCTTTGGCGGATGCGACAATTCTTCGAGGCGTACCGGAACCGACCAGATCTCTCAACACTGTTGAGAGAATTGCCATGGTCGGCATGAGACCGACCTTCACGCCGCGCTACTACAGAACATGCGGCGCTTCCTGGCCGAGCCCGGCCCCGACTTCTGCTTCATCGGAAGCGAGGTATCACCCACTGAACAATCGGGGGCTGCTTCGCGATAAAGCAGCACTGTTTACCATTGCCGATTAGATGCACTCCCACCCCGGACATGGGCACTCCCGGGGAAATCGCGCGATATTCATGGCACCCACGACATCCCTAAAACGCCGCAGGTTGGCCGTGGATTTGGAACGTGGCAAAACCGAACAGGCGATGTATAATTAACCTCGGAGATTCTGTCGCTGGGCGGCTTCGCAAGAGGTGGCTTGGCTGGCTTTATCTCCTTTTTCTTTTGCGGCATGTCACGCCCGGCCCTCTCCATACGGATTGGGTACGAAGACAATCCCGTAGGTGTCGAATATACGGCCCTCACGACGACCCTGCCCTCGATACTGCAACTGTTTTAACCATGGACCAAACTCGTTCGCGATATCTCCTCGAGTCGGCTCGTTCATCCCGAGCAGTGGCAGCCGAAACCCCCAATTGACGCAGTAGATTGCCAGGCCCGCTGCTTGCACAGCCATCGTCATATCGGACGCCACAAACATAGGTACCGGTACGATCCAGGCGGTACGGTACCGCCCCGTCTGGGTCTTCGTGAAGTAGCGCTCCATCTGGCGAACAAAACGTTGGTCCGCTCCCTTGTCGACTGCGTCCAATACAAGCAGGCCGTGTGCTCGTTCGCTTTCCAGAAAATAGAAGTAGCGCTCCAGCAGGAATACATGGTCTTTGCGCAGGTACTCTTCAGCGTGGAACGCCTCAGGCTTGATGACCGTACGTGGAATAACGGAGGCGAACAGACGGGCATCGAAGATTCGTAGAGCCTCGAACACAGCGCGAGCCATCTCCAGACACGCTTGGCCGTAGGCAGTGAATTCATCCCGGGTCGGCACTTGTTTCTCCAAGCCCTTCGTCATGAAACCACGCGAATGTCTTCTGCGCGCTTCATCGGGCATCCACTTTGCCTGCGCAGCCCATCTGAAGCGGTCCTTATTCAGTAGTTTTGAGCCCTTGAGCTCCTTGCTGTACTCGCGGAGGCTCGCGCCGAATGCGGCAAACTCGGCTGTCTGCAGCTGTTGCACGAAAGGCCAGAGCTTGCTTGCGTGAATGGAGATACCGCCACGAACCTCGTACGGACAGTTCTTGTGGTCGTGACCGGATTCATCGAGAAATAGAAGCCAACTCATCGCTCCGTCTCAATATTTCCCTGCTACACGATCAACCAGTCACAATGTCAACATCCGCGCCGTCCGGAAGAAAGTTTGAATCTCAAATCGAAGCCATTCTCGAGCGGCATCATTCGGCATCTCGTGATGTCATGGTTGAACCGTGTTTAGACGTACCGACCGATTGATTCCGTTATTCGTGGACGGTCATGAAGGGGCTCGGGTCCAGTCGAGTCGAATGTCGGAGTCGTCGCCACCGACAGTTGTCTGTTTCCCGGTGCCGGCCGCGAAATCGATCTGACGACCTCTAGACGGGTTCGGTGTGCTGGCGAGCACCTCGCGCAATCGCACGAAGACCCGAACGACTAAGATACTGATCTCCACTGCCCGTCCGGATCGCAGCACGTTGGCGAGTATCAATCCATCGTGATCAATGGACGCTTAGGGACAGCGTCCGGCACCCTCCATGCATCCGGCTTCCCCTGGGACGTTCCCGGCCTTCAGGGCCTCCCGGAAGACCGATGCGTGTCCTCACATTGCCGAGACTAATGCTTGCCACGCGGGCCAAGCGAGCGATCGAGATTTTCCCGGGCCTGCCGTCCAAATCGCTGAGCGAAATGAGCAGTTCGGAAGACCGGGCCGCGTCGACGAAACTCATCGAGTATCGAACGCCGCTTGAAATCGAACACGAGCCGGGGCACCCAGTTGTATTCCTCGCGGATGCTCGTTTCGTATTCGTCGAAGCGCTGAGGTGCGGCGCCCAGGATCGAAAGATCAATGTCGGCAAGGATCGCTTCGTCCGCGCTCTTAGGGTCTGTGTTGTGACGAGTGACCAGCACGAGGTCATGCACTCTGTCGCACACCTCCGCCGGGAGCGACGCGGCCTCGGCGCTGGCGCGTGCCCACTCGGCGCTGAGCTCTTCATTGTCATGTCGCCGCACGTCGTAAATTGCATCGTGAAACCAGAGTGCCAGCTCGATTTCCGCGGGCCGCACAGCGAGATGCCGAACCTCATCGAGATGGCTCAGGCATTCTTCGAGATGCCGAAGCGTGTGGTACTTGCGATGCGACTCGCTGTACTTGGAAATGATGCTGCGAAACAGAGTCTCGTCGGCGTGCGCGGCGCCTAGTGCTGACCACAGCCGCTTCCACCTACTGATGCACACGAATTTTCCCGTCATACGAAGCACTCGCGCAACGCTGATCGTCGATGGGGACAACATCGGTCACGAAATTCCCATGCTCTGCTTGATAGACCGATCGCCACGGTCTGCCACGCCAAATGCGCATGAGGTGGTCTTCGCCACCACTCGCTATCGTGTCTTCACCGAGAAACACCACGGTTCTGATCGCCCCACGGTGGGCGGTAAACTCTGATTCAACACGCGGGTCTTTTTGCATATCGATCCAGATGCGCAGCCGCCCCGTCACGTCACCCGTGACGAGTGTCTTGCCGTCCGGTGAGACGGCCATCGATCGCAGCGGCGCATTTCCGGACATGCAGCCGATCTGCGCATGAGTGTGCGCATGCCACAATTTGACGGTGCCGTCTTCCGAAGCACTCGCAAACAGATCATCGCTCACGCGCACGAGCTTCCAGACCCAACCTGCATGGGCTTGGATCATGGCCACTTCGCGCCCCGGCTGTAGCGGCAGAATCGCAGTCGTTCGTTCACACCCTCGAGCCGCCAACTCTCCGGCCCGAGATCGCCCTGGGCCTGCATGACCGGTGGAGCGAAGAAGCGTAAGCGCTGGAAGAAATGCCTCGCCAGACCCTCATCGTCGTGGACGAGGCGGTCATTGCTCCGATAGGTCGGCGGATAGTCACTAGAGGCGCTGCGGAATCCTTCGGATTCCGCAAGAGCGATCAGCCCGTGACACTCCCCCGGCGTCAAGAATCCCGGCACAACCGCGCAATAACCCAATACAGAGGGAAGGGGATGCTGGACTACGGTGTTCACCGTCGGCTCCTGCCTATCTTGGTTCCGCGACCAATTTTAAATTACTCTAGCCCCGCGGAGGGACTCAACGCAAGATAAATTGGTTACGCAACCAATATTGGACATATTCCGGAGCGAGCGTGCCGAGAAAATCGAATACCGAAGACCGACGGGCCGAGATCGTGGCGGCGATGCTGACGGTGATCGCAGCGAGCGGTTACGACAGGGCGACGATTCAACAGATCGCGAAGCAGGCCGGCCTGGCTCCGGGGCTGGTCCACTATCACTTCAAGGACAAGCACGAGATTCTCATCGCGCTGGCGAAACATCTGAGCGATTACGTTTACCAGCGGTACCTGAAGTTTGCAGAGACCGCGGATACCGCGGAGAAGCGTTTACGCGCCTACCTCGAAGCCCGGCTGGGTTTCGGACCAGGGGCTTCCACCGATGCGGTCGCTGCATGGGTCATCGTCGGCTCGGAGGCGATTCGTGATGAGCAGGTGCGAGAGGTGTATCAGGATGCCATCGGGTCGGAAATCAAACTCCTCCGCGAGTTGCTCTCAGCTTACTTTGCGGATCATCGACGATCACAAACAAACGTTCCGCGCGCAGCGGCCATTCTGATGTCGTTTATCGAAGGTGCGTTTCAGTTGTCGAGCGCCGCACGAAAGGTGATGCCGCGGGGATACGCCGCGGAAGCTGCGTTCGTGTTAATCGATCGATTCGCGAGAGCGGAACCTGCGGCGTGAATCGCGTGCCCGAAGGCCCCGACATATACGCCAGGCAAGGGTAGCCTAGCCTGCGTGGCCTCGGGACTGCCTACAGCGTTGACTTCAAGCATGCCGAAGCCTTCCGGGAGGCCGTGTGCGAACTCACCACGATAGACATTGCCGTCCGGAAAACGGTGCGTGCCAATACAATTCGTCCAATCTGTAGATACCTCCCTTGGGCATTCCTTCTGAGTCAGGTCGGATTGCGCAATATTGTCCTTAAATGTTCCAACATACGCGACGCCGGATTTGGCAATCAACAGGCCATAGCCGTTGAGGCGCCCTCCTTCCGAAGCTGCCGACATAAATAGCCGGCTCATCCCAGCCGATCATGGTGTCGCTGGATTGGCCGATGAACTTGATCTCCAGTACTCCGAAACCATCACGGTCGCCGTAGCGAAATTCGCCGCGGTAAATGTTGCCGTCCCCATAAGTATATGTGCCCACGCATTCGTTCCATTGACTCGGCGGGAGTAGCTTCTGACTCGAAGGGAATGGTTTGCAGGTCATGTTTGGAGTGTGGGCGTCTGCACTTGCGGCCTCGGGTGCTTCGTCTGCCGAAGAAACAGTCGCTCCTGCTACGAGCAAACAGCACAGCCCCATCGCATGTACATGAAACGTGCTCACACTCTTGCGCATTGTGAAGCTCCAGATCAGTCATGGCTGTGGTGCGGGCGCGAAGGACGGCTCATTTCGAGATACTGACCACGGTGTCCCCCTTGGATATCAGCAGGCGGGGCCTCTGGCCGAGCGGTCCAGACGACATAGGCTCCGGAAAGCATGAATACCAGGGATAGCACATAGCCCACTACGCGCCGACCGCGAGTGGGTGTCGGACCTCTGAGGATTGCAATTCGTTTTAGCAACGGGTGACGGTGCCACCAACCGAAGGCAATCGCCGTGCGTGCCGTCAGCTGGGTTTTTGCCAGTGCCCGGGCATAACCACGACGGGACACCCTTGCTTGTCGGAGTACGGCCGCATCGCAAGCCACCTCCTGATCAAACCGAAAGCCGCGCCATGCCCAGTAGATGAGAGGGTTGAACCAGAATAGGCATACGAGTGCGCACGCGATGAAGTTGGTGAGCGCATCCTTGCGCCCAACGTGAGCACACTCGTGGGCCAGGATGAGCATGCGCTCAGTCTGTGAGTAGCGAGCCTCGAAGTCGCTCGGAAGGACAATTTTTGGACTCCACCCGCCGACCAGCATCGGTTGCTTTGCAGCTAAACTGCAGTGTGTCCCGTCGGGGCGCAAATGCAGCGGGCGGAGCGATCTCTCCAGCACCCATTGACGGTAGACGCAAAACAAGACGGCGGCCGCTGCGCCAATGCTCCAAGTGAGCGTAATGGTTAGTGCACAATTCTCGACGTGCATACTCGGCGCGAAGTCCAGGGGCGCGACGATCCCTCGAATCAGAAGCGGGCTCAAGAGCGCGTCTGGGCCGCATAGGCAGGCCGGAGGTCGCGGTAGAAGGACGGCGATGAGGCTTGCCGGCACAGAAAGCCACAGCCAGTAAGCAGCCTCGGAACCGACCGCGCGGCGAGTCGCTGAGCGCAGCGCACCGACGAGAATGATTCCCAACGTCGCGACGGCGCAGAGCCGAACGAGAACGGCGAGCACGTCACTCGCCATCTTCCAACTCCTCGATCAGGCGCTTGAGCTCCGCGATATCGGCCTTCGACAGTCTTCGATGCTGACTGAAGTGCTGGACCAGGGGCGCGACACGGCCACCGAATACGCGACTAAGCAGCCCTTCGCTCTCGCTGGTGACCCACTGTTGGCGGGTGAGCGCAGCCGAATAGACGAAGCGTCGGCCCTCCTTCTTTGCGCGAATAGCGCGCTTTTTCACCAAGCGTGCCAGAAGCGTCTTGATCGTCGAGACCTGCCAGCTTTCCTGAGCGAGGGCGGCGATCACCCGGTCGCTCGTGGACGGTCCTTCACGCCAGAGGACGGCAAGAACGCGGGATTCGGCATCGCTGATGGACACGCCGGGTTTCATGGTTGATCTATATCACATTGCGTCTACAGGTGTAGATTAACGGCGTCTACGAGTGTAGATTCCGGGCTTAGGCTACACCTGTAGACGCCGATGTCAATGTTTCGGCTGGAGAGTTCATGAAAGCGATATTTCTGACCGGGATTGCCCTTCTGATATGCATCCCCGCGCTCGAGGCAGAGGCAGAGGCAGAGGCACGTCCAGCGGCTTGGGTCGAGGGCAAGAACTATGTCCTACTCAATCCGGTTCAGCATACGCATGTTGCTCCGGGCAAGGTCGAGGTGTTGGAGGTATTTTCCTATGGATGTCCTGCCTGCAATGCCTTTCAGCCGGTGATGAAAAAGCTCGCACGGAGTCTGCCCGCGAACGCGCAGATGGCGTTACTCCCCGCATCATTCAGCGCGGCCGAGGATATGCCCATGTTGCAGCGCGCGTTTCTCGCGGCGCAGACTTTGGGCGTCGCAGACAAGGCCCATCAATCGATCTTCGACGCTGTTTGGAAGACCGGCGAGCTTGCTGTTGTTGACCCGATCTCACGCAGATCTAAGTCCCCTCTGCCAACGTTGGAAGACGCCGCACGGTGTTATGGACGCATCACAGGCGTCAAACCAGAGGAATTCCTTCGGGCCGCCCGTTCCTTCGGCGTGGAGGTCAAGATGAGGGCGACAGATGCCCAAATCAGGGCGATGCAGGTTCCGGGTACGCCATGTCTCGTTGTGGATGGAAAGTATCGGATCGAACTGGACACCCTGAGCAGCGCCGCCGATGTCATCGATCTCGTGAATCTTCTAGTTAAGAAAGCATCCCGGCGGTAAAAACGGATGCCGCGGCATGCGCCTGGCTCGGACGTCCGGTATGTAGGAGATTGTGGGACCCAGTCGGACGGCCGGATCTGGCCGGCGTCGAGCGGCTGGCGCGGCTGAAGATCATAAACAAGTCATGTCCGATTAATGCCCGGTTCATGGAGGAGCCGACCCCTTTCCCGCAACCTGTCTCCCAACGGAGCGGCAATTCCGCCGCTTCCTGAAGCGATGCTTCAACAGGAGACTGGTTATGAAACTCCCAATCCGCACCGTAATCTCGTGCTCTCTTCTCGGCTTGACGAACAGCTTACTGACGGGCGTCACACTTGCCGCCACACCCGCTGACGCGCCCCAACGCATCGTCAACTTTGCCGACCTGGATGTGGCCCATGCCCCTGGTGCTGCAGCCCTATACTCCCGAATCAAGCACGCCGCGCGCGAGGTCTGCCAATCCGACAACACACGTGATATTGGCGCGCTCGCGCGCGCCGGTCGATGCCAGACTCGGGCTATCGCGAACGCGGTGACCCGGATCAACCTGGCGGAGTTGACTAAGTATGTCTCGAATACGAATCGGACGGTCCTGATGGCGCGCCAGCCATGAAGGCCATGACCGGAGGCGGCACCGGCCGCCTCCGGCTCAGCCCGACCGTTGAGTGTCGTAGAGCTGCTGCGCAACCCGGGCAAATGCGGTCGAGTCTCGAAGCCCGTCCAGGGCGGGATCGACTTGCAGGAATCCGATGGTCTGTGAGCAATCTCGAAGAGCCATTTCGAGCGCATCGCAGGCCTGCGAGTAGTCCCCGAGCGCAGCATAGATTGTCGCAAGGCTGTAACCGACGCCGAAGCCTTCGCGACCGCGCTGTTGCAATCTTTCAACTTCGCGGCGCGCTTCGACGACTCGACCCGAGATGGCATACGCTCGCCCGAAATCAGCATCACGGCCCGGAGTGGGCCTCGCGCAAAGTTCGAAGTGCCGCAGCGCGCCCGCGACGTCGCCTGACTGGAGGAGGCATCTGCCCAACAACGCGTGCGCATGGTCGTACCGCGAATCCAAAGCAAGAACACGGTTGAGAAGGCTGATTGCCTCCGTATACTCGCGCTCGAAGTAAAGCATCATGGCGATGTTGGCATTGAAAGACATCCGAGTGGGCTCGAGCTTTTGTGCATGCTGCATATCCGCCACTGCCTGTGCTACGCGTCCCTGGTAGGCTCGTACGATCGCCAATCGTTGCCAGTATTCGCCGACATTATCGCGTAGCTGAATTGCCCGCCGATAGCACTCCTCGCCCGTGGCATATCGCTGCTCGTTTCTTGATGCGGCTGCACATGTTGGTGGTACTGGTCCATCCGAGTGCGCTGCAGCCGCACCATTTGAAAGCTGAGGCCGTCGAGCGGGGAACGTATGTGCGCTTACTCTGCTCTTGCTCCGGGACCCCGGTCACCGTCAATGCACAACTTCTCCGACTGGCATCAGATATCAGCGCGCCAGACTTTCAAGTCAGCGGCTAGCGACTGGTAACCGACTCGGAGCGCCCGTACCTGATGAGTCCGGCAGTATAGGCAATATCTTGCTGACAGATCGTCTGGTAGCCGGCAATAGCTGACAGGCCGTATATCTCCTGGACTCCCGAGCGTCAATGATTCCGTTCTTCAAAGCTGTGTCGACCAACTTGGAAAGCTTGTCGTGTGAAGCTTGGAGCTTCCAGCCAAGCAAGCCTTCGTAAACCGCAGCCGACATCAACGCGAACGACAGCCACGCACCCTGCGTTTAGTATATCGATCCTGGTGTTCCGCTCATTTTGATCGTCGCGCACGCCTGCCAGCGCTCGTCTTCGTCACGGAGCCGCTGCGCCCAGGTTGGAAGCCGCCGCTTTCGATCAGGCTCCGGAAGGATCGAAAGCGTGAGCCAATCAGCGTTGATCAGCGGAATCTGCAATCGATCAGATAGTCGAGTTTTCCAGAGCGTGGACTTTCCTGAGCCATTGTGGCCCGCAAGGACGAACGCCACGGGTTTGCCTGCGCCGGCAACGACTTCGTCCAGCAATCGAGCCAGAACGGGAGGTTTTCGACCTCGAATCAACGAGATTTAAATCGACCGCCCACAAATCGCCCCACAGAACTCTCGCCATCGCGCGATCGGCGGATTGTCCTGGACGGGTCAGTCGGATCTACCGAGTAAATGTGGAGTTGCCCCGAAAAATCGGGCGGAAAGACATCACTGCGACTGATTCCCGCGTATCTGAGAGCGGTCCCAAACTTTTTGACCAACACCACCCGGGCAGATTCCGCCGAATTTGTCGACGCGATCTTCTTCGGCCAAGCCGTCGTCGCCAATAGGAATGAGCCGGTCAAATGGGTCACCGGCTTTATTCCTGAGCGCTTGCCGCTGCTCGTCTTTTTGGATGCCCTTGTCACCGAAACATTTTCACCTCAATTCCAGCGCAAGCGCCAATTGAGCTTCTCTGGAAGCGCCGCCGCACCTTGTCGCCGGGCTTTGGCCAACCTGTGATTGCCGTCAATGACACTGTAACGGCCAGGTGCAATCTCGGCCAGGATGATGGGGCGGGACAGATCCGCCAGACGAACGGCCCTGTAGTTGCGCCACGATGATCATCGCCTCCAATTAATATCGTAAGCTCGAACGCCAAGAATACCGGACATGACCGACCGGATCTCTCAGCGCGTTGAGAGAATTGCTATGGTCAGCGAACCTTTATGTCCTTGCCAAGTGAAGCGCTCCGAGGAGCGTGATTTCTATCTGCGTATGGCCGCCGGCCAGCGCTGGTCCGTGCGGGAGGTCGCCCGCCAGGCGTCACCCCGATCAGCGACACCGATAGTCATCCGAGCGGACGTTCGCGTCGCAGTTACAATCGCTCAGCTTTCATCTGACGGACCGCAAGGCTCCGGCGCCTTTGACTCACCACGCCGCTCCCAGAGCGCGCGGTCGCGTTCGATTAGTTTCTCGATTTCGTTCGGCTCAGGAAGAGCGACCAAATAGCGCGAGACGAAGACCTGATGATCGAGTCCACCGATGGCATACTCGACCTTTGTTTGATCCTTGTCGCTGCACAAAAGCAACCCCACAGGAGGATTATCTTCCAGACTCGTGACTTCTCGTTTCCAGTAGTTCAGATAAAAGTTCATCTGCCCGGCATCGCCGTGTTGGAAGTGGCGAACTTTGAGGTCGATGAGTAAATGGCAGCGAAGTAGCCGATGGTAGAAGACCAGATCTATGTAATCGTGCTCGTTGCCAACCGTGATTCGTTTCTGTCGCGCCTCAAAGCAGAAACCGCTACCGAGCTCCAGTAGGAAGGTCTGTATGTGGTCGAGGAGCGCAGTCTCGAGATCACTTTCCGTATAGCGAGGCTGCTCGGCGAGACCGACGAACTCGAGAACATATGGATCCCGGATCAGCTCTGAGATCTGAAGTCGGGCGTCGGAGGCCTGCCGTCGGGCTCGTTCGATAACCGCTTGCTTGTCGCGGGAGAGCCCCGTGCGTTCATAGAGCAGTGAACTGATTTGCCGCTGAAGCTCGCGTTTCGACCAAGAGCTCTTTACGCATTCGTTTTCATAAAACGCCCGCTTCCAAGGATCATCGAGACGGATCAGCTCGATGAGGTGAGACCATGACAGGCGAAGGAGAGTTCGCCCGTCCAGCGGCGTCGGGAGCGCCGTATTGGATTTCGTCACCGCTGGTGACGAAATCTCAGTCGGCGCCGTTGGCGCAGGAATTGTTCCGGATTCCGCAGCGAACGGCGAAGAGCCGGCTTCGCTCAATCGGGGGTAAATGCGATATAAGACGCGCATCCGACCGAGCATTTCCGGACTGCACCCCGGAACGCCTCGCCTCCTGAGGTCTCGAGCGAGACGCGGCAGCAGTTCCTGTCCATAGCTCGCCCGATCCTCGCCGTTCTGTTCAGATCGACCACAACCCCCTTGCCGCGATCGATCAGATCCTCCATGAAGTCGAACGCGAGCTGAACATCCGCATCGAACACCTCCAGCTGGAGCCCGCCGCCGCTCAGCGCCTCCTGCACCTCGTGAATGACGCAGCTCACGCGCCGAAAGCAGATCGCGGGCAGAGCCCGCCGCAACTCGACGCCTTCCTCGACCTCGTCAACACCGAGGCGAGCGAGTTCTACACCCCGAGGTCCATCGTGGAGGCGATGGTCGACCTGCTGAACCCACAACCCAATCGGTCGATCTTCGATCCCGCCGCTGGCAGCGGCGGAATGCTTTCGGCCGCTCTGGAGCACCTTGCGAGGAATGGGCATCGCGAAGCACTGCGGGTATACGGCACCGAGAAGCACTCCAGCGCGGCGGCGCTAGCTCGAATGAATCTGGCACCGCATGGCCACGCGTCTGCGGGCGTCATCACTGCCGATTCTTTCGCCCCACCAAAGCACGAAGTACCCCAGAAGTTCGACTACGTCATCTCCAATCCACCCGTCTACCGCGAACCTTCGAAAGAACGACTGCAGCACCTGAGCGAGCAACCCGAGTTCGCGTTCGGGCCTGCTCTGCCGGCATCGGACTTCAACTACATCCAGCTCGCCGTCTCGCGATTGAAGCCGAACGGCACCGCGGCCCTGCTGGTGCGCTTCGCGCCTTGTAGCAGCCGGAATGCGTGTGTTCCGGCTTCAAGGGGCTCCGCGGCTTCAGTGATCGTGAGCTTGAAATCGCGG
>Ga0137415_10001620_pt1 | contig 22288 bp, 17 predicted proteins | sample CZODoug3_1_1_16f_FD_183082 | JGI IMG/M metagenome (GOLD analysis project Ga0137415, IMG submission 183082) | Vadose zone soil fungal communities from Angelo Coast Range Reserve, California, USA - CZODoug3_1_1_16fungal (Hybrid Assembly) | ecosystem: Environmental > Terrestrial > Soil > Vadose...
GCCAAACCGTGATGTTGCCGAACGGCCGGGTGATCATCAACGAGCAGACCCGCGGTACGGGATCCATCACCGTCAACGCCCTGCACGTTATCGTCGACGGCGTCGCGGACGTCATCATCTCCTCTGCGCACGCGGACATCACCTGCGAGCCGGCCCCGCCGCCACCACCCCCGCCCGGGTGCACCCCGGCGGATTTCGTCACGGGCGGCGGTTGGATCACCGGGACCCCGTCCGGGGCGAAAGCAAACTTCGGGGTCGGAGGCGGGATCAAGCAGGGGGCGTTCTGGGGCCACCTGACCTACATCGATCACGACGCGAACGGCCCGCGAGTGAAGGGCACCGGTGTGACCGACTACACCGGGGACGCGATGATCCCCACGATGCGGCACATCAAGGGCACGGCCGAAGTGAACGGCCAGAGCGGGTTCACGTATCAGGTCGATGTGACCGACAACGGCGAGCCGGGACGAGACGACACCTTCACCATCAACTTGTCCAACGGCTACGTCGCAACTGGCAGGCTCAGCGGCGGCAACATCCAGCTGCACACACCAAGCTGCCAGTAGCGGCCGCCTCAGTGGCAGTCTAGCGGAGCCCTGCAGTCACCTGCTGCGGGGCTCCGTCTTTTTGCGGTGGTCTTAAGGCTTCGCTCGACGGTGGTTATGGGCGCGCGAGCCGGCATCGGTACGCGCTAGCTCGACCAGCCACGCGGACACAGGAGCGAGGGCCGAGTCGAGCAGCGACGGGGTGCGCCAGGCTTGCCGAAACACCCACGCCACGGTACGCCGGGCCTCGATCGGGTCGGGAACGATGCTGAGCGCGACGTCGTACAGCGATCCGCCATGCCGCCGATACAGCAGGTCCAGCGCCTGCCGGTCACGCTTGGTGGCGATGCGAGCGAGGAGTGACGCGTCGGGCACCTCGGCGCTCCCGGCTGCGTCACTAGACTCGTTCGTACGCTCGACCTCTAGGTACGGGGGGCTGCGGCCTCGGATCTACGGAACGGTCACGTCATCTAAAGAGGATGGCAGGCGCCTTCTGGTAACGCAGCGATCCGACGATACGACTGGGCCCCGCGCTGCGGCGGGGCCCTACGACGTCGACGCGCCGATGGCGTCCGACGCTTAGTGGTTGACCAACGGATTGCGTTGGCCGGCCGTGTCCGGCTTCGCTGCCGTCTTCCGCTTGGTGTGAGCCGCGGGCTTGGTGGCGGTCGACCTCGAGGCCACAGGAGCCCTCGCCCTGGCCTGGGCCTTGGCCGGCCGCTCGTGAGAACCGCCGCCGCAGGCGGCGAGGGCGATCAAGACGAGCCCTGCTAGCAACGTCCTCGGCATGGATCCTCTGGGGTGGAGGTTGCGGCACCCAATATAAGGCACGGTAGTCGTGGCCTGGGCCCGCCCGTGCGTGAGCGGCGTCACATGTTGCGTGCGTGCCTCATCTTGACCGCCGCAGGTCCGCCAACCATCCTGGTAACCAGCAGTTACAACGCTATCCGTCTCAACCACCTAGGCCGCGTTTGCGCCCGCGATCAGGCCGATCGGGCGCCTTTTGTTTCGGGAGCCGGAGCGTAAGCCGAATGGATGCCAAAGAGCTGCTCGACAGCCTGGATGTGGGCGTGGCCGCGGTCGCTCCCGATTGGACGATCGCTGAGTGGTCCGCAGGCGCTGCACGCGTCACCGGCCTGGCCGCGAGCCAGGCGCAGGGCCGCAACTTCTGGGTCGCTTTCTCGGCGGCCCAGGGGAGCGAGATCGAGCAGGTGCTGCGGAGCGTGCTGGCCGACGGCAAAGCGCGCACCTGCCTGATGCCGGCGCACGCCTCGGAGCCTCCCGGCACCGTGTTGGAGGCCCGCGTGACCCGGGCTCCCCACAACCATTTGGTCATGGCCTTCCGTCAGATGCACGAAGCGCTTCCTCCAGAGTCACGCGCGGCCCAGCTGCTGGGCGCGTTCGAGATCGAGCGGCGGCTGTACCTGCAACTCTTCAATTCCCTCCCCACGCCCGGTCTGGTGCTGACGGTGGACGGGCAGATTCTGGATGCGAACCCCGAGGGGGCCAAGCTGCTGGGAGCGCCGGACGCGCCCGCCGTGCGCGGGCGCTCGCTCGCGGAATGGGCCGCCGAGCCCCAACGAACGGGGCTCGCCGCCGCCCTGCGGGATGCCGTGAGCAAGCGTCAGGAGTTTAACCTCACGCTTGCGGGTGAGCCCGTGCGGGACGTGCAGGCCGTTATCGTGAACGTCGACCCGATCGAGCCGTCGCCCAAGCTGCTGTTCCTCGCCGTGGACGTGTCGAGGGAGATCCTGCTCCAGCGCAAGCTGCTCCAGGCGGATCGGCTGTCGCAGCTCGGCGCCCTGGTGTCGGGGGTGGCCCATGAGCTGAACAACCCCCTGGCGGCGATTGCCGCCTTTGCCGAGCTGCTGGTTGTGGAGCCCCGTCAAGCGGAATTGCGGGAGAGCGCCGAGGTGATTCGTGCCGAAGCGATGCGCGCGGGACGGATCGTGCGGACCCTGCTCGATTTCGCCCGCCAGCGGCCGCGCGTCCGGGCCGCGGTCGACCTCGCGGAGATCGTGGACCGTGTGCTCTCACTGCAGCGCTCCGCCCTGAAGAAGGCCCGCGTCCGCGCCGCGGTGGCGATCCCGGATGACCTGCCCGCGGTGCTGGGCGATCCCCAGGAGCTGCAACAGGTCATGCTCAACGCAGTGGTGAACGCGCGCCAGGCGGTGGAAGCGACCGGCCGACCGGGTCAGGTCCTGATCATCGCCAAGCGCGCGGAGAACCACGTGCGCATCGCGGTCGAGGACACCGGGCGGGGCGTGCCCTTAGAGATCCTGGACCGTGTGTTCGAGCCGTTTTTCACGACCAAAGGCGACCAGGGGACGGGGCTTGGCCTCGCCATCAGCTTCGGGTTGGTGCGCGCGATGGAGGGCCGGATGTGGATCCAGAACATCGAGGGCGGTGGCGCGCGGCTCGAGTTCGAGCTGCCGCTGGACAGCGAGCGCGCCGCCGACGAGGCGGCCGCCCGGGTCCACGCTCCGGCGCGGTCGCTGCGGGTGCTGGTGATCGAGGACGAGGAGAGCGTGCGGCGAGGCATGGTTCTGCTGGCGAAACGGCTGGGCCACGAGGTCACCAGCGTGCCCGGGTACGACGACGCGCGGCGCCAGCTCGCCGAGCCGGCCGCGCGTTACGATGCGTTGATCGTGGATGTGCACCTCGACGAAGCGCACAGCGGGTTCGACCTGTTCGACGAGCTGCGGGTCGAGGGGCGGGGCCGCGAGCGCCGCATCGTTTTCACGACAGGCGACTCGATCTCGGCGCAGACGCGCGACCACCTGCTGCGTTCCGAGCGCCCGGTACTGCGGAAGCCGTTCAGCCTGGACGAGCTGCGGGAAATGCTCGACCGCGTAGCCAGCGACTGAGGCGCCTAGCCTAGGAGGGTTCGAGCAGCAGCGCCCGCCGCGCCACGCCCCGCGGCTCGGTGCGCCGGCGACTGGCGATCGTATGACCATAGTGGGCGATGGTCTGCCGCAGGCCCTCTTCGAAGCTCACGACCGCGCTGTAGCCGAACAGCTCGCGTGCCTTCTCGATCGACGCCAGCGAGTCCCGTACCTCGCCCGCCCGCCCCTCGACGTATTCGGGCTCGAGATCCGTCCCTACCAGCTCCCGGATGCACTGCCACAGCTCGTTCACGCTGATGCCGCGGCCGCAGCCCACGTTGAACACTTGGCCGGCGACCTGGGCGGCGGGAGCCCGGCTGGCGAGCATGTTGGCGTGCACGACGTTGGCGACGTACACGAAATCCCGGGTCTGGCCGCCGTCGCCATAGATCGTGGGTGCCTCACCCCGGAGCGCCGCCGCGATAAAGCGCGGAACCACCGCCGCGTACTGCGAGTTGGGGTCCTGGCGCGGCCCGAAGATATTGAAATACCGCAGCACGACCGGCTCGAGCCCGTAGGTCGCTTGAAACGCCTGGCAGTACTGCTCCGCCGCGAGTTTGGATGCGGCGTAGGGTGAGAGCGGGTGCGTCCGGTCGTCTTCGTGGTTGGGGAGGTCGGCGGGGTTACCGTACGCTGAGGTGGAGCCCGCGAATACGACCCGTCGCACACCGGCGTCTCCTGCCGCTAACAGCACGTTCACGGTGCCGGTCGTGTTGACCTCGTGGGCCGCGAGCGGCTCGCGCACCGAGCGCTCGACCGATGTCACTGCGGCATGGTGCAGCACGCAGTCGACTCCCTCCATCGCGCGCCGGCACATCTCCGCATCGGTGACGCTGCCGACCAGGAGACGGATGCGATCCCCCACCGGGGTGAGGTTCTCGCGGCGACCGGTCGAGAGATCGTCGAGGACGACCACCTCGTGCCCGGCGGCCACCAGATGATGCACCAAATGCGAGCCGATGAAGCCCGCCCCTCCCGTCACCAGATATCGCATGCCCTTCACCGACCTCCCTCGTGTTGCCGAACTGAACGAACTGCGCGATGATCCCATCCACCGTTGCACATCTCAAGCCAGCCGGTCGGGAGGCGAACCACCACCCGTCGGCTGTCGCGCGCCGGCCACACATGTCTCGCGGTCAGGGGGATACGCTCCGCACGGCGGCGAGATCGTGCTTCCCGTTCGGCAGGACCGGCAAGGCGGGACGCATTTCGATGCGGGCGGGCTGCAGGTAGCGCGGGAGCTCGCGACTGCAGTACGCCTGCAGCCGCTCGAGGGAGCCCGCGTCTCCGAGCACGACGTACGCCACGATGCGCTCGCCCCACAGGTCGTCCGGCTCTCCTGCGACTGCGGCTTCGGCGACCTCCCCGGAGCCGTACAGCACGTTGGCCACCTCGTCCGGGCCCACGCGATACCCCATGGTCTTGATGATCCGGTCCTTGCGGCTCACGAAGTAGAGGAAGCCGTCGGCGTCGCGCCGCACCAGGTCTCCGGAGAACACGACGCGCTCGGCATCGGGGGCACCGGGGGGTCGGAGCGGGTTGGGTCGGAACACGCGCGCGGTGAGCTCGGGATCTTTCCAGTAGCCGAGCGCCACGGTCGGGCCCCGCTGCACCAGCTCGCCGACCTCCCCCGGGGCTGCGGCCGTGCCGTCTTCCCGGAGTACATAGACCTCCGCCCCAGGAATCGCCCGGCCGATCGAATCGGGTCGACTGTCCACTTCCTCGGGGGGGAGGTACGTGCTCCGGAGAGCCTCGGTGAGCCCGTACATCAGGAACAGGCGGGCCGCCGGCTGGGCGTGGCGCAACGCGCGTACCGCGTCGGTCGGCAACCGCCCGCCCGCATTGGTCAGCACCCGGAGGTCGGGGAGCGATGCCTCCCGAAACTCGTTCACGGGCAGGAGGCGCAGCCACAGGGGGGGCACGGCCGCGAGGACCGTCACCCTGCGTGCACGCAGCGTCTCGACGACTTGCCTGGGGAGCGGCGATCGCTCTACCACCAGCGTCGCCGCCGCGGCCACGGTACAGAGCAGCTGGCTCATGCCGTAGACGAAGCTGAACGGCAGCAGGCTCGCGACACGGTCGTCCCCCGTGATCCCGAGGTAGGAGACCACCGCGCGTGTGCCCGCCAGGAGATTCGCGTGGCTGACTGTCACGCCCTTCGGCATGCCGGTCGAACCGGACGTGTAAATGATCTGGGCGACGTCGTGACCGACCCGGGGCAGGGGCAGGGGCACGAGGTCGCGGTCGCCGGCCGGTGCGATCGTCCGCACATCCAGGACGCGGATATCGCCTTGCAGCACCCGTGGTTGGTGGGCGAGGACTTCGCCGGTCGTGACCAGGAGGCGGGCACCGGAGTGGGCGAGCAGGTACTCGATCTGCCGCGGCCGGAGGGTCTCGTTCACGAGCACGGTGATGGCGCCGACCGCCAGCGCGGCGAAGAACGCGGCGGCCGCGTCGCCGCCACGCTCCAGGAGGATCGCGACGGGATCGTCGGGCGTGACGCCGGCCGTCAGTAGGGCCGCCGCGATCGCCGCGACGCGCTGCCAGAGCGCCGCATAGCTCACGCTTTGCTCGCGCTCGACCACGGCAGGCCGGGCGCCGTGACGCTCGGCCGCGCGCCACAACAGCGATGCGATGTTGCTGCTCGCGCTGTCGCACGACCCGACTGCAGGCGACAAGAGACTACTCTCCTGTGATCGCGTCGTGTCGCGATTATGCAACGAGCATACCACCCAGCCGCTGCGTCACCGATTCGATGCACGCGCCACGTTGTTCTGATGCGGCCGCCGTTGCGGACGTGCTACACGCGACCTGCGGGGGCCGATCCCTGCGGCAAGTCATTGATGCGTCGTGTCCTCGAAGCGAAAAACCGGCCCTTGAGGCTCGAACTTTGCACTCCCGGCATTGCGCGGTGAGGGACTCGTGGTCTCACGAGCGCGCGTGTTTTCAACCAGCGAGGTGCGGTGTCCGAGGCGATCGCTGAGCGGTTACGGCTCGACCTGGAGCAGGTCACGGGGCAGATCATCGGCGTGCTGCGGCGGCAGGTGGGAGCGGTGCTGCAACGCTCCGGGCTGGTGGTCGCGATGAGCGGCGGGGTGGATAGCTCTGTGTGCGCCGCGCTGGCGGCCGCGGCCGTTGGTCCCCGACGGGTGTTAGGCCTTGGCCTGCCGGAGCGGGAATCCGACGGCCAGAGCCTCGACCTGGCCCGGGAATGGGCCACGCAACTCGGCATCGAGTTCGTGGTGGAAGACATCTCCTCCATCCTCGATGCTTGCGGGTGTTATGCACGCCGCGATGCTGCGATCCGCCGGCTCGTGCCTGAATATGGGGAAGGGTGGCGCTGCAAACTGGTGCTCGAGGGCGGGGGGCTCGACTCTGAGCGCTTGCACATCTGTTATGTCGCCGTGCAGCCGCCCGGTGGCGACGTGCGTAAGGTGCGCCTGCCGGCGCGCGAGTTCCGCGAGATCGTGGCCGCTACCAACTTCAAGCAGCGCGTCCGGACAATGCTCGAGTACCACCACGCCGACCGGCTCCACTTCGCCGTGATGGGCACGCCCAACCGGCTGGAGTACGACCAGGGATTCTTCGTGAAGGGGGGGGACGGCTTCGCCGACGTGAAGCCGATCGCCCACCTCTACAAGAGCCAGGTCTACCAGCTCGCGGAGCATCTGGGAGTCCCGGCTGCCGTACGGACGCGGCCTCCGACGACCGATACCTATTCGCTGCCGCAGACGCAGGAGGAATTCTTCTTCTCCATGCCCTTGGGTGAGCTCGATCTCGTTCTCCAGGCACGCAACCAGGGGCGCACCGCCGCCGCGGCGTCCGTGGAGCTCGGGCTGGAACCCGAGCAGATCGAACGCGCCTATCGGAACGTCGAGCGGAAGCGGAGCGCGACCCGCTACCTGCACCTGCCACCGCTGCTCGTTGACCCCGTGCCCGAGGTCGAGTACCCCCTGACCGGCGGGCACGACTGATGTGCGGCCTCGCCGGCGTCGCCCGAGCACGGCCGCAGGGGGTGTCGGCCCAGCTGCTCGAACGCATGGCGGCCGCGATTCGGCATCGCGGTCCGGATGGGTTCGGCCTGCACGCCGATGACCGAATCGGCCTGGCGCACGTGCGGCTGAGCGTGATCGACGTTGCCGGCGGCGCGCAGCCGATGGCGAACGAGGACGGGGACGTCCGCGTCGTCTACAACGGTGAGATCTACAATTACCTGGAGCTGCGGCACGAGCTCCAACTCCGCGGTCACGTGTTTCGCACCCGCAGCGACACGGAGGTACTGGTCCACGGCTATGAGCAGTGGGGCGAGGGATTGCTCGAGCGGCTCAACGGCCAGTTCGCGTTCGCGCTGCACGACCGTCGCACGGCGTCCCTGTTCCTCGCGCGCGATCGCTTTGGGATTCTGCCGCTGTTTTACGCCCAACGGGGTGGAGATCTCTATTTCGCGTCCGAGATCAAGGCGCTGTTCGCGAGCGGAGCAGTGGAGCAAGCGCTCGACCCTGAGGGGTTGGACGAAGTGTTCACCTTTTGGGCGGCGCGGCCGCCGCGCACGCCGTTCCGGGGGATCCGGGCGCTCGAGCCAGGGACCTGGGCTCGTTGGCGCGACGGGGCCCTGTCGGTCCGGCGATACTACGCCCTCGACTTGGCGACGACGGAGGCGGAGCCCGCCGATGCTGTGGAGCGGCTCGACGAGCTGCTGCGCTCGGGCGTGCGGCTGCGGATGCGGGCCGACGTGCCGGTCGGCGGGTACCTGAGCGGCGGCCTCGATTCCAGCATCGCCTGCGCACTCGCGGCCCAGGGGTCGCCGTATGATCTGCGGACGTTCTCGGTGACGTTCGACGATCCGCAGCTCGACGAGAGCGCGTTCCAGCAGGCCGTCGCGACCCAGCTCGGGAGCCGGCACGCCGTGCAGCGTATCGGCGGCGGTGAGATCGCTCGGGTGTTCCCCGACGTGGTGCGGCACGCGGAAACGCCGCTGTTGCGGACCGCGCCGGCGCCGCTGTACCTGCTGTCCCGCCTCACGCGCGAACAGGGGATCAAGGTCGTGCTCACCGGGGAAGGCTCGGACGAAGTATTCCTGGGGTACGATTTGTTCAAGGAGACTCTGGTTCGACTGTTCTGCCTGCGGCAACCGGATTCTCGGTGGCGTCCGCGCCTGTTTGATCGACTGTACGGGTATCTGCCGCCCCAGGCGCGCAAGGGCGATTTCTGGCGCCGCTTCTTCCTGAATGCCGGTTCGCCCGACGATCCGCTGTTCTCGCACCTGCCCCGGTTCCGGCTGACGACGCGGATCCGGGATTTTTACGCCGACCGGTTCCGGGCCGGTCTCGGTGCGTTCGATGCGCTCGGCGAGCTGCGGCAGTCGCTCCCGCCGGGCTTCATGGGCTGGTCGCCGCTTGGCCGGGCGGCGTACCTCGAAATCGTGACGCTGCTGTCGCCCTACTTGCTGGCCGCGCAGGGGGACCGCATGGCGATGGCCCACGGGGTCGAGGCGCGGGTGCCGTTTCTCGACCACCGCCTGGTCGAGTTCGCCCTCCGGCTCCCGGATCGCAGCAGGCTCCGCGGCCTGCGGGAGAAGGCGATCCTGCGGCGCTGGGCCGAAGGCACGCTGCCGCCGGCCATCACGCGTCGCCCGAAGCAGCCCTACCGGGCGCCCGACGTGCCGGCCTTCTTCGCCGGCACGGAGCCCGAGTACGTGGCGGAGCTACTCGATGCCGCGAGCCTGCAGCGCACCGGCATCTTCCACCCCGAAGCGGTTGCAGGACTGGTGCGGCGCTGCCGTGCCGGACTCGCGACCGGGGTCGGCGAGAATCAGGCGCTGATCGCGATTCTCTCGACCGAGTTGTGGCACCGCGAGTTTCTGGGGGCGCCCGCCCGGGAGCGCGCACCGGCGTCTTCCGGGGCGCTCGGGCCGGGCGCGTCGATCGCGGCGTGACGGCATGACCGAGGAGGGAGACGATGGATCAACAGACGACGGGACCGGCCCAGTCGGAGATCGTCGACCGGGCCCGCGCCTACGTGCGGGAGAACTTCCTCTACATGCGCCCTGATTGGACGCTCGGCGACGAGGACCCGCTACTCGGAAGCGGCGTGATCGATTCGATCGGCGTGATCGAGCTGGTCGAGTTTCTGCAGGGTGCCTTCCGGCTCGCGATCGCGGAGGAGGAGATCACCGAGCAGAATCTCGGAACGCTCGCGGCGATCGGTCGATTCGTGCACGAAAAGTGTCACGCGAACGGCTCGGGAGGGAGTGTACGGCCGCGCCAAGTCGCTTGACCCAGGGCCCGCTCACCGACAGCGGGCCGGGGCGGCTCCGGCCGTTCCAGCGCGAGGACCTCCCCGAAGTGGTGGCACTCCGCCGGCAGGCATTTCGATACAGCGAGCGGGAACGCACCGAGCGCCTGGTGGCGTATCTCGAGCGGATCTTCTACGACCACCCTTGGGCCGACCCCGAGCTCCCCTCACTCGTCTACGAGGACGAGCGGGGCCGGGTGGCCGGGTTTCTCGGTGTCATTCCGCGTCCGCTGCTGTTCCAGGGCGCACCGATCCGGGCGGCCGTGGCCACACAGCTCATGGTCGCCTCCGAGAGCCGCGGCCTGGTGGGACGCCGGCTGTTTCGCGCCTTTCTCGCGGGCCCCCAGGACTTGAGCCTGTCGGACACCGCGAATGATGCCGCTCGGCTGTTGTGGGAGAGCCTCGGCGGCAGCGTGTCCGTCACCCATAGCCTGACCTGGACCCGGGCGCTCCGGCCGTACCGCCACTACGCGTCGCGTGCCTCCTCCGGTGGTCTGGCGCGTCGCCTTGCGTCGCTCGCCGCTCGGCCATTGCTCGCGGTCGCCGATGCTTGCGCGGCCCGAATCGGCGGGCCGTTCAGGCAGCAAGTGCCGCCCGGCGCGACCGAGCCCCTGGACCCGGCTGTGATGGCCGCTACGCTGGCGCGGCTCGTGGGGCCGCGCGCCCTCCGGCCGCTGTACGAGGACGGATCACTGGGCTGGCTCCTGGAGCAGGCCGCCGACAAACGCCAGTTCGGCGAGCTGCGGCAACGGCTGGTTCGCGGGCCCCGCGGGGAGGTGGCGGGATGGTTCCTGTATTATTGTGATGACGGGGGCGTTGGCCAGGTGCTGCAGGTTGCCGCCGCGCGGTCCGGCCAGGCCTTGGTGCTGAGACACTTGTTCTACGACGCATGGCGCGGCGGGCTCGCGGCGGTCGCCGGACGGGTCGAGCCGGCCCTGGCGGCGGAGCTCGGGGCGCAGCGCTGCCGCTTCGAGCGCACCGGGCCCTGGATGCTGATTCACTCGCAACGCACGGAGATCATGCACGCCATCGTCTGCGGAGCGGCGTTCGTGTCGCGGCTGGAGGGCGAGTGGTGGCTCAGCTTCTGAGGAGGCTGGTCCGGGTGCCGGACCAACTGCTTCACGCGCGGCGGCGCCGCGCGGCGTTGGCGTCGCTCTTGGCGCGACAGCCGCCGGCTCGCGTGCTGGTCATGTGCAACGGCAACATCTTCCGCAGCCCGTTTGCCGCTGCGGCACTGCGACGGGTCGGCGGGCCACGCGTGCAAGTCGAATCGGCGGGATTTCTGGGGCCCGGCCGGCCGTCCCCGCGCGACGCCCTGGCCGCGGCCGCCGGGCGAGGGGTCGATCTCTCGGCACACCGCTCCCAGCTCATCACGGCTCCGCTGGTGCAATGGGCCGACCTCATCGTCGTCATGGACACCGTCCAGCGGCAGACCCTGTGCGACCGGTTCGGCCGCACGGCGCGGGATATCCTGATCCTGGGAGACTTGGATCCCGAGCGTATCACGTTCCGCGGGATCGAGGACCCAGTGGAGCAGTCGGTGGAGGTGTGCCGCCGCGTCTATGCGCGGATCGAGCGCTGCGTGGCGGAGCTCGTCAAGGTGTGGTGGAGCGCGGCGGCGGCGCGCCGGGCGTAGCCGCCGAGCCGGCGCAGCGGCGACGTCAGTAATCCAAAGCATAGCTTCAACAGGCCGAGGCTTTCGACCGCGCCCGGACGCCAGTCATACCACTTGAACTCGTCGTAGCGCATGCGGGGGTGAAAGTCGCGGAGGAATTGCCACAGCACCCGGGCGCGAGACGGCGGCGTGCCCGCCGGGGGCGCCGTGAGCCGACGCTGCCTGCCGCCGGCGAGCCCGTCGCGTAACGCCAGCAGATCGCCCCGCAGCCACCGCTCCTCGATCCCGACGCGATAGGTCGGCGTCGGTCCCAGCTCTCCGATCCCGTAGAGCGCCGCGACCAGACGCGGGAGGTTGATCCCGGCGTCGAGGCTGAGCGCGGTGGACGCCTGAAAGCGCCCGTTGATCTCCATGAGGGTGTAGCGGTCGGCGGCGGGGTCGTATTTGAACTCGACCATCGCCACGCCGTGCCAGCCGATCTCCCGCAGCAGGGCGGTCGCGTACGCCGCGAGCCGCTCGTCCAGCGGGATGCTCTTGCGCACGACGCTGACGCCGCCCGACAGGGGAAACTCGCGCTCCCGGGAGTAGGCGAACAGCGCGAGGGTCTCGCCACGGCGGCACAGCGCGGCGACGCACCGACCTACGCCGGCAGCGTACTCCTGGACCAGGAGCGCGCCCGCATCGCGCTCGAAGGGCTGCAGCAGGAGCCGCAGCGCGTCGAGGGTGCGGGCATAGCGCACCTTGAACCCCAACGTGTTCGCGGTCGTCAAGTGCAGACCGTGGCCGCGCGGCTTGATTGCGACCGGGAACTCGAGGTCGGCTGCACGACGCAGGACTTGCTCCGCGCTATCGCCCTCTGCCGAGCGCGGCACCGGCACGCCCAGTCCCTGTGCCAGGCGCAGGGTCTTCCCCTTGTTGATCGCGTACTCGAGGACCTCGTGCGGCGGGGCGGCGAGCCGCGCGTGGCGCTCGACGACCTCGCGCCATTCGTTCAGGACGACGAGCGTGGACTCGACCGTCGGAATGATGAGCGTGGCGCCGGTTTCGCGCACCACGCCAAGGATGTCGGCGACGAATCCCCTGGGGCTCGAGAACGGCGACGTGTAGCAGGCCTTCGCCACGGCGAAGCGGGAATAAAAGCCGATGCTGCGCGGCTCCGCTCCACACGCCACCACCGGTATGCCGGCGAGCCCGAGACCCCGAATCACCGCGAGTCCCTGGTGCTGGTCCGCGCCGGTGACGAGCACTGCGGGAAGCGCCGTCACGGTACCGGGTCGAACAGGCGGGATATCAACGAGCGAGTCGTGGCCGGTTGGGGCCCGAGTTTGATGCCGCGGCGCGCGTTGTCGCGCGCGATCCGACGGACGTCGTAGGCGACGCGGTAAAACCAGACGTGGTGGCCCTCCGGGTCGAATATCGCGTACGAAGCTCGTTCGTCCCCGTCCCGGGGCTGGCCCACGCTCCCGGGATTGATGAAGCAGAACGCCGTGGCGTCGAGCGCGAGCTCTGGCGCGGCCGGCCGTCTGACGACGCCGGCGGGCCCGACCTCCACGACCTGTGGCGTGTGGGTATGGCCGGTGCAGCACACCCGCAGGTCGCCGTCGAAGTGCAATAAGACCTTCGTCTCCTCCTCGAATTGGGCGCGGGCGTGCAGGCGGACGCCGGGATCGCCCAGCGCCGAGTGGGTGCAGAGCACGCCGCCGGCGAGCCGCAGCTCGTCCGGCAGGCTTGCCAGGTAGTCGCAGTCGGCGTCGGTCAGCACCTTGCGGGTCCAGCGGATCGCCTTGCGACCCACGGGGCCGCACTGGTCCGGTGGGAGTCGGCCGATGGCCATGAGGTCGTGGTTGCCCCGGACGCCGGAGATCGCGTGCTCCCGCAACAGCGTCAGGGTCTCCCTGGGCCGGGTGTTGTAGCCGACGACGTCTCCCAGCTGGACGGTGGCCGCAACATCGCGCCGCGCGATGTCGGCGAGCACTGCCGCGAGGGCGTCGGGATTCGCGTGAATGTCGGACAGGATGGCGATGCGCATAGCTGCGCAGGCCGTATCGCATAGGCAGTGCCAGTCCGGGGGCCTCCCGTGCGCACGCGGAGGACCGCCAGCGCGTTGTCAGGGCGGGACATCGGGACTGGCGACCGGCCGGCGGCCTGGCGCGGCGTTGCGTTGACGCAACGCACTGTGGTATGGCCCGGGTGCAATGTCCGCGTTTCCTGCCCGGATCGGCGGGCACAGGCGTTGCAACCCCGAGTGGTGTGATCAGACATCACTTCACCGTCGACGTCGAGGAGTACTTCCAGGTGTCGGCGTTCGAGTCGCGGCTGCGTCGCGTCGATTGGGATCGGTTCGAATCTCGCGTCGGCGGCAGCGTCGATCAGCTGCTCGACCTGCTCGCGCGTCACGAGGCTCGCGCCACGTTCTTCGTCGTCGGGTGGGTGGCAGAGCGCCAGCCGAATCTGGTGCGGCGGATCGCGCTGGCGGGCCATGAGATTGCCTCGCACAGCTGGGATCACGCCCGGGTGACGGACCAATCCCCTCCGGCGTTTCGGGATTCGGTGCGACGGGCCAAGTACGTGCTGGAGGAGCTGGCGGGCGCGCCGGTCATCGGATTCCGGGCGCCAAGCTTCTCGATCGTGCCGGGCCGGGAATGGGCGCTCGACGTCCTGATCGAGGAAGGGTATCGCTACGACTCGAGCTTGTTTCCCGTGCGTCGGCCGGGCTACGGCTATGCCAACGGGCACCGCGACCCGCACTGGCTGGAGCGGCCGATCGGCCGGATCGCCGAGGTGCCGCCGACCACGCTGCGCCGCTGGGGCGCCAACCTGCCGGCGGGCGGAGGTGCGTACTTCCGGTTGCTCCCGTACGCCCTGGTCCGCGCGGCGCTGCGGGACTGCGAACGCCGCCGCGCACCGGGCACGTTTTACATCCACCCCTGGGAGATCGACCCCAAGCAACCGCGCTTCGGGGTCTCATGGTTGACACGGCTACGGCACTACGGCGGGCTGCACCGCACGCTGCCGCGCCTCGAGCGATTGCTCGGCGAGTTTCGCTTCACCGCGATCGCCGACACGCTCCCCCGGCTGAGCGGCACGCTGGCCCGAGTATGATCTCGGTCGCGCCACTCGACGGCAGTCTCTCGACCTGGGACGCGTTCGCGACGGCGGTACCCGGGAGCACCTTCTGCCATCTGGCCGGATGGCGCGCGATCATGGAGGACGTGCTGGGGCACGAGTGCTTCTACACCATCGCCTGCGACGACGCGGGCGCGTGGCGCGGCATCCTGCCGCTGGTGCGCGTCCGCAGCGCGCTGTTCGGCGACTATCTCGTCTCGCTGCCATTCCTGAACGCGGGTGGGCCGGCGGGCACACCGAGCGCGGTCGCGACGCTGGTCCAGCACGCCGCGACCTTGGCGCGGCGCTTCGGCGTGGATCTGTTGGAGCTGCGGACTCGAGGGCCGGTGGAGTCGGCGTTGCGGCTTTCGGAGCGCAAGCTCACTGTGCGGCTGGAGCTTCCGCCTGCGGCCGAGGTACTGTGGCGGGCATTCGATCCCAAGCTGCGGAGTCAAATCCGGCGGCCGCAGCGCGACGGGCTCGTGGCGCGGTTCGGTCCGGACCAGGTCGACGCATTCTACGACGTGTTCACCCGCAACATGCGCAGCCTGGGCACACCTGTGCTGCCGCGCGCGTTCTTCACGCGGCTGGCGGCGACGTTCGCCGGGCTCATCGTGTTCGGCGCCGTGTATCGAAGCGGGCAGCCGGTCGCCGCAGGGTGCGGGTTCGTGTGGCGCGACGAGTTCGAGATGACCTGGGCCTCGTCGCTCCGCGAGCACAGTCGCAGCGCGCCGAACATGTTGCTGTACTGGTCCTTCATCGAGCAGATGATCGCGCGGGGTGTGCGGGTGTTCGATTTCGGCCGCTGCACGCCCGGCAGCGGGACGCACCGCTTCAAGCGGCAATGGGGCGGCGCGGACGTCGCGCTCCCGTGGCTGCAATGGTCGGCCCGCAACGTGGTGGCCACGCCGTCTCCCGAGCGCCCGACGTACCGGTTGGCGGCGGCGCTGTGGCGGCGCTTGCCGCTGGGCGTCACGAATCGCATCGGCCCATTTCTCGCCCGCCGATTGCCATGACCCCGGGTGCGGAACCCGTCCCACGCCAGCGCACGGCTCCAGCGGAGCGGCGCGATCGCGGGGTGGCGGCATCCCTCGCTCGACGCGGCTGGCTGTGGCGTCAGGTCCCCGCCCACTCGCCGCTCACGCCAGGCGCCGTCTGGCGCGCCGCCGCGCAGACGCTGGTGCGACGGGAGGACGCCCGCCCGCGCGTCGCACGACTGCTGCGGGCGCTGTACCCGGCGCGCGAGGCCGTGCTGCTGGGCAGCGGCACCCAGGCGCTGGAGCTCGCGATTCGGATTGCGTCCCGAGTGGTCGGAGAGCCGGCCGTCGTGGCCCTGCCGGCGTTCTCGTGCTACGACGTCGCCACTGCCGCAGTCGGGGCGGGGGTCGGGATCGCGCTGTACGACGTCGACCCGTGGACGCTCGCCCCGGACCTGGAGTCCGTGACGGCGACCCTGGCCGAGGGGGCGCGCGTCATCGTGGTCGCCCCGCTCTTCGGGGTTCCCATCGACTGGGACGCCATCGAGCAATGCCTGAGGGGGTTCGGCGCGTTGGCAATCGAAGACGCGGCGCAGGGTCACGGGGCGTTGTGGCGCGGCGCCCCCGTGGGAAGCGCCGGGGCGCTGAGCGTGCTGAGCTTCGGGCGGGGGAAAGGATGGACGGGTGGGCGGGGCGGCGCCCTCCTGGTGCGCCGGTTTCCGCTGGACGGCGGCGTCGTTGGGCCGCGCGCCTCAGGACCGTTCGACGAGCTCGCGGCGCTCGGGACCGCGCTCGCCCAGTCCGTGCTCGGTCGTCCAGGGGTGTACCGACTGCCGGCGGCGCTCCCGTTCCTGCACCTCGGGGAGACGCGGTTTCACGCCCCGACCGAGGTGCGGCGGATGACCCGCGGCGCGGCCGCGCTGCTCGAGCGCACGCTGCCGCTGGCCACTCAGGAGGCGGCGGCGAGGCGGGCGAACGCCGAGGCGATGCTGGCGCGCCTCCCCCCCGACTCCCGCGCTCGAGCGGTGACGCCACCGCGCGCGGGCACGCCGGGATTCCTGCGCCTGCCGCTCCGCATTCCGGGGGGACTCGCGGGGTTTGCCGCGCCGCTGCGGGCGCGCAGGCTCGGCGTCGCTCCAGGCTACCCGACGACGCTCGCGGCGCTCGGAGCCGTGCGCGAGCGCCTGACGCGCCCCCATGGCCGCTGGCCGGGCGCGGAGGAGTTGGTGCGCGGTCTCGTCACACTACCGACCCATTCGCTGGTGAGCGCCGCGGAGCGCGACGAGATGCTGCGGCTGCTGGAGTAGCGCTTCCCGCCCGATCAGCCGTGGCCGCGCCGCGGCGCGAGCCCCGCCGCCCACGCCTGGAATGCCAACTGGGAGATCGACGCGGGGATGTTGACCCGCGGGAGCGCCCAGGGATCGGCGTCCGGACGCACCAGTCCGTAATCCAGCGTCACGGCCCCGCCGTACCCCGCGGCCCGCACGGCGTCTCGCACGCGTGTATTCCATCGCCCGTACGGGTACGCGAAGATTTCGGGGCGCCCGCCGAGGCGCCGACGGATCGTCTCCCAGCTTGCGACGACTTCCCGCTCGAGCTCGACGTCGTCGAGCTCGGTGAGGGTACGGTGTGTGGCCGAGTGCACGCCCAGTGTGAGGCCGGCGCGCGTCGCGCGGCCGATCCTGTCCCAGTCGGCCGGGCGCAGCGCACGCGGGACTGCGGGTGGGGCGACCGCAGAGAGGGCGGAGATGATGTCGTCGCCGTCTCCCCGCAAATCCCTTAACCAGTGCTCCCGGCGCTCGGGGGTAGCGCGTTGGGCGGCCGCCGGGTGGTCCCACCAGAACGGCTCGCCGGTTTCGGGGGCGTCGGCGACCACGAAGACCGTGGCCGGCAAGCCCAGCTCGAGCAGGAGCGGCCAGGCATGCTCGAAGACGCCCATGTAGCCATCATCGAATGTGATGGCGGCGAGGCCGTGGAGTGGCCGATTCGCGGCGAGTCGGTCCAGCAATTCGCGGAGCGGCACCACGTCGTAGTGCCGAGCCAGCCACGCCATCTGCGTCGCGAACTTCTCGAGCGAAAGGTGAACGCCGGCGTCGCCTGATGGGGGCCCGTCCCGGGCGGGCGAGACGTTGTGATAGCATAGTATGACGCCGGCGTTGCGTAGGCGACGCGCGAAGGCGGGTAAGCCGACCGTGTGCAGGGCGGCGTAGTAGGTGGATCGGAGCATAGCAGTCGCCGGCGCCGTTTCAGTGTCTGCGGGGAGCAAGCAGTGTGCCTTTCGGCTCTCGGTGGGGATGCAGCAGGAATGTTCATGATCGAAACCACCCATCTGCACTAAAATGTGGCTCGCACGGCTGGTCCGACCTTCCAAGTGCAAGCTCTCTTGCACCACTAGCTTGCACCACTTGCGCGATCTGTGGCGGTGCCGCTACTATGGTCGCGCCTGCCGGACCTGGGCTGATCCAAAATGGATCAGCGTCACAGACCGCGGGCCGCGGCGAGGCCGCGGAGGAAAGGTTGACGCTGCTCAGAGCAAAGCCGTCGAAAGACGGTGACGCAGAGCCACGGGACTACCGCGACACGGGTCGCTAAGTCCGCCGGGCCGCCAGCGAAGCGACATTAGTCGCCGCCGGCGGTCTTTTTTTTGGCCCTAACTGTTTGTAGGAGCGCAACATATGCCCTTTACTTTCAAACTGTCCCAGCGCCTGGCGCGCATGCGATGTGCCGTCCTGCTTCTCGCCACCGCTGTCGCGGCGTGCGAGAAGCCCGCGAGTGTCGTGGCTCCTCCGGGGCCTGGCGCTCAGATATCGAAGGTGTTTGTCACACCCGATACCATCACCCTCCTTCCCTCGCAGATCAAGCAGTTCGCCGCCTACGGTCGTACGGCGGTGGGCGATAGCACGCCGGTGGCCGTCACGTGGCGCGCTTCCGCGGGCAGCATTTCGACCGCCGGGCTTTTCACAGCCAATGTGAATGCGGGCAGCTATCAGATCACAGCGGTCGACCAGGGTGGGTCGGCCAGCGGGACGGCCGTAGTGACTGTTTCCTCGACAGCGCCGCCGCCGCCGCCGCCGCCGCCCCCGCCGCCGCCGCCGCCGCCGCCGCCGCCCCCACCCCCACCCCCACCGCCGCCCCCGGGGCAGGCGTGGTTGGTGGAGGATTTCTCGACGTACCTGAGCACGGTGGACCTGTTGGCGAATCCGCTGGGTCTCTACTCGGTGGGTGAGGACGTGGCGACGGGCCAGATAGCCCTCGACGGGACGACCGGCTACGGGACGTCGCGCCAGAGCATGCGCTACGATTTCCCGGACCGCAGCGGCGACGGCGCGCGCTGTGGCGACTACCCGGTGGGGCGCAACATCAATCTGCCGAGTACGGTGCAGGAGGTGTGGGTCGAGGCGTACGTGAAGTTTGCGGCCAACTTCCGGACGTTGGCACCGAGCAGTTGGGGGTGCATTTCGAACGCGGAGTACAAGTTCATCTTCGCGCGGGTGAATGGAGGCTCGCGCTTCAACTTGAACTCGGGGACGTACGGGAGCGCCTGGACGTTCGGGATCCCATTCGACGAGCAAGGGGCCGGGGGGACGCCGCGGGACGTGGTGCCGGGGGCGGACGGGGTGTGGGATGGGCAGTGGCACCAGTACCGGCTGTACTTCAAGGTGTCGTCGACGGCCGGGGCGAGCGACGGGGCGGCGCGGTTTTACCTCGACGGGGTGCTGGTGAAGGCGTTTACGAACGTGAACATCCCCGATAGCGGGATCTACGGACTCGCGTTGGGGCGGAACATGAACCAGGGGCCGGCGCAGCCGACCTCGGTGTGGTGGGGCCGGATTCAAGCCTGGAATCAGAATCCGGGGTGGTAGCACCGCGTGGGCCGGCGCTGCAACGGGCGCCGGCCGATGCGGATCACTGACGTTCGCTGCTCAAAGCAAAGCCGTCGAAAGACGGTGACGCAGAGTCACGGGACTAAGGCGAGACAGTCGCTACGTCCGCCGGGCCGCCAGCGAAATCCCAATAACGCTGACGGCTCTTTTTTTGTCCGTCACTGTGGCAGGAGCGCAACACTATGCCTTTCTTATTCAAGCTGTCGAAGCGCGTGGCGCGACTTAAAGACCGACTGGCCGCTGTCTCAGCGGCGCTGCTCGCGGTCACTGTCGTATTCGCCTGCGAGAAACCTCTCAACGTCACCGACCCCGGCTCGGGCTCGAGCGACGTCTCGCGCCTGGTCGTCTTCCCCAAAGCGCTCACCATTCAGCAGAACCAGACTGTGGACTTCACCGCAGTCGGTCTTACGACCGGCGGTGATACTGCCACCGTGACCGTGAGTTGGAGCGTCACGGGCGGCAGCATTACGGATATGAGCTCGACGGGCGGGCGGCACTACGGGCGCTACAAAGCCGCTGCGGACACCGGCAGGGTGAAGGTCGTCGCGAAGGGCCAGCCCAACGGAGTGGCTGACACCGCGACGGTGACCATTGCAGCCGCGCCGGTCGCGGCAGTGTCGGTCTCCCCGATGTCGGCGAGCGTGACCGTCGGCCAGACCGTGCAGCTCGCCGCCACGACGACGGACGCGGCCGGCAACGTGCTGAGTGGCCGAGCGGTCGCTTGGACGAGCAGCGACCTGGGCGTCGCGACGGTGAGCACTAGCGGGTTGGTATCGGCGCTCGCCGTGGGCTCCACCACGCTCACAGCGACCAGCGAAGGACACAGTGCCACCGTGGCGCTCACGGTTTCGAGCGTCCCGGTTGCCTCGGTGGTGGTGAGCCCGGCGTCGTCAAGCGTGCAGGTGGGGGCCTCCGTTCAGTTCACGGCAGTCCCAAGGGATCTGGCGGGCAACGCGCTGACTGGCCGCGCAGTGAGTTGGGCGAGCAGCAACGGCTCGGTCGTAACTGTGAGCGGGACCGGCTTGGTCACGGGCGTGGCGGCGGGCATGGGGACCATTACGGCGACGACTGAAGGCAAGAGTGGCACGGCCACCGCGACGGTCACGAGCATTCCTGTGGCCTCGGTGAGCCTGAGCCCGGCGTCGGCCAGCGTGTCCGTTGGCCAGACAGCGCAGTTCGTTGCGACCCCCAAAGACGTAAACGGGAACGCCCTGCCCGGCCGGACGGTCACGTGGGGTAGCTCGGGTTCGTCCGTCGCGACGGTGAGCGGCAGCGGGCTCGCGAGTGGCGCGGCCGCCGGTTCCGCGACCATCACGGCGACGAGCGAGGGCAGGACCGGCTCGGCCACGATCACCGTTACTGCGCCTCCGCCTCCGCCACAAACAGGCGAGTGTGCGGCGCCGCGGACGGGGTGGGTGTGGTGCGACGATTTCGAGCAGGATCGGCTGAGCAGCTACTTCGAGTACGACAACGCCGGAGGCAGCTTCGTGCGGACGGCGGGGGTGGGGTATGGGAGCTCGACGGGGATGCGGGTGCAATGGGCGACGGGGCAGGTGAATGGCGGCGCGCTGCACCTGGGGCTGGGCAAGACGCCGAGCGCGTCGATCCGCCCGGTGGATGGGGGGACGGCGACGTATCGCGAGCTGTACTGGCGGATGTACGAGCGCAACCAGGCGGGGTGGAGCGGGGGCGGAGGCGACAAACTGTCCCGGGTGCAGATACTCGCGAGCGGGAACTGGGCGCAGGCGATGATCGCGCCGGTGTGGAGCGGGGATCAGCTGACGAACCGGGATTATCTCTTGCTGGATCCGGTGACGGGCACGGACGACGCCGGGAATTTGGTGACGACGACGTATGGGGATGTGCCCCACCTGCGGTTTTTGGGAGCAGCGCAGAGTCGCACGGCGCTGTTTGCGACGGGGAACGCGGGCGTGTGGCGCTGCATCGAAGCGCACGTGCGCTTGAACGACGCGGGGCAAACGAACGGGGTGTTCGAGCTGTGGATCGACGGCACGCTGGAGGCGCAGCGTAGCGGGCTGAACTGGGTAGGGGCGTACAGCGCCTACGGGCTCAACACGGTGTTTTTTGAGAATTACTGGAACGCCGGAGCGGCGCAGCCCGAAGCGCGCGATATCGACAACCTCGTCGTGAGCACCCAGCCGATCGGGTGCGTCGGCTCGGCGCCGCCGCCGCCGCCGCCCCCGCCGCCGCCGCCGCCGCCGCCGCCGCCCCCACCCCCACCCCCACCGCCGCCCCCGGGGCAGGCGTGGTTGGTGGAGGATTTCTCGACGTACCTGAGCACGGTGGACCTGTTGGCGAATCCGCTGGGTCTCTACTCGGTGGGTGAGGACGTGGCGACGGGCCAGATAGCCCTCGACGGGACGACCGGCTACGGGACGTCGCGCCAGAGCATGCGCTACGATTTCCCGGACCGCAGCGGCGACGGCGCGCGCTGTGGCGACTACCCGGTGGGGCGCAACATCAATCTGCCGAGTACGGTGCAGGAGGTGTGGGTCGAGGCGTACGTGAAGTTTGCGGCCAACTTCCGGACGTTGGCACCGAGCAGTTGGGGGTGCATTTCGAACGCGGAGTACAAGTTCATCTTCGCGCGGGTGAATGGAGGCTCGCGCTTCAACTTGAACTCGGGGACGTACGGGAGCGCCTGGACGTTCGGGATCCCATTCGACGAGCAAGGGGCCGGGGGGACGCCGCGGGACGTGGTGCCGGGGGCGGACGGGGTGTGGGATGGGCAGTGGCACCAGTACCGGCTGTACTTCAAGGTGTCGTCGACGGCCGGGGCGAGCGACGGGGCGGCGCGGTTTTACCTCGACGGGGTGCTGGTGAAGGCGTTTACGAACGTGAACATCCCCGATAGCGGGATCTACGGACTCGCGTTGGGGCGGAACATGAACCAGGGGCCGGCGCAGCCGACCTCGGTGTGGTGGGGCCGGATTCAAGCCTGGAATCAGAATCCGGGGTGGTA